>Ga0257122_1000372_pt1 | contig 42792 bp, 37 predicted proteins | sample SI106_120metaG_FD_190146 | JGI IMG/M metagenome (GOLD analysis project Ga0257122, IMG submission 190146) | Marine microbial communities from Saanich Inlet, British Columbia, Canada - SI106_120 | ecosystem: Environmental > Aquatic > Marine > Inlet | place: Canada: British Columbia | collected... | reverse complement strand
ATATTTTTCGTAGTTTGGTTAGCTCCTCTGTGTCCTTACTCCATTCATCTTTATCTTTGATATACATCGTTTCTCGTTTGATGTCCGTACAATGTATAGGTCGCTTTGTGATATCCATACCCTTTAACCGTTCCATGATCATCTTCGTCATACCATTCACATACCCATGATGTCCTATGTATTCTATCTCATCTATTTGCACGTCCAGATTACCAAGGAAGTCTGTTATGTTCATTGCGTCCTTACATGTATCATTGAGGAAAAAATTAAGATTAAACTGATTGTTATTGTTTGTGGTGTTATTGTTTATGATTTGAGAATTCTTTGCTACTTCCATTATTTGGGAATTTTGCTCAATCAATAATTTCTTAAAATCTGCATTTTCTTTTATTAATGTATCCATTATGCTAACAATTTGAGGGTCTTGTACTTGTATTACTTGTGGGGTCGGTGCAATATCTGTGGTATTTGTATTTATATCTATGTTACATTTCTGTTTATGATACCATAAACTATTTCGGGCTTTATATACCTTACCACAATTGCACTCAAAATATTCGGCGTTTTTTGGCGATTTTTCCGTTCTATTTGTTCTATTTTTATGTTTTGCAGTCAATATGTGTCTATTATATTCACTTTTTTTGCTGCAATTAAAGTTGCATTCTGTACAGTTATATTTTTCGGCGTTTTTTGGCGTTTTTTTCATTCTAAATGTTCTATATAATTAGAACAGAAAAAACGCCTAAATCCTTTTTCCAATAAATTATAAATTTTTTTTCAGTAACAAATTTTTTTTATAAATTCGGGTTTTGCTGCATTATGCTCACAACTGGATTTTCGTGTTTTTTCCGAAAAAGAAATGGCTGGACTTTTCAAAAATGGACATTTTCAGAATGTCCTTTTTTCGAAATCTGAAAGAGTTTTTTATTTTGTGTTTTTTCTGATAACTATATAAATTCAAAGAATGATATAAAGAACCATCTGTGTAATTATCCCATTATTGTACTATTTGCACCAATCCAGTAACATAGTATTGTATATGTTGTATTACACTGGCAGCAGAATGGTCATGGACGTCCTACCGCATAACCATCACAAATATATGTTTCTTCTTCTGGAAAGTAAAAACCACGTAACGGTACGGGAAGCAATCGGGGGAGACACCCTTTTTTATTATACGGATAACCGACGTTATTCAAAGTATTTATCTTTGTATATTTTAAGTATGGAAGTAATATCATTGAAATCCTTTTTAAAATTATTTCATGTAAAAAATGAAAAACAGTGTACTGTGAAACATTTAATGACAAACGCACACGTGCAAATTGGAACAAAACTACGTAAATTAAGGGAATATAAAGAAGATAAACAAATATCAAATGATACCATCAAAATATTATGTGAAAACATAAATAATCGTGATGAGTATTTAACGCGGTTTTATAATTTATCGTTACAAATACATCCTGATAAATTAAGTATAAGTGATACAGGTATTAATCCTATGCGGAATCGTGAGATGAATAACAATCAACAAATTGTGTTTAAAAATATTATTCGTAATTTGCATATGTTTGATATATTGCAACATACGAAATCAGGTATAGAGAACGTCCCCACATTTTTTGATATGTTGTATGATTTGTATTTACATGATATAATTGATTATAAATTATTGACACCAAGTGCAACCCATTATATTAAACACGGGCGTATTGGTAGCGTGTTCTCTTCTTATTATTTTAGAGCGTCCATTATGAACCCATATTTAGTATATTCATTAAACCAAACGGTGTTTCAAGCGAAACGAGTATTTAGCCCGACACTTGGCTGGTCTTCCTACTGTTATGGTTTTTTAGAATCCCCGTATACGTCTGAATATGTAGGGACAGATGTAATCCCGAGCGTATGTGAAAAAACAAAGGAGATTGCAGATATATATCTTCACCAGAAAAACATAGATATTTATTGTAAGCCTTCTGAAGATTTACATAAAGATAAACGGTTTATGTCCAAGTACCGAGAACATTTTGATTTGGTATTTTTTAGTCCACCGTATTATGAGTTGGAGTTATATAATAGTAAAGACCAAAGCACCGACCGATATAAAACATATGAGGAATGGCTAAGAGAATATTGGGAAGAAACAATTAAATTATGTCATCATGTACTGGAAAAATCCGGAAAATTATGTTATATATTATCGGGGTATGGTTCTCAAACTGGTTCAACACATGTCAACCTATTAAAAGATATGAATTCTATTACCAAGAAATATTTTGGTATCCCTACCACACAACCGATGTATAATAAAAATGTTCATGTAACATCTCATCGTGAAACGGGAGAACAAATTATGATTTTTACAAAACGTTGATAATCAATCATTTATATGATTGATTATCGGTTGGGTTTTAACAATTATTTACGTTTTCGGTATGTTCTCTTTTTTGTCTTTTTAGATTTTCCTTTTTTCTTACCTTTTCTTGTTTTACGTTTACTTTTGGTTTTCTTACCACCATAGAAATCTACTTCATTTCTAATCATATTGGAGACTGGTTTAGTTCTTGATTTCCAAATATCAAATTCAAATGTTATCTTGCCTTTTTTATCCTCGTGTACTTTAAATAAACCAGTTGAAGAACTAATATCGGGGTTTTTGGTAATTTGTGCTTTTCCAAAGTCTAATATTACAACTTTATCATCTGTTTTGCGTTGAACAATATTTTCCTTATGGGTATCAAAATGATAAATATTATGGTCACGTAATATGTCTAACGCTTTCATTGCATTCTCAACATTACCTTTTTGTAAGTCTTTATGTTCAATATAATCCATTTCAATGATTATTCTACAGTTTTCATTTTTTAAATCAATAAGATAATGATTTGTTATCTTTGGTATTATGCTATCAGTTTCATTTTTTAATATGTCATATGCCAGTTTTTGCATTGCTATTTCTAATGTTATCATAAATATTGTTGCATATTCTTCTTTCTTCACTATAAAATCTTTAAATGTTTTACCATCAATATCTAGAGTTACCGTTTGACTATCAACATTATATGCATACGGTTTATTATTATAAACAAGTTCCCAACCTGCTGATGATTCTTGTTTTTTTGGAACAGTTTTAGTATCTATGTATGAGTCAGGTGTTTTTTCTTTTTCAAAATTATCTTTGACTTCCATATATTTTTCGTATATGCGGTTGATGTTTTCGTTTGTATCTTTATCTTTAAAATAAAAATTTATAAATTCTTCTTCTGTTGGTTTTACGATGGGATCTACTGATACGGTTAATCCTAATCCGGATAATCTGGATTTGGGACGCGGAGATGATGCAGTAGATGATATAGTCATATCACCCATGTATTTTCCAACTTCATCATCATCTTTATTATTTTCTGTAGGTTTATTTGTAATAACAGGAGGTTTAAAAATTGATTGAAATTTATCCATGTAATAAAATATAAAGAGAAAATTATACTAATGTTTTTGGATAATTATTTACTTTCCAAGAGCCTAAACAATGATGAATACCGATATGACCAAATCGGTTAGGTTGTTGGTCATCGGTTGCTAATAATAAAACAGAATTGGCATTATAATCAATATAAGATTGTGTAACTAATAACGGTCCAGTAGTGCAATAAACATAAACTTGAGACGGCGGGTCACCATTTTCAGATAGTGCAATTCTAATATTTTCAGGTGATATTCGTTGACATACAATATTGTCAATAATTTGTTTTATAAAAGGGTGTCGTGGAGGTGAATAAAAAGCATAATTACCAATAAGATTAGTGTAATTTTGACAAGTAATAATAGAATCAGTTATATTAAATAATTCAATAGGAAAAACACATTCATTATCACAGTCATAATATAATTTATCAAGAGGAAGTACAAGTTCAACATCTAAATCAAGATATACACCACCATAATAGTAGATAACCAGATAGCGGAAGAAATCAAGCTGTTGTATTTTATGCTTTAAATGAACAAAGGTATTATAGTGTTCAGGCATTTTTGTTTTGATAAATGTAACGATTTCATTATCATCAAAAAACATATAGTTCCAATCAGGATTTAATTCTTTTACTTTTCGTACTAAGGGTTGATATAGAGTAGGTACATCATGTGTTTTCCAGGTTTGTATTATATTCATGTATATACAATACAAATTATTTTTATATTTTTTAATCAATATCTTCAATAGTTTTAATAATATGGTCAGGATAATTCATGTCTTTTAAAACTCTAACACCTCCTTTCATTTTAGATATTCCTTTTTTGATTTTATAAGTATATTCAAACGAACCATCAGGATTAACATTAACAACCATTTTGTAATTTTGTATATCATTAGAATTTTTGAATTTTTTGCAGATCGATAAGTAATGCGTAGTTAATATAAATTTAACATTATGATGTTGATGTAAATATTCTAAAAATGCATAACCAGCCTTGGATGCTTCAGTAGGATTTGTTCCAGAGTATAGCTCATCAAATAAACAGAAATGACGAAATTTGGAGTCATTATATTGACTAATAGTATCAATAATATCTTTGCATCGCCTGGATTCAGCTTGAAACAAACTGTCTCGTCCAGATGTGTCAGGAATATTCAAATATGAGTGTAAATGAGTAAATGGTGTGAGTGTGGCAGATGTATAGAATCCACAACCAATTTGTTGCGAAAAAATAATATTTAACGCGGTGGATTTTAATATAGTAGTTTTCCCAGATTTATTGGGTGATGATATAATCATATTTTTCTCAAAATTACAATTATTTTTAACCGGGTTCTCATGAGTTAATCCGGGATAGTATTGTTTTTGAAAGGAACAACTTTGTTTATGGTCAAATGTCGCATACGAAACAATATTAGCTTGTATATTTTTATGAATACCTAATAAATTATCTATATATCCGTGAAATCCCACCGAATAACGAATACAATTTTCATATATAGGATTAGAATAAAGTTTATAATAACATTGTAGCATATATCCAGATGTATTAAATTTTTTCAAATTATTTTCAAAAATATAAATATCATTGAGTTCTCGTCTTATATCATATAATACAGATATGTTTTCGTTATTGACCCGATTGAAATCCTTATAAGATTTGCAATTGTTGGAAATGGTTGTAAATGATTCCATAGAATAAATAGTGTAATCAATATAATCACGTAATTCCAATAAATTCTTATTTATATTAATAATATTAGCATAGAAGCGTTTACATAATAAAACATTTTGATATATTTGGAAAATATACATACCGAACATAAATAAAATATATACAATTTTATCCCAGCTAAGTGATTGAAAGCTGGTAATCGCTTTTCCAATAAAATGATTTTTGGCAACATTTTGTAGAGTTTTAATGTATATATCAATAGTAATTGGTACTCCTTGGAGCTTTAATAGAATAAATGGAAATATAAGAAATAAAATAGGTAGTGCAAAACTAACAATAGGCGACAGTACATGTGCAACAGATAACGCTTGTAAGAATGTGGGCGAATCATTAAAATGTTTTAACATTTCCCATTCTATAAAATTGTATTTTTCTAAAAAGTACTCGTCCATCTTGATAGACTTCCAAATATTTTTAACCGTATCACAATTTAAATCATATTTGTATTGGTATAGGTCAATACAATGTTGATAATCCGTTATATTGGTTAATATGTGTTTTGTATCATTTAAATATAAAACATCATTGGTAATATGCTGTTGCCATAAAGGAATTATATTTTTCGCAAAGGTATGACTGGGATTGAATAAATAATCATACATAGTGTTAGTAGAATCGTAATTAGATGGTATTTTTAATTCTAAATCGTAAGATATTGTATCATTTAACGAAAATAGGTTGTCTTTGTCTAAATATTGAATAGGTAACTTAAATGTAGTATCGATATCAAATAATAAAACATCAGGCTCGGGTTCAGGGGTATCATTTGAAACGGTATTACTGGAAAAGTTCGGTATAAATGAAAACATTTCTATTACTATACATATTATAGTAATAAAAAGAAAATACGTTTAACGCATGTATAGATGAAAAGTTACATGGAAGATGTCCTGGTAGAAAATTCGTTAATCGTAATGCTATAATGAGATTCAATGCGTTTCATAATATGAAGGTCGTCTTCAGTTACAAAATTAATAGCTAATCCCTTTCTACCCCATCGTCCACCTCGTCCAATGCGATGTAAATAAGTATGCACACATTTTGGAATGTCAAAATTAATAACGGTACCAACTTGTTGTATATCAATACCTCTTGCGGTAATGTTCGATGAAATTAAAACCCGGTATTTACCAGCACGGAATTCATCGAGTGCTTTATTACGCATACCTTTTTCCATAGAACTATGTATACAACAAACAGGAAATCCTTCGCGAATCATAGCATCATATAAATCACTGACCCGTTTTACATTATTAGTATAAATAATGGACTGTGAAACAGTGAGATTTTCAAAAATTTGTTTTAACATTTCAAATTTATCATTGTCAGTATACATAGCAACATAATATTGTTCAATACCCTCAAGGGTAAGGTTTTCTCGTTTCATAGTAATATTAATAGGTTCTTTCATAAATTTATCGGTAAGTTGTAATACATCTCGGGGTAAAGTAGCACTAAAAATAGCAACTTGAATATTTTCACTAAAATAATTAAAAATAGTATGAATTTGTTCTTTAAACCCTTGTGATAACATTTCATCGGCTTCATCTAAAATAAATAGTTTTACTGTATGTAAACAAAGGTGTCTCCGTTTGACCATATCAAAAATACGTCCAGAACAACCAATTACAATATGTGGAGTAGCTTTACGTAGACTATCAACATCATTTTGTACTGATGTACCACCGATTAGAAGTTGTATTCTCAATCTGTCCATAAATTCACTAATCTGTTTAATAACATTGTAAATTTGTTTAGATAATTCTTGTGTAGGTGCAATAATAATAACTTGTAATTGTTCAAGTGATATATCTATAGTTTGTAATGCACTTATAGAAAATGCACCAGTTTTACCAGTACCAGATTGTGCTTGTGCGATAACATCATTCCCAGAAATAATAGGCATTATAGCAAGTTTTTGAATTTGACTAGGCGTTTCAAATCCGCATGCATAAATTCCTCTAAGTAAATTATGGTTTAAGTTAAGGTCATCCCAAATTTTGATATCATTGTTGTTTTTATTGTTGTTTTCATTATCAAATTCACTCATAATTGCTAATATATATAGTTATTAACGTTTAAGCTTATTATAATATAATATAATATAATATATTGTATCAACATATATAAATATTAAACATACTATATAGTAGTAGCAAATGATGTATGATATCGATGTATTTAATTCGGTTATTAGTACAAATTCAACATTCACTTTACCTGAAAAGGTGATTTCAAACATTAATATATTACATAACCTAATTGGGGTGCCTAATAAAAATGAAACTGTTGTACGTAAGCCGTATCGTGATACTGCTGACAATTGGAAGAAAAAAGAGGCATTTAAAGCAACAGTAGTAACTAAATTGGAAGGAGTCGAACAAATTATTGGTGATATTAAAAAACTTATGAATAAATTGACTACAAAAAATTATAATGATATTTTTAACAAAATTGTAGAATTAACTGATCAATTACTGGATAATAAAGCTGATTGTATAGACCAAGTTATTAATATATTGGTATCGGTATCATGTAATAATAAATATTATTCAGACTTATATGCAAAAATATATATGAGTATGACTCATAAAGATGAAAGTTTCGTAATAGGAAAACAAAATATAATAAATGATTATTTACTTGAACTGACTAATATTATTACAGTAGACTCTACAGTGGATTATGACAGATTTTGTGACGCAAACAAGAAGAATGAGCAACGTAGAGCCAGATTGTTGTTTATTACTCATTTATATAAAGAAAAAGGGTATAACACTGCTGAATTAATAAATATTATGACTATATTAAACCAGATGATAAGTAATATACAAAAAGATGTACATAACGATAAACAAAATATTGATATTATCAATGAATTAACAGAAGACGTAAATGTGTTTGTTGGAAATATGGTGGATTGTATAAAAACAAATAATGAATTTACATTTATTTTAGATAACGTTCGTGAGTATTCGTCATGTAATACAACAGAATATCCTGGTATATCAAGCCGGATAAGATTTAAGTATATGGACATGTTGGATTTATTCAAGTAATTTAGATTAAAATATACGGAAGTATTATTATTTTTATTGTAATAGAGATAAAAATAATACTATTATGTATACAATATGTTGAAATCAAAAATTGAACCTGATTTGGTAGAATATAAATCACATTATGGTATCGATAATGATGATATTGATTATGATACCAGTGTATATGATTATGACATGGAAGGAATTAATATCGAAATAGCATTAGGTAAAATAAAATATACATTTGCAAGCCGTGGTGTATTATTTTGTTCGATATATCTTATTATCAATGATTTACCTAATTCACGAATTGGGGTTTTTGAAATTCATGAAAATAAAATACTTAATAGTATAACAGATGATGAATTAGAGTTGGAAAATGGAAATCTTTTATTCTTTGCATCTAATCGTTATATAAATAGGATGTTAGAAAAACAGAAACCAGAGGAAAAGAAAATAGATAAAGAACCGATAGAGATAACAGATATAGCAGTTATAGAAACAGACGATGTAATGAAATTAGAAATAGATGATAAACAATTGTCTACAGTTGCCTTAAAAATAAAAGATGAAGGTATAGATAATATATTTACAGATCTGGATGTGCATGATATACCAACCATGTTACCCGAGGAGAATAATTTAGATATGGAGAAAATAATAGCTGATTATAAAGAATCATCAAAAAATAATTGGATTGAATCATTTACTCGTAATAATCATTATAATATTCATAATAATGAAGGAGCAGGCGATTGTTTATTTGCAGTTATACGTGACGCATATCGTCAAATCGGTAAACAAACAACTGTAAAAAAATTACGTGGAGTAGTAGCAAAAGAAATAACTCAAGATATGTATGTTGAATATAAAGAATTATATACAAATTTTGTTACAGAGTATCAATCTATTGATAAAGAAATGATAGCAATACGTAAGATGATAAATGAATTAAAACGCAGAATAAAAAATAAAATAGATAAAACAGAACGAGATATAATATTAAAGGAAGCAACGGAATTAGAAACTCGTTATAATACATTAAAAACGAATCGAACAATTACAAAACAATTATTAAATGAATTTTTTTATATGCAAGATATAAATTCAGTTGAAGAGCTTGGCGATTATATAATGACATCAAAATATTGGGCTGACAATTGGGCTATTTCAAAATTAGAACAGGCGTTAAACATAAAATTAATTATATTAGATGAGTCTGCAAGTAAGAATGGTGATCCAGATGCGATTATGAATTGTGGACCAACTCATAATAAATTTGGTGAAAAAATATATTCACCCGATTATTATATTATGACGAGTTATAATGGTAGTCATTATGAATTAATTTCATATAAAAAAAAAAATATATTAAAATTTCGTGAAATTCCTTTTAATATTAAAACTATGATAGTTAATAAATGTTTGGAATGTAATTCAGGTATCTTTTATTTAATTGAGGATTTTCGTAATTATAAAGTAAAATTAGGGTTATCCCCCGAACAAGGTGCAAAAATAACAGATGATAAGGATATTATAGATAAGGATATATATGATAGTGATATAGTATTTATGTTTCATTCAAAATCTAACAACACACCGAATGCAGGTAAGGGAGCAGGTGAAACAATACCAGACGATAAAATTATAGAATATAATAGGTTGAATGAAAAATTAAAAACGTCTGTTGTATACAATTGGCGTAGAAAACTTGACGATTCTTGGGCTGCACCGTTTACTGTAGATAACAGACGTTGGAATACAATTACTCATTATGTTCTCGCCAGTCAATATAAAAAGGGTTATCCAGATTTTTATAAGGAATTTTCATTAGATAGTGAAAGTGAATTATCTACAAATTTGGATATGGCTATTGCAGCAACCAGTAAATCTGGTAAATTTGGGGATAAACAAGTAAGACCTGAAAATGTAACAGTTGATGCTGACTATTTTACAATGGGTACAGATTCACGAACAGAGCAAGAACGATATACCGCATTAGAATCTAAATTTACTCAAAATCTTGATTTACAACGAGTGTTAATGGAAACCAAACGGGCAAAATTAGTAAAATTTATTCGCAGACAAAATGTTGAACCAGATACATCATTAATGCAATTGAGGAAAAAAATAGAAAAAAAATAGAAAAAATGTTCTCGTTTTACAACATAGTTAAATATTTTGTAAAAAATTGATTTTTATATCATACTGTAATGGTATGCATCTTGTTAAAAAGCCTATTTTTAAGAATAATGATTAACACCGCAACCGACCCAATGACCATTGATGAACTGTTGGTTCATACGGAACCAATGGAGAATACTCAAACCGAACCATTTCTGCCAGTCGCAACAGAAGAACTGCAACTTCTGTATGACCGTCCAAAGGAATTTACTCGCATGGAATTGGAAGAGGGGGAGTGGACCAGTATTTATATTCCAGTTTTATCAGATAAACTGGTACTCAAGAACCATAATGATATGGTTAATAAGTTTCAACCTAAGTTTTTAAGAGATTTTCTTGAAAAGGTTCTTCGTATTGGAAAGGTTCGTAGAATTGATTACGTTGACCGAGATATTCCAAACTCATCTACACCAGTAAAGGCAGCGTTTGTACATTTTGAATATTGGTACGATACCCAGACTGCTCGTAATTTACGTGAAAAGTTAAATACATATGGACAGTTTAGACAGAAGGGATACATGTATAAGGGCAAGAGATGTAATTTCTATCAACATAATGGTGATATTAATGACACTGCTCGTCCTGGATATTTTGATATTCGTATCAATCATAAGCCAATTGAGGAAACAGAATGTGATTGGAATATTCATCAATTGTATGCTGAAAATAAGCGACTTGAAGAAGAAATGTCTATTGTCCAAGATGCAAATCTACAAATGCAACAAACTATGGAAGAACAACGTTGCATGATTTGTAATATGCAAACTGAGATGAATTATTATCGTTCATTGTATTTAACCAATGAAAACCAGAATAATATGGAACAACAATCAGGGTATTATACAGTTGATGTTGAACAAGGTCAACCATCATTGGAGAACCGTACTGGTGCAATCGGTGTTCCACCACCAAATATGGTAGACACAGATGATGATGATGTCTTTACGCAACCAGTATTGACACGGTCTGATGCTCTATCTTTGATTCCCACTGAATAATGATAAAATATAAAAACTACAAAATTATAAAACAATAAAAAACGACTATGGGGAGTCTTTTTTATTTCATCTCATATACAGACATTCTAAGAGTTGTTTTCATATGAGTAGGTATATTTTCTATTGTACGATTCATATCTTCTATAAATGTAGAATTATTATATAATTTTTGTACAATATTACAATATTTTTTCATATTGGTTTTCAACTTAGTATTCTCCTTATTAAAATTAATCGTATAACCATTTATTTTGATACATTCTTTTATATAAAAATCTATATTATACATGAATATACATTTGATAATATAATATGATAATACATGGGTATTGTCTTTATAATTTAAATTAGGTGAATTATCAACAGCATTTGTATGCAACAAATCAGTATATTGTGTTTGAAAATGAGCAAGTATTTTAGAACTTTGAAATAATGAAAACATTTGCTCATTGTATATCATATTTTTCAATTTATTTATACATGTTTCAAGCCATTTCTCTTGATTATTACTCCATCTCGTAGAAAAAAAAATAATAAACATATTATTACAAAGTTCTGCCCATATTTCACAATATGTTTCAAAAATACGCACATCGGCTACAACGTTAAATATGGATAACATATGTTTATCGGTATTACGATGGTTAAATTGAGCAAAATCAAGACCAAGACTATGAAATGTTTCATGAATAAATACTTTAAACCATTCTTCCTCCCGAAATATATGAATAGCATTATTTGTTTTACATGCATATGTATATGCCGTATTGACATGTTCTCGGTTTAAATCACTCTTTTCTATTTTTGGTAATTGTTTTTTATCGGGGGTTAATGATAAATAAATTGTGAGTGATTGAGAACATTCTTCGTCCGCAAAAAAAGTAGCGATATATAACCACATATATATACGACGAATCATACCTTTCAACTTTTGATTATTATAAATTTGTGGAGTCCCTATATATATGATAATATTGCGGTTATTAATTGTAAAAGTACTATTGTAATAATGATGAATATTATTTTGTAGAGATTCTTGAATTTCAGCGGGATAGTATGAGGTATCAATATCATTTTGTTTATTTATTTTATTAAGTTGAATACTTTCATTATTTAATTTCCATTCTTCATTAGCATAAGCAATACGATTAAATAATAATGAGAGGATTTTTGTTGTACTTGGTGAAAGTTGAATAGATTCTATATTATATACAGGTACCAATGAATTTTTAATATATGTTATAATTTGGGTTGATGTGTCTGTTAGCATAATTAATCTATGTTTAGAAAATATTTATATACAAGTGAAGATTTCAATTCGCACACCAAAGGTGTGCTATGATTGGAATTCCCTGTCATATGGGAACAATCCAAAAAAGAAAAACAACCGATTGATATATAACTAGCTTAAAGTTATAATAATGTATTTATTAAATGAGTAACTGGATTGAAAATAAAAAAATTATTACAAAAGTTTATAAACAACTTAGGAAGCAATCAAATGGTGGCTTTACACCTAAACATAATTGGACATGTTGTACTTCTTGTGGATGGGCCGAAATACCCGACGCTCAAAATATTGTATTTTATCATATGCAAAATACAGATAGCGCTAAAAAATATAATAATATTTATTTATCATGGAGTGGAAATGCAGAAAAGATTATCAGCGAATTTGAAAAACATAATGTTCAAGTTGAATGGAACGGATTAACAACTAATAAAATTAAAATTAATTTTAATTAAAAAATGCTTCCACTATAAGAATCTACAACCTCTATGGGGAAATTTAATCCGATATGTGGATTTAAATCTTCAACGGTGTAAAATTGATTCATACTAAATATTATAATGATAAGCATAAACACTAAAAAACTCGTATAAAAATGGGAATCAAAAATTTAAACCGGTTTTTAAAAGAAAATTGTAGTAAAAATGCGATACGAAAAATAGAATTCCATCAACTGAATTCTAAGAAAGTAGTGATAGATGTAAGTATTTATATGTATAAGTATATGGCTGAAAATGCACTTATTGAAAATATGTATTTATTAATATCAATGTTACTATCAAATAATATAACACCTTTGTTTGTGTTTGACGGAAAACCACCGCCTGAAAAATATGATCTGCTGCGTCAACGTAAAGAAGATAAAACAATCGCAGAATCTAAATATAGTGAGTTGTTAATCAAGTATAATAATATAGATGATAAAACTGAAAAACAAAATATGATGCAACAATTAAATGAATTAAAACACAAATTTGTTCGTATAACGAAGACAGATAAATGTCGGGTAAAACAATTATTAACTGCATATGGAATTATGTATTATGAATCTGTAAATGAAGCTGATGAAGTTTGTGCGTACATGGTAAAGTCTGGAAAAGCATGGGCATGTTTAAGTGATGATATGGATATGTTTGTATACGGTTGTACACGAGTGTTACGTAATGTTAGTTTATTACAGCAATCCGTGATTTTATATGAGATACCAATTATTTTAAAAGAATTGTGTATGCCAGAGGAACATTTTAAACAGATTATGGTCTTATCTGGTACGGATTATAACATGCATACAACCACTTCATTGGACCTCACTATTTCTTGGTATACTAAATATAAAAGCTGGTTGTTAACTAATGAAACGCTTGGCGATATTACTTTTTACAATTGGTTATTGGTAAATTGTAATTATATTACGGATATTGATACATTAAATAATATATGTGATTTATTTACTATGAATCATATATATAAAGAACCATCATTGAAAGACATAGAAATCGTGTTGGGGTGTAGTAATCATACCGAATTACACAATATAATGGAACAAGAAGGGTTTGTATTTACTTGAGCAGTGATGATATATAGCATCCTTTGAAATCATGAATACCTGTATGAGTTAAATTAATACTTATATCTGCCCAAATTTCACCGTTAATTAATGTCCAACGATTGCAAAACAACCAATCTTCTGATAGATAATGGTCGTCAACTACACCACAATCAAACAATGCATAAGCATATTTATTTTCATCAGTTGTTAGAAAATTAATATCATCTGTATATTTGGTAGAAGAATATGATTTCGTCATTTCATTAATTACATCTCGTTGTATCATCATAAATCCAGTAGCAACATGCTTAACTCGTGTTAAGTTGTTTTTTATTTGAACCTCCTTTGAGATATAATTAACATTATATGTTAATAAATTCATTTCTATAGCATCTATATCGGTTATTTCGTGAAGATGTGAATTATTTTTTACATTGAGCATTTCTTGTACTTGATTTGGGTTTTCTTCGGTGGGTACCAGTTTATCCAAATTATATTTTTTTAATGGATATATACCACCTATGATTGGTTTATCTGCAACCAACAACTTGAATATATCTGTTGGAATCCATGTTATATCATTATCAATAAAAATAATATGTGTCATATTAGGGTCATTCATTGCCTTGGCAATTAAATTGTTTCGGGCACGCGTAACTAAGCTATCACTTTTACAAAATAAAACTTCTATATGAATTCCCAACTCTCTACATAGTTCTTTTGTCTTCAATAAACAATCTATATAATTTACAAAACAGACGCTACCAAAACAAGGTGTTAAAATATAAATAACAGGTGGCTTTTTTTTTTTATATTCAATCAATGCATCGAATATATTTATGATTTCTGTATCACTATCCATTTTATTAAGTATTTGAAAATATAACTTTATATAGTTTATTTTCCAATACAATTGTAGTGTAATTATAGGGTAAAGCTATTTTTACATATTTTCAAAAGAATGATTCAATTATTTTGAAAATATAAGTATTTTTTGTGTGTTTTTTTATTTATAGTTTGTCGCCTGGTTCTTCGGTTATTGCTACTGCTACATGAGCAACCGGCTGATCTGGTGATTTGGATTCATTATCACCTACACAAACTTTTTTAGGTTGCCAACAACACATCGTAAACCAGGTACCAAGAAACCAAACCATACAAGCATCCGAGCTATTTTCACATCCTTGATAACTATATACTGCAAACTGAGGGCACCAAAATTTAAAACAACAATTCGGAGGGTCCTCGTTTGTATTATCACGTCCACGTCGTCTTATACACAACCATATACATATACCTACAAAAACTATAGGTATCACTATAGCAGCAGTGACTGAACCAGGATCGCTCTCACAACATTCGCTAAAATCTGATGCACAACAAATATTTGAATTTGTTCCATCATAATCACACCATTTATCGGATGGTTTTTGAAATGCGCCACAATATCCATCCCAAACAGCCGGACAAGATAGAACATTACAACTGCCGATAGATGTTGTAGTTCCACATGATGCCCATGTATTTGCGATGTTATATCCATTCCCCATCGCCGAACATTGTGCAATACAATCAGCCCCCGAGGATGCACTTACATATACCTCATTATATGCATAAAAATTACTTTTTACCCAATCACCACCTGGACAGGTCGCATCGTAACAAGTATCCGTTGATGGATTATTACCCGAAAGATAACAACTTGTGTAAAGTGAATAACTTTGCTCTTGGTTAACTAATGATTGATAACTGGAGGGACCTTGCTGACACCAACAATCTATTATACCATAAATCTTAACTGGTAGTGCGAGTAATGCTATTCCAACTACAACCAATTTATTCATTGCTTATATTATAAGCACGTATTCTTTATATTAGTTATTGTTCTAAATACGTTACACCGACCGAAAAGAAAAATGAGACAAAATCCCATTAAAAAATTGATTATATTTTTATTATAATTCTATGCAAATTAACAACCATGAGTAATAATGGTAATCACGTGATAAATAATGATTTTATGGTTTTCGGCAGTATTAATGATGCTGAACAATATTTAAAAAAACAATATGGTTATTGTACTACATATTTTGTATCTAATTGCACATTGTCGGGACCTTATATTGATTGTTCGTGTATAGATCTTCACAGTTCTGACGATTTTGACAAAATTACACCGACTAAAAAGAAAAATGAGACAAGCTAAATATATTTAGGCAAAATTATTTAAAAATTATTTGATATTATAATATAGTATCAAATGAATAATATTGATGAACTCATACAAGAAAATCAATCGCTTAAAATTAAAAATCAGGAATTAGAACATAAATTACAAAAATATACTAATAGTGAAGGGCATAAAAGATATTATGAAAAAAATAAAGAGATTGTTAAAGAAAAGGGTAAATCCTATTTACACAAATTAAAAGAAGAAAACCCAGACAAATTAAAGGAATATAGACGAACTGCTTATTTGAATAGAAAATCAAAATTACAAAATACAACAATAGAAAATATTTAGGAATACATATATTTAATTAAAACTATTTAAAATTATTTTCTATTGTAGATATATAGAATGGTGAAAAAGAAGAAACTACATGACAATCCTGATAAATACAGATGTTTCAAAGTTCCTATTACTGCTATTTTACATAAGGATAAGAATATTGCTGAACGAAATATGATGATTTTACAAGATGCTATTTCACGAGCAAACAAAATCACTTCTAAGTCGTATTTGTTATTACGATTATGGGTTTTACAAAAATACCATAATGATATTGTTATTCCTGAAATTACAACGGATACTATTTCTATGGCGATGAAATCTGTATTGAAACCTTCCTCTGGTCCAAAACCAAAAGGTAATAATCAACTTTTACTACAAGAGTTTCAATCCTTATATGATTTTTCATTAGAGGATGGAAAAAACCTATCTTCTATATTAGATTATTATGCTACTACTATGCTAACATCTATTACCAATAACATTAAAATACACTTTTTTGATTATGTAAATCGGTTTATCAATTCTTATTTCAAGGCAATTTACAAGGAAGAAATTACCAATAAAGTATTCAAAAAACAACTCTTCAAAGAACTTCGTGTTGTGAAAAATGATATACTGAATAATACTTTGTTATGTGATGAAAAATACCATACATGGATAAATGAAACCAGATACAAAATCGTTCCAAAAGAGTATGATACAAGTTATTATTATGATGTGTGTTGCGAACCATACAAGTATCTAAATCATATGATTTTTATGTGTTTAGAACTGGAAGCATTAGAAGCAAAAGCATTTCAGTTTTTTCCAATCCAAACCAACGCTATTCCACGACATATTCAAATGGATACAAAGGCAATGGTGGAATTGTTTGTGGATACAAAACGAGATGAAAAACTAATGAAAATCTGTAAGTTTCCTGTAAAGGATGGAAAAATAATGAGTGCGACTTCTGGAAACCTGAATAATTGTCTGGAAGAAAACAAGGAGTTTATCTGGGATTATTTATGGGATGTGAAACAAACACGCAAAAATTATCAGTTTGATTATACGATTATTACAGATGGATATGCGACTTCTTTGCGATTTCTTCATAAAGATTATGTTGAAGAAGAACAACAAAAGAAAGATAAGAAAAAACAAGGTAAAAAAGCATTACAAGGTCTTACCAAAGAAGAAAAAGAAAACCGCAAAGAAGAAAAGAAAGAACAACAAAAAGAACTTATCAAACTTTTACGAAAACAACGCAAGGAAAATCCACCCAAGAAAATAGAAACAACCGACGAATTACCAGAGTTTCCGTATATTGATGAATTGCCGATGGAAGTGTTAAAGGGAAAACATATTTTTATTGACCCTGGAAAACGCTCGTTATTTACGATGATGGATGATAAAGGGAAGTTTTGTTCTTATACAAATGGTATGCGTATCAAAGAAACAAAACGATTAAAATATCAATCGTTGCTTAAAAACTACAAGGATAAAATCCACATTACAGAACCCGAACAAACACTCAATACTTTCAATTCCAAAAGTTGTAATATTGATAAGTTCAAAGAATATATCACAAAAAAGATGGAAGTAAATGATATAGTAGTTCCATTATATCAAAATATTCAGTTTCGTAAATACAAGTGGTATGCTTTTATCAATAAGAAACGAAGTGAAGATAATATGTTGAATATGATTGAGAAAAAGTATAGCAAAGACCATACCATTATCATAGGAGATTGGAGTATAGGGAAGCAGATGCGACACTTTATTTCCACACCTAACCTATCACTAAAAAGAAAATTAAAGGAGCGTTTCAAAGTGTATAACATAGATGAGTTTAGAACATCTTGTATATCCTACAAAACAAAAGACCTTTGTAAAAATCTGTATTTGCCTGATAAAAAAGGCGAAGACAGAAAAATCCACTCAATCCTAACATATCAAATGGAAAACAACAGGAAAGGGTGTATCAATCGTGATAAGAACGGATGTAGAAACATCCAATATGTATTCAACTACTACAAGAAGACAGGAAAACGACCAATGAAATATAGTAGGGAATACAAGTTTGAAAGAATAGCATCAACCACCGAAACGAAAGTGGAGGTTGTCAAGTGTGCTAACGCCTGAAAAGGTGCCTTTACACCACAATAAGAAAAAAGAAATGGACGATAATTTTATTTTTTAAGATAATTTTGTCTCATTTTTCTTTTTAGTCGGTGTAATTATGTTCACAATAAAAATACTATTAATTTAATATTTCCCAATGAAGGAATACGAGTGTCAGGAAATATATCATTTATGAATAAGTTCCCCTTTTTACGAACGTTATTGGGGGCAGAATTTAACAAAGATAATTTTGTTAAATACCATTATATTGAACATTTTGGAATAGAACAAGAAGAACAACAAGAACATATGGGGTCTACAACAATTATTATTGAGAACGATTTAGAATCCATATTGTTAGACCATAATTATACTATAAAAAGCAAACGTTGGATAACTAAAACATATTGGGAGGTTGAAGATGTTATAATTAGTAATCTATATACACTTATTGTACAATTTAACACCGAAAACTATTATGATAAAAAATTTAAAAGTTAAGATTGATGATGTAATACATTAGGAATATTCAAATAAATATTATTATAAGTAATATTTATTTTTTATTAAGAGTTATAGAAAAATAATATTTTGTTTGTTTTTATTACAGGTAGTTTTATTGTTTTTTTATTTTGTTATAAGTTACATTTTATGGGTATTTATGCAACAGTAGGGGGTGCCTTCTGGAAGTGATGCTTCATGTAACGTTGAAGGTTAAAGTAAGTGAGTTCATCGCCCTTGGCAACATTAAGTAGCTTGGTAAGCTTAGCGTCGGGGTGGATGATACGACCATTATTCTTGTCTTGAAGACTATGTGAACGGATATAGGTATTAATCTCCTTGCTTACCTCAGTGCGAGCCATCTCGGTTCCAATGGACTTACCAAGAAAATTTGCCAACTCGTCACTAATTCCAGTTGGTTTTACAAAACCAGAAGGCTTTCTATCGCCTGTATTACGACGCTTCTTGTTTGAAGCCTTAGCAGCAATCTTCATTTCACGAGCCATTGCCTTCTCAAGAGTCTTGTAATCACTCTTGACAGTTACGAATAGACCAGCAAGTTGCTGTAGCTTAGCACTAAACTCTGCCATCTTTACAACGATGGAAGGGGGTTCAACAACGGGAGCAGGCTCTGCAGGAGTTAGCTTGACCTCATTGACTGGGGCAGGAGCAGGGGCGGCGGTGGCGGCGGTGGCGGCGGCAGCAGCGGCCTTCTTGGTAGTCTTAGCCTTAGTGGCGGCGGGTGCGGGTTCAGTAGTAGTCTTAGATGCTCTAACCATTCTGGGTTTATATACTACATACTAACCATTGTTTTAAGTATGTTTACATGAATATATATATATTATATATTCAAATTATATTTCACACTGTATACAGTACCAAATGTGCGTACCATATTCATTTATATATTATTTAGTAAAACATTTAGTAAATCATTGAATCATATAACCATGGCATTGTATTGCGGGCGGGTTGTGATATTACCGTTAATGCAGTAAGTGCAAGTAATGTTCCTATTTTACGAACTTCAACATTTATTCCACTATATACTAAATTTTCAAAAACAATCAAACATGCTGTTTTTAATGCAGTTGTTGATAAATCCATATGCCTCACTGTATCCGGAAATATACCATCAAATGGACCATGTATTGGACATATATCGTTTTTTATTTCATATGATATTTGTCCGCGAAAATTCCATATATCATAAAAAGAACGATATAAATGTGTATATTGTATATGAGATAATACAGTAAACCATGAACTGTCTGTGTAGTTACCCAATTGGTCTATTTCTATAAACAATGAATTAATACGGTCATTTATTGGTTGTTCGCGTATATTAACTATACGCTGATATTGGTCTCTGTAGTCCACTTGAATAATTTCTATATGCAATACTGGGCGATAATTTGAATAAGAACTAACAACCACATCGGTATTTTGCACAAATTCATTTGCCATTCTATTTATAAAGTTCATAAGTTCAGGGCTGCGAGATGAAGATATATTTTGTTTATATGGGTCATGTATTGTATTCATAGACGGGTAAACAATTAATGATAGATTATATATGTGAATAATTTTTCTTTTTTGTCTTTTAGTAAATGAGTTTCTTGTATATGGATTAAATAACTTACGAGTTTTACGTAACATGGCGATTAATGATGTTATGTCAAAACCATACGTGAAATCATCTATATCTGTGTAACAATAAAAGTATTCGTTACTTATTTCATTTAAAGGCTCTAATGTTGAAAAATCTGTAATATTTGTACATGTATTACGTTTTAGATTAAATTCTTGGGTCATTCCACGTAATTTTGTTACAAAATATCTTCGGATATTTTTTTGTATTGTAATTGTACTTTGGATATGTTTAAAAAATTGAGTAATTCGTTCTATTAATACATTCTTTTTTCCAGAAACATGTAATTTATACATTTTACATACTTGCTTTAGTATTGGTATTGTATACGATTGTATTATAATCCCATTATTTATATAATCATTATAGGTAAATATTTCTAATTTCGGTCGAGGTTTATTCTGACGTTTACGTGTTTTAACTAACGGCTTATTTGTATCCATTTTTGGTTCTTCCAGTATAAGTGTATTTAACAAAATATCTATATTATCTATATTATCTATATTATCTATATTATCAACATTATCCATTTTATATATTTGTCTTATATTATATTATCTATATACATTATTTATTTTTATTATATTATTCACAATGCAAATTATACACCTTTGAACTATTAAAACCATACAAGTGCAGGTCGTGTTCAAATGAAACGTTGCCTATAAATGATTTAAGCCGCACTCAGGGAGTGAACCGACCAAGTCGTTAGACACAAAGTGTGTTGTGCATCAACGATTCACCACCGGATTGGACGAACATAAATCTGCATCGGTGTATATAAACGTAAAACCGCTGTATACTTATAGCTAATACGAATTTTTAATACTTATTCCTTTCTATATATGAAAAATTGATTTAAAGATGTGAGTATATTATGTTGTATATTTGTATACGTTTCGTTATATTTACAATGTCTAAGCCAGCTATCGTTTTGAACAACTCTGAATGGGATACTTCTGCTATTCGCTATATGCAACCAAAGATCAATGACCGTGGGGGGAAATCTATTAATATTATTAGTACCCAATCTAATCGTTCACTTCATATTTCTACTCCTCTCATGATGACATGGGGTATTAGTGATTTTGTGGATGAAAAGACTGGAGAATCTGATGGTAAGTTTAGTATGTCTTTGGTATTTCCAAATGAAGATTATAAGACTGCTGCTACGTCTGCATTTTTGACAAAGTTGAAGTCCTTTGAGAATCAAATCCTTGATGACGCGGTCAAGTACAGTGATGCTTGGTTTGGTGAAGATTTGTCAAGAGAAGTTGTAAAGCATAATTTCTTCCCATTCCTAAAGTATGCTAAGGATAAGCTTACAAAGAAGGTTGACCCTACCAAGTCACCATCAATTCGTGCTCGTGTGCCTAACTATAACAATAAGTGGGGGGTTGAGGTATATGATACTACGCAAAATCTATTGTTTCCTTGTGACAATGAGAATATGACTCCTATGGATTTTGTTCCAAAGAAGAGTCAAGTAGCAACTGTATTGCAGTGTGGTGGACTATGGTTTGGTGGCAAGGGTTGGGGTGTTACCTGGAAGGTTAACCAATGTGTTGTCAAGCCTCAGGAAGTCATCAGTGTTTACGGTAAGTGCCATATTCAGCTATCTAATGATGAGATTAATTCTATGAATGTATCTGCTCCAGTAAATGATGCAGATGATGATGAAGGTACTCCTCTACCTGCAAGTACTCCTGTACCCGTTGATACGAATGTTGAAGACAGCGATGAAGAGGAGGAAGAAGAGGAGGTCGCACCTGAACCTGAACCTGCACTTGAACCTGCACTTGAACCTGCACCGGCACCTAAGAAGAAGGTTGTAAAGAAGGCAGCACCAGTAGAAGAGGTATCAACAGCAGAACCAGTCACCGCACCTAAGAAGAAGGTTGTAAAGAAGAAGGCAGCTGCCGCATAAATTTATATAATAATAAAAATAGCATACAAAAATGAAAATAAAAAAAGCACAAAATCAATCAAATGAAAAAAGAATTTAACGAAATAACAGAAAATAAAAAAGCAAACAATTACTCAATCACCTAAGCATAAAAAAATCAATATTTTTTATTGGAATATATAAATAATATGATATCAAAAATAATATCATATTAGAAGTCATCTTTTGATTGTAAGAAATCTACATTACAAAGACGGGTCAGGTGCCGGTGAGAAATTAAACAAGGAACACCAAAGGTGTTCCGTTTTAAATTTCCAACGGTGTAAACGTTCATTTATTGTAATTATAATATATAATTATAATAATGCAAATTCCAAAAATATTTGTTCAAACGTCAAGAGCTAAACCAGAACAATATGTTGTTGATATGATACAAAACAAAATTCCTGGATGGAAATATTTACATTATAATGACACAGAAATTATTCAGTTTTTTCAGGAAAACCCCATACTTGAATTACCTTATATTGCTGAAAAATTTTATTCATTTAATTATGGTGAACATAGGGCTGACCTATTTAGATACTATTTTTTATATATTTGCGGAGGCGTATATATGGACAGTGATGCTATGCTATTAGTTAATATTGATACCATTATAAAAGATTATACCTTTTTTTCAGTTAATTCAAGCCATTTTGTAAATACTATTTTTCAAGGGTTTATTGGTTGTACACCCCGTAATCCAATTATCCAAAAGGCATTAATTAATATATATAATACACCAAATGAAGTCGTTATTAAATCATTTCACCTTTTTTGTAGAAACATATTTATTTTTTATCATCAAGATAATGACGAAAATAAAAATTTATACCAAGAACTTAATGAAAATAACCCTGTATATGCACCCGTAATGGATACTAATAATAATGTTGAAATATTACGACATTATTATGCTGATAAAATTATTCCACACGACCTAATAATAACTTAAAATGAATATATACATCCCCCTTTTTTGATATATCATATATATCTGTTGTATTTATTTTTGTGATTCCCTTTTTTGCAAAAATAACTGTTTGACTTTCTATCAACCTTAATGTATTTACTTGAACTGGTAACTGGGTTAAACCACAATTTATACTTATATATTCATTTTTCCATATATCATATATGTCATATTCTACATATATATGAATATTATTATTTTCGTCTATATCTATATTATTTGGTAAATCTGGTAAACAATTTACATATAAATCATTCTTACCATTATCATAGACTAATTCATGATGCCATAATGGTATTATATAGGTTTCATTATTCACTGTTAATTTATACAAATTATTTTCATATAAATCCATTAATGTTGGATTTAATAAAATACATTCATCGTTTTCATTTTTGTTTTTTATTATATTTTCTATATTTACGATTAATGCTTCTGTTATATGAAAAGCATGTTTATATTTGACTAATATTTTATGGGTTTTTATCAATACTGTTTTATCTAACTGTTTTAACATTTCTATTGCCTTTTCCTCACATAAATTTGTTATACGATTTATTATATTATAAAATGCTGTTTGGTTTGATTCATCTTCTAATATCTTCCTGATAAATAACATTACTATGTTTTTATAGGAACCCGACGATACATTCGTGTCATCTAAATTATTATCATCACTATTATAATCGTCATAACCTTCATTTTTTAATACATATTCATATGCATCGTGTATTTCTTGAAATTTATTTGTTGCATCAGGGGTTGTGTTCTTATCGGGATGATATGTTAGAGCTTTTAATCTGTATTGCCGCTTTATATTATCTAATGTTATTTGATGGTTTTTTATATCTAAATCTAAACATACATAGGCTTTTTTTTTATTCATCTTATTCATCTAACTTGTATATTTTTGTTATTATATAAAATACAATACTCTCTAAGTGGTATATCGGTCGATAATTGTTATTATAGTATTTTAAAAATGTATACATGCGTTCTAATGTTTGCGATAATGAATTACCCGTTAAATCACCCGTATTTATAAAATGGGTTATTATATACCATATACATTCTGGTACATCCAGATTGTAAGTTAATATATTATATAGTCCTTCACGTAAATCTATAAATTTTGATTTATCTATCGTACAAATATCATTAATTAATTGATTACATACGATATCAAATATATCTTCTGGAATCGGCTGATTACGTTCATATGTTTGAAATAAATCAAATTGGTTTATCTCTTTCATGTTTAAAATATTTTCGGTGTTAATATCACTTAATTCTTTGATTATACGGGGTTTCGCACCTGATGTTATACCATGTTGGGATATTCGTTGTATAAAATTAGTTTCTGCCTGAGTTTCTGTCTTTACTTGGATTATCATATTGTATGCTTCTTTATTTGGACGCCGCATGTGTATCAAATGACAACTATTTATGATTGATGCTGGTATAAAACTCACTTGTTCTGTTAATATGACGAATTTTATAATAATATTTGTTTGGGAATGGTTATATTGTTGAATATAACTATAAAATATGTCCAGTAATTCTGTGTGAATTTGGTGAAAATTCTTACATACTATTATTCCAACTTTTTCAGGTTTCACTGAAACTATATCTATTATTTGAAAAAACACCTCGTGCCATAATGTCTTGGAATTGCAACCCAATAAAGCCATATCTATTTCATAATGTATATCACTTATACGATAAATATATTCCTGTTTGTCCGTTGCTACTGTTATTCGCTTGTCGTATTTCAAACCTGAATGACTATATTTCTTTAATATTGCCAACATTTGAGAGTATTTTCCTACACCAGATGGACCGTATAATATCAGGTTCTCCAATTGGTATACGTTATTTGGAAATTTTGAAAATGTATCAAATAATTCTGGATGCATATTATATTTTTCTACCGACTGAACGTATTCGTCGAAACTTGATTCATAATATTTCATATTAATATTATGAAGATATATTCTTATACGTTTATACGCATTTGGTGTTTTATTATATCATACTACGCTTAATATCTAAAAATGGTAATGAATTGGAAAAAACCCACAGTGAAGTTATACCCGCACCAATTCCGCCCAGACCGACTAATCTTACCGATGAATTTGATATATATGGAATTGATATATAATCCATCTGTTTAAGATAATGAATAAAATAAAATAACAACGTTATTATTACTGTTATTCCACACCACATCAGTGACGTCATATACATATCATAATATTCCTTGTTTTTTCCACTTAATTTTTTGGGTTCTTCACCTGTTTTTGCGGCGGACTCTCTCTTGTATATGACATAAGGAATTATAAACACCATACCTGATACTAATACAAAAAAGGAAACCATCTTTGCTATTTTAGATACATCTATCTTTTCAGTTGGAGGGTTACTTATATAAGATAATAACACTATAAATGTTGTTACTATGTATTCATTGCAACTTTCATATAAAAATGTAAATAATGATATTATCATGTTGGCTATTTTATCATAAATCATTGATAGCATTTATATTACTTATTATACTATGCATAGATATATTATGCTGATGGAGGTTCTGGTAAATTATACGTTGTACATAACCATTCTACCAATGTTTCTACAGGACACTTTAAAAAACCGTGGGGACATTTCTTGATATTTAAAAACTTTGGCTTTTTCATTTCTGGTGTCCTATAAAACACATATGCACCATATTGACCCCTTCGTATATCCATATGTTGATTCAGTTCTCTTAATACCGATTTTTCTTTCGGTGGTTCTATACATTCTTTCACATCATCCATTGTAAATGTTTCTAAGGTTGCATCTTGCTTTTTTACACTTACCCTATTCTCTCCATACTCTATATACAATCCATATCGTCCACTCTTTATAAATACATCCAGGTTCTCCATCTCACCTATTTTACGCTCCGTTATTTCTACTAATTCTGTTAATGTATATTCACCCGCCTTTATCTTTTCTAAATCTACATCCTTTCGAGCTTGGATATATTCCACCTTTCCATCTTCTAATGTATGTTTTATCGCTGGACCATATTTTTCAAATATATACTCGTATCCTTCTTCTATCGGGTAGGTTTGTTTTGTCACTTGACGCAGCGGCTTTGATTGACTCTTTATTTCCGCTACACAATTACGACATATCTCTGCCCAATCCGTTATTTCACCACTCGACACTTTATCTAACTCATATTCCATGTTTTTTGTATACTCATACGAGAACATCTCTTGATAATACTTCAATAAAAACTCTATCGTTAATATTCCTACCGACTTAATAACTAATTTCTGTTTCTCTGCACCAAATACTTTTTCTGTATTCGTTGTTGTTATCGTTTCGCCTGTTAATTCGTATTCCTCACACATCTTTGTTATCCCTTCTATGTCGGTTCTCTTTACATACTCTCTTTCTTGGATTGTATCTACTATTGTTGCAAATGTTGAAGGTCTTCCTATTCCTAATTCTTCCAACTTGTTTATCAAACTTGCTTCTGTATAATGACGATGCTTATTTGTTACGTGTAACTCACTTTTTATTGTGTTATATTTTACTTCCTCTTTTTTTGCTTCTATGTTCTCCAAATACATTCGTAATGCAGTCAAATTATTTTCTGTATCGGTAGGTTCTCCCTTTTCACTAATTTTCTTCCATCCAAGAAAAGAAGGAATCTCTATTGTATATGTATAATGACTTTTCTTTGGTGCTGTTATTTTTATTTGAGATACATTATATACTGCTGCTGACATGCAACTTTCTACTGAATTGTTCCAGATTAATTTATACATCGTGTTCATTCGTGTATCTTCACACGTTCCTAATGTACGGACGTCTATTTGTGTTACACGAATCGCCTCATGGGGATTATTTGTATCCGTGTTCTCTATTTTATCCAGATTTCCTACATATTTTTCATTGAATTGTGATTTTATATAATTACTTGCCTTCTCCAAATATGCTTTGGAATATTTTGTACTCTCTGTACGCATATAGGTTATAAAACCACCTTGATATAATTTTTGACATATTGACATCGTATCTTTTGGTGACATATGGAGAACATTACTTGCTACCTGCAATAATCTTGATGTATGGAACGGTTTGGGAGCCTCTCTTGTTGACTTCTTATATCCACCAACAGATAACATGTGTTTATGGGTTTTTGACATTTCTAAGAACTCTAATATTTCACTTTTGGAGAACATATCTATATTTAATTGGAATTGTATTTTTTTTGGTAGAAATGAGGCACTTATTTTGTATTTTTCATCCAGTGTATCTGTTTTTTCATTGTGGTTCTCGTATACCAACCGTAATGCTGGACTTTGACAACGCCCTGCAGATAATGAATTCGTTTTATTGTTATACAAATACTTCCATAAATACGGTGAGATCTTGTATCCTACCAATATATCAAGAACTTGACGAGCATGTTGGGCATGTACCACATTCATATTGATTAATACTGGATTTTTTACACATAATTGGATCGCATCCTTCGTTACTTCGTGAAATAATACTCGTTTTGTTGTTTCTATCGGTAACCCGAATTGCATACAGATATGCCAACCTATTGCTTCTCCCTCTCTATCATCATCTGTTGCTATAAAAACGTTAGATTTTGAGAACCTTGAGATTATTTTTGTCATTTCTTCCACATGTTCTCTTTTTTCATTGATTATTGTGAATGTTGGTACAAATGTTTCTTTGGTGTCTATGGATTTTAACCCTTCTATTGTACGAATATGTCCCTTGGATGATATACAACAATATTCTGCACCCAGAAAATGCTCTATCTTTGCACATTTAGATGGCGACTCTACAATAAACAAATACTTGGCTTGGGTGAGATTCGCTGAAGAGATTGTTTGTGAACCTTTTTTATTTGTATATTTCTTGTAATTTTTTGGAGGCATTGGAGAACCTGGTATTAATTTATTATATAATTTTATATTTATACCTGTTTTCATATGTTTTTTAGATTGGGTTTCATAATTATATTCAGGTTCTCTATTACTTGAATATAATTTACTTTTTCTTACGATGATTCTTACGAGTCTTTTAGATTTTTTTGCCTTTCTCGTTTTTCTTTTACCCACGAATATTTTTTGAACGGGTTTTAACCTTGTTGGACTTCTTGGATTTATTAAATTTTCGTGTTGCCATTACTATATATATTTATATAAAAATAGATAGTAATTTATTTTCTGGATTTCTTGGATTTTCTTTTTCCACCCCCTAGATTTTCTCCTATTTTATGTCGTAAATTATAAGGCATTGTCCTATCACCTATATTTCCTACATCTTTTTCACGTAATGCCCATGCTAACTTTGTCCTGTCTTTTTGTCTTTCCAAAAGTTTTGGAAGTTTTTGTTCAATTTCATACTTTTTTAATATTTTTATTACTTCTGGATCTGTATCGTTTTCTATCGCCGCCTCATCTATCATATTTACATGTTCTACACCAAAAAGAGTATAATTTAAATCTATTTCACCCTTTCGTTTTTCAAGCATAAGTTTAATCATGGGAATGTCTTCATTCAATATAGCATAACCTATAGCAGTTACACCAGAACCAGTAGTAGCATTTATATTGGCACCTTTATCTAATAAGAATCTTACTGCAGGTAAATTACCCCATTCAGTTGCTTCTATTAATGGTCTTAATACAACTCCTTCTACACTTGCACCATGTTCCACTAAAAGTTCTAATATTGTTGTAGAAGGTTCAATATGTCTTGCTGCATATATAATAGCTGGAACTGGTTCAGGTTGTTGTACGTGTTCATCTGTAATCATTATATTTGGATTTGCACCTTCGTCTAAAGATATTTTCACATACGCTGCATTTTTTTCTTCAATTACATATCTAAGATGGTCGTCTTTACTATTTTGGTCCTCAATATTATTTTGGTCAGTGTTACATTGTCCTAATCTTGAACAAGTGGCTCCACTACCTTTTTGTTTTTTTGAACGTGTTTTTCTAAATTTTGTATTGGATTTTCTTGTTTTTCTTTTTCCACCAGATTTCTTTGGTTTTATATTTTTGGTTCTCATTCCCATTTATATATAATCCTATAAAAATTATGTAATATACAACATATCCAATTCTGGAATGCTTCCTTCATCAAATTTATTTGTATAATTCACTTTGGTAACTTCCAACGTTTTTACTTGCTTAATTACATAATCTTTTTCTAAATTAGATATTCGTAACGTATAGGATAAATATACACTGTGTTCATTTATATTACAGATTATTATATTAAAAAAGCATTTCACGTAACTACTTACATAATATTGTATGGTTAGTGCAGGACTTAACAACAACATTCCATTCATTGTTTGTAACAAACGATATTTTGTATCCTTGTATTGAATGTTTTTAATTGTTTTTGATATTTGCATACATTTGTTTGAATATATTTCTAATTGGTGATTGTTAAATGGAATAGGCATGTCAGGACTGAATGGTTTTAAATGGATATATTTTAACAAATAATGACATACACAATCTGATAAACGACGAATTGGAGAAGTAAAATGACAATACTCTGGAGAACCTACCAAGTCATGGGATTTTACAGAAGATATATACTCCGCTTGTATACCATTCACGATAATTTCGTTTAATAATTCTTGACCCGTTATTCCACTATATACGGTGTTTAACCATTCACTTGCAGAACAGATACGAAATATACCCACGCCTTCAAAATTGATTTTTAAATATTCTCCTACAAAGGAATTTGCAAATATCGCAAACTCTGCAATCATCTGTTTCATTAAAACCTCTGTTGGGGTATCACGGTATAAATACATTGATTCCTCATCATATTTTACATAAGAATTTGATACTTCGTTTAAAATGACTCCTTTCGTTTTCCCACTCCTGATTTCGGTAAGCGCCTTACTTATATTTATTCCATGCATTAATACGTCATTTGTGAAATATAGTGTTCCTGCTTTTGCATAACTCAGTGCATTTTCTGCATCTACTTTGATTTTTGTAAATAATAATCTCACATTACCTATCGGCTTGTAGGTTTCTTTTTGAATTTCTGTCAATATAGTGATTGCCAATTTTTGTTTTCCATACTTATTCACCATTAAACTTGATCTTTCCATTATTTCTTCTGGAATCATATGAATTGGTTTCTTATTTGAAGGATATCGGGTCACTATTCTATTTTCTATGTCTTTCCATAACAATGAATCGGGATTGATATGCTCAGTCGGGTCGGCGATATGTATCGCTAAGTACAATTTGTCGTCTTCGGTATATATACTAAATGCATCATCTGCATCTTCGCACCCAGCGGGGTCAACACTATACGTTGCATATTTCGTCATATCTACGCGGTCAGTTATATTATATTTATGGGGTATATCGTTGTTTTTTAATAATGACGTATCTAATACATTGTCGCGTTTTTTACCATATAAGGGTTCAACTGTTTGCTGATAATAATCCATTTTATATTATTATCAACTACTGTCTAAGTTCTTTCATTTTCGCTTTTTATGAGTTTTTCTTTTTTTTCCGCCATTAAAAGTTAAACCAGCCGTTTCTGCATCTTTAAAACCTGATTTATCATGTTCTTCTTGTCTAGCGTTTGCCTCAGCTAACTCCCAACGACCGTCAACGTTAAAAGCATTACCAGCAAATGGGGTTAAGTATGTTTTATTTTGTATATTCTTTATTCTTTGTTTATCCGTTTTTTCATCTTTTTCGGCATTAATATCTTCTGTTTCTTGTTGGTTTTGTTCCGTTTGTTTTATAATTGAAAATTCGTTGTTTATTTTACCCATTTCTACTTTATATTCAAAGTCTGCGGTATCACGTTCTTTTTGTAATTTAACCATTAATTTGTCTAATTTTGTGTTAGCTGCAGCGATTCTTGGATCATTATCCAATTTTGTTTTTTTGTTTGGGGGGTCGTTTTCATCTACATGCTTAGATTCTGCATAACCAGTATCTTTGTGTAATTGTTTTACATATTCTACATATTTTATAAAAACTATTTCTGCTGCCTTGAATTCAGCATCAGTTCTTTTTCTTATAGCTATAAGCTTAGTTACTGCGTCATTTTTACGAAAAATTAATTCATCAGTTTGTTGTTGTAGAGTTTTTTTATTCATACCTTCAAGTCCTGCTCCTCCTCGTTTTTTTCCTTTACGAATTGTTTTTCTATTATCATTTTTTTTACGAGTTGATTTTCCTCGGGTTTTGTTATTTCGTTTGGCTAAACCTTTCATTATATTATATACGTAGACATTATTGTTTATGATAACAATTTCCAATCTACTGGAAAATCACTACGAATATCTGCACAATGAACTTTACATTGGAGAACCTTATTCTCCATTTCATAAGGTTTCAATAATGTAAAAAATTGATAGAAAAATCATACTATATTGATTTTAACGAATGTAACACCTTATAATACAATGAGCGAATCCCCCCGATATTTTCAATATGCCATAACGGAATCTCAAATGTCCTCCCCTATTAGTAGATACGGTGGATACTATGATGATGATGACGATGTTTGTGATAATTGTAAAACCAATATACCACAACACAGCTGTGACAAGTGCGGAAATGGGATTTGTGATGATGAAGAATGTTCTATGAAATTTCCCCATTATTCTAATACAACATTCTGTGTATGCAGGAGTTGTGTTGATAAAATATCAATGAAACTGGTGTTGCTAATTGATTTGGGGAAATTGAAATTATTGAAAGAAAAAATACGAACGGGAACAACGTGTAATTCAGTGTGTTCATCAAGAACAACCAGCAGGAGTAGTTATAGCAATTATACTCATAGTATTAGCAGTTTAAGTGAGGTTTCAACGCCAGATAGCCATCGGGCAAGGCATAACAGTACAACAAGCAGCAGCAGTGACGAATTTACGGCATTGGTCAAAAATATGACATTTCTTTAAAATAAAAAAATTACTATTACTGGTAAGTATGTTAGTAAATTTTTTATTATACCTGGTTTACTAAAAACCGAAGTCAAAATCGGTATCCAGATCCTTGTTCAACCCAAAATATTTTTTACATGCTCGTTCCAGACATTTTTCTAATTCTTCAATAAAACTACTACACGTTGTTATTACCTTGTCTCTTGAACCGTCTATCCAATCATTATGCAAACTTTTAAAAAAATTAACAATATATTCTGGATAATTGTTGAACTCTGTTTGTACCTCCATATATTGAAATGGAGTACTCACATTTTTGTTCTGTCCGCCGTGCATCAAACTACAATTTTCTCCCCACAATTTATCTTTATTATCGTTGGTACGGATTGTGTTAAAATAACGTAACAATTCATCATGAGGAATATTGTAATGATTAAACAAAGCTTCTTTCGTAGATTGCGAAATATCATTTAATAAATCTTTGTCCCAATCCCAATCAATTATTATATAATCATTTTTTTCCAATAATACAATATACGTGTTCACCGCCTTACCTTTGTATTTTGCCTTATCTCCATCTGACTCAGGATTAAATATCAAAAAACGTTCATATAATACTTCCATCATAATATCCCAAAAGTTAAGAGAAGATATGTCCGTTTTTAATATAATATGAGTAACATTTGTATCAGTATACCCGATTAGAGGATAATTTAATTTATTTATCTTAAAATCGTCAGTTTTACCATCAAATTTAATATGTTTTGTCAAATTCCATTTAATATTTGATTCACATGTATCTAATATTTTATTTACAATATTATAAATATTGTCTAGTTGTTTTAACAAATCTTTCTCTTTATTACTATTAATTTCAAAGAAATCGGTAATATTATATAAATCATTTGGTGTAATATTGGAGGAAACTAAATCAGTATATCCTTCTATCATATAAGTAAGTATAACAGATTCATAAATTCCCATATTTTCTAATGTATTCGTACGAATTTTAGTTTGAATGGTTTCCATCGTGCTTTTTATTGTTTTGAAATATTGTTGATATTTGATTTTGTCTGATATAACACACAATGGAAATTCTTTTTTATTGTCTTCACAACACGATTTTTTACAATAACGATGTTTATTTATAAATTGGTAATAATCATTCACACTATATTCGGTAATTTTGATTTTGGACAATTTGTTCAGTATCCTACATAAGTGAGAATTATTAAAATCACTATTTGCATCTTTACTTTTTACAATTTGCAATATGAATTTATAAAAATAAACACAATATTTTATACAGTGATACCCCCAATCCACTGTTTCTTTTGGTTTGTTACTTTGTTTATTATTAATCAATTGATTAAAGATATTTTCTTGATTTATATTATGCGATTGAAGTAACTGTGTAAATCCAACTTTATTTTGTTTAATTATGTCCGCAATCTTAAATTTATGAGACGATTTCGGTAAATATGCAACATGATTTCCCTGAATGAACCGTTTATGAATTTCGTCATTATTAATTTGTAATCCAAAATATATTTTGTTTTTGGCACGAGTAAGGGCAACGTGTAAATAAGATTCGTATACAAGTCCATCTTTACTATCACTTAATTTCTTCAAACTGTTTTCGTTTGTGTTCAAAACAAATACAACTTCTCTTCCATCACCTTTTGATGTTCTAATAGTAACCAATCTGGTTGCATGTACAGAATCATTTGTATTGATTACTGTTCCTTCTTCATGTTTATGTAATATTGCATATCGACTATATTTTGAATGGTCGAATGTTTTCCAATATTCATCTGTTATTTTTGATATATATAGTTCGTTTGTAAATTTTTCAGTCCAATATTCCTGCAACTTTGTTTCTAACTCAATTGCAAGTTCGTTGTTTTTCATTATTGGAAATATAAACATGAAATTTTCAGGAAGATATGAATTAGTTGTTACTTCATAATCTACCTTTTCTAATAACAAATTAATATACTCATTTTTTTTCGTTTTATCAAATTCATTCAGTCTGGCATACATTGGTGGTTCATTTAATTCTTCAATTGGACAGTTGTCACCACATTGTTCGTTATTTATTTCTTCAATACTTGGTAATGAATATTTATCAAAATTTATCAAACTATTTATTTTTGTGTCCATTTTATTTATTTTAATACGACGATTTTTATTTACTGGTTTTAGAATAGTTACAGATACATTCGGTAAATTTTCTATACCTTCATTCACTATCGTAGCAAAGCAATTATCTTCGTGTTCAAGGGATTGTAATTTATCCCCAACAATATGAATATCACATAATGTTTCTCGCATTAACCTTGTAAATGCATATAAATATTCTTGTGGCAAGTCCTGTGCCTCATCTATCCAAATTTCACACGATTTATTTATTCTAACGGATTGACCGCCAAAATTCATAAAACCATATTCATTCACTTTTTCGGGTCCGTTTTTGATTATATTTTTTAATAAATTTAAAAACATATCACCTCCATTGTTTGAAACATTGCCCACATTATATAGAAATGAATCGGCTGTACCAATTATAACAATATTTACTTTTTTTGAAATTTTATGCGTATACTTAATAACATAGTGTTTTGTTGTATTTTCTTCAAGTTTATCGATAATATTTAATATATGCTCTTCGCTGCGACCGATTTGGTCACATAATTCTTTATATATAACGGTCTTTGCTGAATGTTGTTTTGTTATAATTAAAAAAGTTTCTTTATCCGTATTTGTAGCAATCTCCTTCCAGATGCCATAGGTTTTTCCATTTCCAGCTCCTTGCTGATGAACGGTTAATTTGCTTGTGCCAACTGCATCGTCATCTGACCAATTCTTCCATATATTTTTTGAATCCGTTTTAAGAACATCAATAATATCAACAATAGTTTTATGTTCTTTCAGTTCAATCATTTTACATTTTACCTTTTTTAAATCAATGCGAAATACGTTACCCGATATTTCAAGCAAAATAAATTCATATTTAGATACGAACGATTTATATTTCCATGCTGTTTTAAACCATATCAGGTGATTTCCATTGGATAATTTACTGCATTCAATTGAGTCATTACCATCCACTAACCAAATAATATCTTTACCAAATTTGTCCCATGCTTCAAATCGTTTTACGATTTCTTCATTTGAAATACGAGAATGTTGTATTTCAATCGTTCGACGATTATCTAATAAAATATCAGCTCTTCTACTTATTGGCTCATTATCACCAGTTACTTTGCAATAGAATTTAACTTCTCGCATTTCTGGTGGGAAATAAGATTCCATTTTATTGTGCCATTCACCTGGCATAATATAACTTTATTATATGTATATTAGAACGTATATAGCTTTAAATTGTTAGTATGTATATAGCTTTAAATGGTTAGTATGTATATAGCTTTAAATGGTTAGTATGTATAAACTTACCGATGCTAATATTTTTTAGATTGATTATTTAAATATAAAAAATTGATTTAAACATAACTCGCCATATTATATGTATAAACGAAAGGAATATGAATCTATATAGGGTCGTAATTATTGACCGAAATTATTCAAACTATCTTTTTTATCGGGTGGAAGATAAAAAGGAAATAGACCTAAATCAATGTCCAGAGTTAAAAAATATTAATCCGTTGGAAAATAAAATGTTTATGGAAGATATTTTTTCGGTTCAAGAAGATAAATTCAACCGTGTTAGTTCTATAGTAAGAACGTGTAAGCAAATTGCAGGGGTTCTTATGTTGGAAAATAACAAAACGTTCGGTAGAACGGAGAAAAAAAAAAGGTTGTTATATAAATGTATTCCCGATGACCGTCATTTACCTGCATTTTTAGTACCATATGATGTAAAAATTGGTTTCTCTAAAGTTCAAAAAAACAAATTCGTAACGTTTCGGTTTGATAGCTGGAATGACAAACACCCGCGAGGTATTTTAACAGAAACCATTGGAGATGTTGACAATTTAGATTGTTTTTTTGAATATCAACTGTATTGTAAAAGTCTACATGTATCATTAACTGAATTTACTAAGAAAACCACAGATATTCTTCGACAAAAAACACAAGCCGAATATATTGAATCTATCTATAAAAATACCAATTTTCATATTGAAGACCATCGTGACAAATATGTATTTACGATTGACCCTACTAATAGTACCGATTTTGACGACGGGTTTCACATTGAACCTGATGTAGATACTGATGGTACACAATTCGGTTGGATTGTCACTGTTTATATTGCGAATGTATTTTTTTGGTTAGAAACATTAGGACTTTGGAATTCATTCAGTAAACGGGTTTCCACTATTTATTTACCTGACCGCCGACGACCCATGTTACCTACCATTTTATCGGACACATTGTGTAGTTTGCAACAAAAACAAGATAGGTTTGCATTGGCTATGGAATTTCGGGTTACTATGGACGGTAATTTAGACCGGGACAAAATGTATTATAAAAATGTTTTAATTAATGTAAAAAATAATTATCGTTATGAAGAACCCAGATTAATAAAATCGTCAAATACTCATTACCAGAATTTATTACAATTGTCGGTTCTAATGGACCGCTCTATTAAAGACAGTCATGATGTTGTTGCATATTGGATGGTACAAATGAATGTATATACTGGGATAAATATGATTGATAATAAATTCGGTATCTTTCGTGCTGTATCTTTTCACGACACACAAAAAGACGGCGATTTAATTTCAAATAATGATATTAACGAGGATACGTGTAGAGTCATACGTACTTGGAATAACACCACCGGGAAATATATAGTCTACAATGATGTTGATAAAATTACACATGACTTAATTCGGGTTAAATCATTCAAACAAAATGGAAAAATTCGGGGGTCTTCTCAACCCTATATCCATATTACCAGCCCCATTCGTAGATTGGTTGATCTGTTGAATCAAATACAACTTTGTAAAGAATATAGTATGATTGATAATATTAGCAGCGATGCAATTGATTTTTGCAACAATTGGGCTGGGAATATGGATTATTTGAATGCTACTATGCGGTCTATACGTAAAGTACAAACAGATAGTAATGTTTTATACGAATGTGTAAATAATCCATACTATATTGATACCCCTCATACTGGTGTGGTTTTTGATAAAATAACGAAAACAAATGGATTACATACTTATATGGTTTATTTAGACAAGGTAAAAATATTATCACGGATTACTTGTCAAACTGATTTACAAAATTATAAATCTTACTTGTTTAATATGTTTCTCTTTGAAGATGAACATTCATACAAAAAGAAAATACGGTTGCAATTATGTGAAGAATAATATTTTTATTTGTTATAAAAATATTTCAACAATAAATGGTTTAAAGAAAATTTATTAATTATATTATATCATGTCTGACACAGAAAAAGACCCCATCACGTTAACCCCTGCTACCGAGGAAACTCCTGCCCCTGCCCAACCCGAAACAAGAGAGGTGTCGATTGTAGATATTCCTATTAACAGTCACAATACCGCACTTAATATTATTATTGCACTTACTGGTGTTGCCCAAAAACGCGGTGCCTTTAATATCCAAGAATCCGCTAAGTTGTGGGAGTGTATTCAAGCGTTTAACACTCCTGCTGCCTCACCTCCTGCTGCTGTCGCAGATGAGTCGGCTAATTCTGCAAGTGATTAGACATATTTACAATATTTGAAATACACATTTGAAGATTTAAATCCGCCAAATTTCCCGTTGGGAAATCAGGTTATTGCCGAAGGCAATGACACGGCGGATTCAAACTTCAAGTAAGATACCGGTAATGAGTTGAAACCAAGCACACGTTTAGTGTGCGGTTTTAAATCTTCACTGGTATAAAATGGGACAAAATTGTCTAAACAATTATAATAAAAATTATATAAATATTTTTATTATATATTATCATAATGGATAATGAAGAAAAAATAAAAGATATCATTTTTTTTTCATAAGTTATATTGTAAAATAACTTAATGAATAAAGTCTTTTGTAATATATATACAAAATTATGTATAAAATTATTTCTGTATTGATGATGGCATCTGTTGCATTGGGTGGTAATTTACGTAGCTCGTTCAGTGACAAATTTGAACAATGGGTAAAAGATTTTCGTGTAACTATTAATGATAGTAACCATAAAGAACATTTATTTGTTAATTGGGTTGAAAATGATAAGATTATTGAGGAAACCAATGCACGTAACTTAACATATACACTTGGACATAATCATTTGTCTGGTATGGATTCCAATGAATTTAGCGAGTATATGGGATTTCAAGATAATGCCAATACTCTTGGTTCTCATATTAATATTGACAAAATTAAGTTAAGACTTGCTGAGGTCAAGTGCTTGAAAACTTGCGTAGATGAATATGAATCCTCCAATAAACTTTCTACTATTACATGTGTTAAAGATTGTCTACAAGAAAAACTTGGACTTTCTATGAACAATTTACCTGAATCTGTAGATTGGGTCAAGGCGGGGGCTGTCACTCCTGTTAAAAACCAAGGACAATGTGGTTCTTGCTGGAGCTTTTCTACAACTGGTGCATTGGAAGGTGCTTATTATACTACATATGGGTCTCTTCCTTCCTTCTCTGAACAACAATTAGTTGATTGTGATAATCACAAGAATGGAGGTAAAGATATGGGCTGCAATGGAGGACTTATGGATAATGCTTTTAAATGGATTGAGAAAAATGGTGGTTTATGTACCGAAAGTGAGTATCCTTACACTTCTGGTGACACTAAAACGGCTGGAACATGCGAATCCACGTGTGATATTGTTTCTAACAGTGCTGTTACATCATTTAACGATGTTCACTCCAGTAATGATGTTGATATGATGACTGCACTCTCAAAACAACCCGTTTCTATTGCCATTGAAGCTGACCAAAAAGATTTCCAACTTTATAGTTCTGGGGTTTTTACTGGTTCTTGTGGAACAAACCTTGACCATGGTGTCTTAGCGGTTGGTTATGGCTCTCTTGATGGACAAGATTTCTATAAGGTAAAAAATTCTTGGGGTACCACTTGGGGCGATGAGGGTTATATTCTTTTGGGACGCGGTGATGAGTTCAATAAAGGACAAGGACAGTGTGGTATGTTGTTACAAGCAAGCTACCCCGAGGTTTAATTTTTTTTTTCTATAATATAATTTTTTTCTGTTTCCTACATAATAATTTATTTCCTTTTTTATATCATTCGGCAAAGGCAATGAGTATATCGCATGCACATTGGCTATTTCTGTTGGATTTGGGTGTAATATCTCATAAAAATTATTTACTGAACTCACTGTTTGAATCGTTCCATTTATATTAAATCTTGATTCTATTCGCGGTCTTGATAACAGAACCTTTAACCCTGTATCAAATGACATTGAACGACCTCGCTGAAAAGATGAATCTATATAAGTTCCTACCATTATTGTTGTTGTTGGCATTCGTACAGTGTTTGTTATATTCCATTGGAATTCTATCAAATACTTTTTGTATGGGACAAGTCTGTGAACGTTAATTTGTTTTGATAATGGCATATATTAGTATAATAATAAAAAAATATTCTTTTTATTATTTTTTAACAATAAATTGTAATTATGCTAATGCATCTACTTCACACACCCATTGTTATTAATATTTTTGCTATATTGTCTACACACCCTTATATTTCGGGTGTACGTTCTGGTGGGTTATAAATATTGTCATCTACTGAACTATTATGTTCTGTTATTGAAGAGTGGTTACTATCTACAGAATCATTTTCTATATTCATCGTATCTGTTAATGATTCATTACAATAAGGACACTTAGCCCTATTTGATATTCTACGTAATAGACATGATAAACAAAATGTATGTCCACAACCCGTCGTACAGTTGTTTGTTACTGTTAATGACTTATAACATATGATACAAGTTTCATTTTCATTGAATAAGATATTTGAGGTTTGCATTGGTAACTATAATAAACCGATTATATATGTTTTACATTACCAAGGGTGTAATAATCAATTTTTTTGTAATTTATTTTTAATATTAATATTATATAGGCAAGTAATATAACTAATATGATTTGGAAATTATTAATTACTGATTTTGCAAAAGACCATTTATGGAAATTCATTGTATATATTATTTTAATTCTTGTTTTTTTTCCAATTGAAGCTATAGTATTACCTAAAGTTTATGGTAAAATGTTTGACCAAGTTAAATCTATATCTAAATTTACGGACATTTTTAACTGGAAAGATAATTTTAAAAAAATGAATTTTCAAGGTTCTTTAGTTCTTTTAGTTGTTTTATGGTTTTTAGTTATCTGTTCTTATACTGCTAAAAATTTTCTTGAAACACACTTAATACCTGATTACTATTCACATATTAGAGATGTTATATTTAAAGAAACTATATTAACTTATCAAAATGATTATAAAGATATGAAAACAGGTGACTACTTGGCAAGAGTGTTGGAATTAACACGTAATTTTAAGGACGTTGCACACCATATATTAAGCCGATTTTTACCAGAACTTATTGTATCCATTTTAATCATTTGTTATATGTTTTACCAACACAAACATATTGGCAGTGTTTTGTTAATCGGGGTAATATTGTGCGGAATAATATTATATTTTGGCAGTAAAGAACTCATTCAATTAATTAGTGACCGTGAGAACTTTTTAAATACAAAAATTAGTGAAAATATTAGAGATACATTAGATAATCTTATGAATGTTTTTTTGAATAATGAGGTTGATGGGGAAGTTAACAAAAATAGAAAGTTAGAAAAAATTGCCATTGATAAGTTGAGATGGATTATGATGATTCAAAATATTGTCATTTTTAGTAGTCAATTAATTACATTATTAACTTTTTGCATTGGGATTTTTATATTGTATGGACTTATTGCTGACAAAAAAATTAAAACTACACAAGGGATTGTTCTTGTTATTATTTTGGGACAATTCTTAAACAATTTCTTGTATGTTAGTAGTGGATTTATTCATAATGTTGTTTATAGATTAGGTGTCATTGAAGCGTCTAAAGATTATATGGAAAATGTGTTTAATAGAAAAAATAACCGTAGAAAAAAATCTGGTATTACTAATGGTGCTGTAGAATTTAGAAATGTTTATTTTAGATACAATAAAGATAAAACGAATTGGTTATTTGAAGATTTTAATTTGGACTTAGATGCAGGCGGTAAATATGCTATTGTAGGACAATCTGGACGTGGCAAAACTACCCTGATGAAAATGATTGCTGGATTATATACACCCGATAAAGGGACTATTTTTATTGATGATAATGATATTAAATCTATAGACTTGAAATATTTACGTGAAAATGTTAACTATGTTAATCAACGTACAACCATGTTTAATGAAACTGTTATGTATAATATGTTATATGGTAATCAGGACGCAACTGAAGAACAAGCTATGGCATTATTACAAAAATATGACCTTGTTACGGTTTTTGATGAATTACCTGATGGATTGAAATCCAATGCTGGAATTCAAGGAGGTAATTTGTCTGGAGGCATGCAAAGAGTTACTATGTTAATTCGTGGCATGTTGAAACCATGCAAAGTTCTTATTATGGATGAACCCACCACTGGATTAGATAAAAATACTACAGATAAAGTAAAAAATCTTATTATCGAAGAAACTGATGGTAAAACATTAATAATAATAACGCATGATGTGTCGTTGTCGTTGTTGAGTGCATTGTCGTTGGTGTCGTTGTAGTTAAATGTCGTGAATGATAGTGTTGTGTTCAGCAGCTGCAGTGTAGTGGTCAGTGTCAGTATTGGTC
>Ga0257122_1000370_pt1 | contig 42964 bp, 41 predicted proteins | sample SI106_120metaG_FD_190146 | JGI IMG/M metagenome (GOLD analysis project Ga0257122, IMG submission 190146) | Marine microbial communities from Saanich Inlet, British Columbia, Canada - SI106_120 | ecosystem: Environmental > Aquatic > Marine > Inlet | place: Canada: British Columbia | collected... | reverse complement strand
TATGATGAATTAAATAATCTCGCTTTGAGGCTTTATCTAAAATATCACTATCATTAGATGAAACTATCACATTATCAAACCAGGTTATAGAATCTAAAAAATCTGCAGTTCTATCAAAGAATAGCCTGTTTTTAAATTTGAATCCAACACTGCCTTTGCGTGCAGGTATAAGGGCTATATGCTTATCATTCATTATGGATGTATATTGTTCTTATTAATGATAGACATAGTTTTTACATCATAGAACTTATCATTCATAAATACACTTTCTCTTGAAATACTCTCCTCATACATGCCATTCTTCTCATATATTCTTACAGCTGGGATATTATCTGCAAGTACATCCAGTGTAGCCTTATTCATATCTAATATGTTAAACATATATTCAATTGAAGATGAAACTATTTCTGTTCCATAGCCTTTACCATGATAAGCTTTATCGCCTATCATCATACTAAATTGACACACTTTTGAGCTATAGTTAATTGGGCCTATTCTCACATTACCAACATGTTTTTTTTGTATCATAATTGCTAAAAAAATATCATTACTACTACAAATCATCTCTTTACAAAACTCCGTAGCATCTTCCATGCTAGTTTCATTATTAGGTTTTAATAGAAATTGGTTAATATTATCATCTCTTAACCAGCCCAAATAACCATTAGTTAAGTGTTTCATTTCAAATGGCAGCAATACAAACCTATCACCGATAATTTTAATATTTTTCTTATTTATCATGGCATTTACAACAAACAACCTTTATCTTTAATCCAATTAAGCTGTTCTCTAAAAACTTCAACACCCTCCTCATCCCGATAAGCCTGCATGATAAATGGACCTTGGTAATCAAATTCTTTTAATTTATAAAAAAAATTTTCAAAGTCAGCGTCACCTTCTCCTAACACAACCGGGCCACCATTTAGCATTCTATCCTTAATATGAATGTCTGTAATTCTATCGCCATAAGCTTCCAGCTCCTCATCATGGTTAAATCCATTTGCGGCACTATTGCCAATATCATAATTAACTGTGATATTTTTAGAGCTTAATTTATCCAACAACTTAACAAAAGAATTTGGAGATAAATCAGTTTCGAGAGACAGGTTTATATTATCGTTTTCAATTCTTGGGATAATTTTTTCTATTTGATTGACGAACCTATTAACAGATTCCTTGGTTTTTAAGCTAGACTGATCCACACAAGGAATAACAATATCTGTAATATTTAAAACTTTAGCCGCATCTAGCAACATCCCTAAAACCTTAAAGCTTTCTTTTGCAATACTGTTGTCACTGGAATGCAATGGCGCTTCCATAAAATAATCAGCACATATAGTTTGTACTAATACACCGGTAGTTTTACTAATATTAATTATTTCATTAATGCCACCTATCTTCAATAATGGATTTTCTTCTGCATCATTAAAATCTAAGATAAACTCAATCAAATCTAAGCCGCATTCTTTAGCAATCTTAAATTCATCTTGCCACATTCCAATAGGAAAAGCTTGGTACCTACCTTGATATTTAGGCACTAAGCGCCCTTGCATTACACCAAATTTATTATTCATACTATTATTTACGCCAATCAAGATGTTGGCGAAGGTTGGTTGCAATAGGCCCCTCCTCGTCAATCACTTTTTTAATGCCGTCGCCCATTGCAGATTCAATTTTACGAACTGCTCCTACTAATTGCTTAATGCCTGCAGGCTCAATAGATGCAGACTGGTCAGAGCCATACATTGCTCTACTTAAAGTTACATGCCTCTCTAGAGAAGTAATTCCAAAAGCTACAGCGGCATAAGAAATAGCTAATCCAGCTTCATGGCCGCTATAACCAACATCGCATCTATATTTCTCTCTAAGGGTATTAATCATCCTAAGATTGGCATTTTCATCCTTCATCGGATAAGTAGAAATTGTGTGCATCAACTCGAATGAACAATTTTCTTTATTAAAAATATCGACTGCCTTTTGAATATCGTCATATGTAGTCATACCAGTAGATATAAAAGTATGCTTCCCTTCTTTGGCAATCATTTTAAGTAAATCTTCGTAAACAATCATCGCAGAAGCGACTTTATTATATTTACAATCGAACTGCTGCAAAAACTCTTGACTATTTAAATCCCATGCAGAAGCAAACCACTCAATACCTTTCTCCTTGCAGTATTGGTCAATCTCTTGATATTCATTAATACCAAACTCCAAACCAGCTTTTTGCTCGCGTTGTGTTGTGCCCCAAGGACTTTCCCTTGACGAGTCCAAGAACTCTTGAGTGTATACCTGATCAAGATCGCGCTTTTGGAACTTAACCGCATCACAGCCAGACTCCACTGCCATGTCAATCAACCTCTTGCAAATCGACATATCGCCATTATGATTAATGCCTATTTCAGCAACAATAAAAATTGACATATATTTCCCTTTATTTTTTATATAGAATTTCAATAAAATCTAAACTCAGTACATCTTCCAGCAGCTCTCTAACGACGCCTTTGCCGCCACAAGTTTTTAGGACTATATCGGATATACCTTTAATTGCAATATGACTGTCTGCCGGGCACGCAGTATGACCACATAACTGCATCACTTGATAATCATTTAGATCATTACCTACATATAAAACATTCTGCAAAGAAAACCCCTCTTTCTCAGCAATTTTATTAATTCCCTCAACTTTATTACTAACACCCTGTAGTGCAAAAACCTTTAATTTATTAGCCCTGGCCGTTACTACCGGATTATTTTCCGTTGATAGAATGTAAGCGGGCTTTCTTAATTTATGCAAGACATCGAACGCCAATCCATCTGCACGACTACATGCCACTGATTCCACTCCATTTTGATCCAAAAAAACGATATTATCCGTAAGAACACCGTCAAAATCAAAAACAAATGCATCTATATCTTTAAAAAGAAGTAACGATTTTCCCACAATACCTTTAAAACATTGAAGTCAGTATATATTTTTTAATAATTATATCAAATAAAACTTTATCTTATTAAGAAACTGAAAGTATTCTTTGCCTAATAATATCATGTGTTGGATTACTTTTATCATAATAACAATATTTTTCCATATTATTTTTTACATTATCCTTGTACTGATCACCTGTCAACATAAATAGTTCATTGATCAATTTTGAAAATCTAGTAAAATCTTGATCTATAACACTATATTTAAGATCTAGTGGAAGAGGAATGTGAACCGATTTAATTCCATTGCTTCTAAGGGGTTGGCAAAAGAGAGTCTTATGCCCCCACCCCATTGCTTCATAAGCAATTGTGGAATTCTGAGAAATTACTATTTTTGATGCGCTAATAGCGCGATATGAAGAGAATCCATCACCATTTACACCTCCAACAATATAATCTATATTGCACCCAGGTAGGCCATCACTATAGAGTTTTCTCTCTCTCTTTAGGGTGTATCTTGTATTTTTATCATACACCCTACATGCAACACAAATACGCATTTCTGGAAAATATTCATCTACATATTTTTTCAAATACTGGAGTAATATTTTTTCATTATCCTCTATCAGTTTATGCTCCCTAAGTGTAATCGTGGAAATTAAACATACATCATATAATATTTTATTAAATTTTGACTTTATAGAGCTGTACAAGCCTGAATATAATGAGCCAGTAACATGCACTCTATTTTCAAGTTGGCCAATATTTGTTAATTGATCAGAATCCCATTTTCCAAATACGTAGTACTCTGCCAATGAAGGGATTACTCGATTACAGGAAACTTTACGCATTTGAAATTGATATACTCCAACAAATTTTACTTCCGGGAGGCTATTTGCCAAATGCCCAAAAATAGGAGTGTTTACTCCATTAACAGCAACAATTATTTTTGGTAGTATTACTTTTAACACCCCATGTAAATAAGCAATATATAAATTTGTTTTTAACGGATAAGAATTAATATATTGGAAACGAATCCAATTAACAGATGCAAACAATGCGGGCATAGAAAGGCCAAAATCAAAAAATAATTTTCTAAAATTTCTATCTATCCTTTTATACCTTAATTCAGAAAAAATAATTTTTTCAGCACTTTTATCTCTAATATCCCAGAACAAAAATATTTTTACATTTGTTTTGTTAAAAAAAATTGTTTTGAATGCATTCATCAAGATGATGTAGCTATTATGTTTAAAAACTCACTATCATCTTTATTATTACTATCAACAATACAATTACTATTACTATTACTATTACTATCATTGAATGATTCTATAGATATAATTGAAGTTATTATTTTTTTAAATTGGTTACTGTCATTATTAATAAATTCATCGATATATTCATAGCCCATTGATTTTCCCTTGGAAATCTCAATAACACTATTCTTGTAATCACTGTATTCCACTGTCCTTACACCCAATGATTTTGCATCGGCCATTGTTGAACTATATGCATTACATATAAAAACCCTTGCAGCGCTTGCTAATACAGATGGATGTAAATACGTCAGATGAAAGTTACTCTTATTTTGTATTTGTTCGTTCACTATATTTAGATCTGTAAACACATGTGGCTTTATCAATACAGGTATATTGCCTTTAACTTCAGAGAGTACATCTATGGTATTTTTAAATAGCATTTTCATACTGCCACCAGGAGATCTCATTTGTCTCATTTCACCAAATGATGTTAATATGAATACAATACATCCCCTTGATAAATCAATGTTGTAATGGTATTTCTTGAAATAGGTGGTAGACCTTTGCTCGACATAATGCCTCCATGATTCTCTTGTTCTAGTATTGCCAAACCAAAAAATTCTATGATAACTATTAATTATTTTCAACTGGGATAAATCATTATTAAAAATCACTACATTTTTACTATTAGGAGTAATTAAAGCTGGGCTTTGAGCGACAATTTCATCAAATTTTCCATAAGAATGAGTAAATGCATCGGACTGTAAATAATACAGTCTATTTCCAAATATCTTCCCTAGAATATTAAATGGAAATATATCAAAAAATCCAAAATGTAGTACTTTTGTACCTGTTATCAATTTAAGAAATAAAATACATAGCCAGCCTATCTTAACAAATTTTCTTATAATCTTATTTGATATTGAGCCTCCAATATACAACTCTCTACCAATATAATTAATAGCGTCACGTATTACAACGTTCTCATTAATACCTTTGTGGGCTTCTTGATCGTTAACAACAACTATAGATGAAATTCCATATTTTTCTTTTAATTCTATAAGAACAGGGAGAACTGTATCTGTTGATATTAATTTATTCTTTACAATAACTATTATATTATTCAAAATTACTATCCATACTTAATAATGCCTTTGCATATGTAAAATCGTACTCATCATCAATATCTATAGACTGCTTTTTATTCATCTTATATGCCATGCAATTCTTACTTAAAAAGAAGGTTTTTTCTTGTCTTAATTTTTTAATATTACACAAGTATATAGCCCCATTAAGACAAAAATATTTCTTTAACTCTTGGCTTCGTTTATTCAAAATAGAGATGTCCATAAATTTTGATAAATCACCAGTATCGGGTATCGTATTACACCATAACGGGCTATGACTTGACTCGCATACACTAATTACTGCGTCACTTCTTTTTGATATTAATAAGTCTATAGAGTCATCAATATTTTTAGCATTTCGAAATGGTGATGTTGGCTGTAACAAAATGACGTAATCATAATATTTATTATTATTCTCCAGCTCTTCTATTGAATGTAGCACCACATCAACTGATGTAGCCGAATCAGTTGCTAACTCTATTGGTCGTATAAATGGAACATCTGCATTGCACTCTTTAGATATGTCTGAAATTTCCTGGTCATCTGTTGAAACAATTACATGATCAATATATTTTGATTTTAATGCAGCTTCAATAGTCCATGAAATCATTGCTCTGCCACCCAAATTAAGAATATTTTTTCTTGGAAGGCGCCTACTACCGCCTCTTGCGGTAATAATTGCCAGAAAACTTTTAGAGTCTATCACTTAAACAACAAATCAGAGTCTTTTTGAGCTTGGTTAAAATGTTCAATTTGACCAATATCAAGCCAATACTCATGTATTGGAAACATTTTCACCTGTCCACTTTTTTCAATTTTATCCTCTAGTAATTGTGGCATATCAATATAGCTATTTCCATCTACAAGATCAAGCATTGAAGGATTTAATACATATATTCCCGCATTAACAAAAAATTTTTGTATTGGCTTTTCTTTAATTGAAACAATATTGTTACCATTTGCTTTAATAACGCCATAAGGAATTTTAAAATCATACTCACGAACGCACATAGTAACATCGCCCTTCTCTTTTATATGAAAATTTAGCAATTGCTCGAAATCCACTTGCGTCAATAGATCTCCATTCATCATGAGAATCGGAATTTTTATCGATTCTTTTTTTAAAAGCCCAAGGGATCCTGCAGTTCCTAGTGGATTTTCTTCATTAATATAGTTAATTGTCACGCCCCAATTACTACCATCTCCAAAATATTCACGCACCATTTCAGCTTTATAATGAATTGATATATAAAATTTATGAAACCCTTTGGAAATAAATTGCTCTATAATGCTTTCTAATATTGCCTTGGACCCAACTTTTAAAAGGGGTTTTGGAGTGTGGTTTGTTAGTGGCCGCAACCTTTTCCCCCTTCCCCCTGCCATTAAAAAAACAGGATTATCGTATATATATTTTTTTAATATATGCTGTAGAGTTTCTAATCCAGTTATTTTATTATCTCTGTCAACAATAGGAATTTGAAGTAAATCTAACCGCCTCATCTTAGATAAAATCATCTCTTTTTTATCATCTATAAATGCAACGGTTGGATTTTTACACATAATTTTTGAAATTTTTGATTCTAGAGCCACATGCCTAATTAACCCACGGCGAATATCCCCATCAGTTACCGTTCCAGTTATGCGATTACAACTATCAACTATCATAATGATACGAAGTTCCTCGCTATCGAGCACCTTTATTGCGGTTTTTATAGTGTCACTTTGACTTAAAACTACCTTTCTCCAATCATGCATAATTATTTAACCTTCTCCTCAAGCTTGGACACCTTGCTTAACAGTATCATAATTAAATTTATATTGTCAAAACCCAGCCTACTTCCAATAGTAAATTTATCACACTTAGGTTCTGAATTGTTTATTGTATAAAAGATTTCTAACTTTATTGTGGAGTCTCCAGTTTTTACAATCAGATTTTTACCCTCTCTACCAACAATCGCTCCAGGAGTATCTATATAATTTGGTGCATTTTTAATCATTGACGATCTCTCTATAATAACTTGGCAAGAATTATATATAGTTTTTGCACATGGGCCTGGCTTGCTTACCCCTCTAATAAAATTAAAAATTTTACGACTTGTCCAGCTCCAATCAATCCATTCGTCACCATCTCTACGGCGGCCGCAATACAATCCCACAGGGTGCTTTTCACTTTGCTTTACTCTTGAAACGCTATTTGTATAAATTTTTGAAACAGCTTTAAAAAGCAAGTCTGAACAAAGTATAGTGGCACGATCTAACAGGGTAGAATAATCATCTGTATCTGTTATAGGCTCAACCACCTGTTCTATGATATCTCCAGTATCTATACCAATATCAACATAATGCACGGTTACTCCAAATTCCCTTTCATCGTTTATAAGCACCCAATTAAGAATATTCCTACCCCTATAAAATGGCAAATTACCTGCATGACAATTAATAAATCCTAGTGGCGCCATATTTATAATTTCATCTTTTAAAATTTGATCGAATGACATTGAAATAAACAAATCCACCTCATACTGAGCTAAAATATCAATAGACTCTGAGTGATTTACATTTTTAATAGGTAAAAAATCTATCGATAACTTTTCTGATATTTTTTTTAATATTGGATCCTGTGAATCATACCTTGGAACAATAAAACAAATTTCAAAGGAGTTATTTTTAATTAATTTTTCTAGTGCTAAATGCGACCACACTCCATCTGCAAAGTAGCCAATTTTCACTTAATTACCTCATCTTTATAAAAGTCTTTTTGAGCTATGCTTCCGATTGTGTCCCAATATTTCATGGGGCTAATGCCGATACCAGGGCGCTTCACCGTCATATTGTTCTTTGTAAACTCTTCACCAATTTTAATATTTTTAGCAGCAACAAGACTCTTTCTAGCAATTGGTATATTTTTCAATTCTGATGGTGCGGGTATTTTTAAATTGCTACCCATTGACTGTTCTACAGCTCTCACTGCTTTCACCATATCATTTAACTCATTTGGCTCTAGTGACGCCTTATGGTCTGGTCCTGGCAATGTTTTGTCTAATGTAAAATGCTTTTCAATCAACACCGCCCCCATTGCAGTTGCAGCAATAGGAACTATGATACCTTCACTATGATCTGAGTAGCCTATTCTTAATCCAAATTTAGTGCGCATAGTAAGCATAGCATTTAGATTGATTTCTTCTAGTGGTGCTGGATATTCTGTTGTACAGTGCAAAAGTATCACCTTATCTTTTAACAGTTTTCGTCCTTTTATTGAACAATACGCCTGTTTGAAAAAACTACGTTCTGGACTAATATCATTAGCATTTAGAAAGCCAAATGCCAATATTGATAACGCATCTTCCACCTCAGTTAAAGTTGACATTCCTGTTGACAATATTAAATTACATCCAGTTTTTGCATAAGCCAAAAGGAGTGGAGCGTTAGTTATATCGCCAGATGGTATCTTTAAAGTTTTCAGTTTTAACTGATTAGCTAAAAAATCTAAGCTATCCAAATCAAATGCAGTTGAAAGAAAATCAATTTTTCTATTTTTACAATACTCCATCAGATCATAGTACAACTCATAGGGTAGCTCAAGCTTTCTTAACATTTCAAATTGAGTTTCAGAACAATTTGTTGTTTGTTTTTGATATTCTGCCTTATCTGCATTTTTTGTAACAAGCCTTCCAGCTTTAAAAGTTTGGAACTTGATTGCATCTACGCCAGCTTTTATAGCTACATCAATTAACTGAAATGCTGTATTACTATTGCCATTATGATTTACCCCGGCCTCTGCAATTATGTATGTTTTTTGCACGCTCATTTATTTACAAAATTATTCAAAATTTTCAATCCCATCTCTCCACTTTTTTCTGGATGGAACTGCAGGCCGGTAATGTTGTCTTTTTTAACTGCCGCTGTTATTTCTAATTCTTCATCTCTATACTCTGCCAATATATGCTCTTTTTTGGCTGGAATTGCCATATAAGAATGAACAAAGTAAAGATGCTCTCCCACTTTAACATTCTCTAAACAGCTTTTTTTCCATTTTTCATTATTGAAATGGTGCAATGATGCCCACCCTATATTAGGTATTTTTCTTTTAAAATTTTTTGGTATCTTCTTTATAGTTCCAGGAATTAATTCCAACCCCTGATGCTCTCCATACTCTTCGCTTTTATCGAAGAACATTTGCATTCCCAGACATATACCAAGTATAGGGTTGCCTGTCTTTACAAAATTACAAATTACATCTACAAGTCCCTGTTTTTTAAGACCGCACATTCCTGACTCAAAGGCGCCAACTCCGGGTAGGATTATCCGACCCGCTTTTTCAATTACTTTTGGATCCGAGCTAAGCTTGACTGTGGCGCCCACTTTCTCCAGTCCGCGTTGAATACTTTTAAGATTCCCCACACCATAATCAATAATAACAACGTTACTCATATCTGCCTAACCTGAATCTTCTGTCTTAAACAATATTCTCTAATAGAGTTAATAGTTTGTTGATCATAGTGTAGTACATGTGCCATTGCTACAGCGTCTGCATGCCCATTCTTTACAACTTCATTAATATCTTCTAATTTCCCCATTCCTCCACTGGCAATAACTGGTATTGAAACAACATTGGTTACCGCTTTAACAAGCTCAACATCAAAACCTTTGGTCATCCCTTCTTTGTCCACTGACGTTAACATGATTTCTCCAGCTCCTAGCTCTTCACCTTTTTTTGCCCACTCAACAACATCAAGATAACTATGTTCACGACCATTATCATAGTATGCTTCCCAATAACCTGAATGACGTTTTGCTTGAATAGAGAGCACCATACACTGGCTACCAAATTTTTGTGAAACCTCTTTAATAATTAAAGGATTTTTAATTGCCGCTGTATTAATAGAAACTTTATCTGCACCAGCACGAAGTGCCGCTTCAACATCTTTTATACTGCGTATCCCCCCACCTACAGTAATCGGAACAAAAACATCATTGGTAGTTTTTTCAATAATATCCAGTAAACTATTTCGCTCATAAAGACTTGCCACAATATCTGCATAAAACAACTCATCTACACCCTGCAAGTAGTACTTCAGTGCAAAATCATTAGGATTCCCTAACTTCCTCAACCCTTCAAGCTGTATTCCTTTAACTAGGTTCGGAGATTTAATATCTAATCGGGCAATTAATCTAATATTACGCATAAAATTTTAGCATCAAACCGAATGACGAAGCTTCCAGGTACCATTATTTTTTTTCCAAAGGTGAGGGGAGCGAAATGAATCAGTTAAGCTGTTAAAATAATCACGATCCATAATTGGATGTTCAAACATTTTACTTGCAATTGGAAATTCCTTTTCTGAAATGCTTAAGTATTTAAAGATTTCATCTGAAAAACGTTCAGGAAATTCACCATCATATTTTTTAACTAAAACCACCCCCTCCTCTCTATTAATCTCATCATTTCTAATCTCTTGTGCTGCATCATATGATGCTCGACCAATGCCAAACTTAATAAATGTAGTGTAATAATGAAAATCATCAATCTTATCATCGATACTGTTATATTTGCTATAAGTACCTGGGGTCCTTTCTGGTGCCGCTTGAAATCCCCCATGTTCTACTGCATAATAATACGCCCCTTGTGGATGCCAAGGAAGATAGTAACCAAGATAATGAACCTCAATCTTATTCTCCTCTAGCTGTTCTGGATTAATTGGCAAGTATGGCTCCAAATCAACTTTCTTTACTCCAAAATAGTCTTGTAAGTTTTTAACTGAAGTTCCACCTAAATAAATTTCAGACTTATCATCGCCAGAAAAATAACTCCAATCACGCTTAGCTGATGAGCTATCTTTTACAGGATTACCATATTCAGCCTCATTCTCCCCATAAAAAATAAGCTGTATACCCATCATAGCGGCCATTTTTGGTGCATATGCTTTTTGACCAAAAATAAAAGGCTGGAACGGATGAAATAGATTTTCAATCGCTAATCGTGTCATTAAACGGTGTATTTTTGGATTTGGAGTCAATAAATAATTATCAAATCCAGACTCAAGCCATGCTTGGAAATTTTTCCACCCCCACTCTGTATACATATGAGGCGCCCATGTTACAGTTAACGGATTCATTCCATATTTATATTTCAGAATGTGTGATTGATAAAAGCTATCTTTCCCACCAGAGCCTGGCACTAAGCAATCATACGAGCCGTCATTTTTTCTGTATTTATCGCAAAGATCCATCAACTCTTTTTCACGCTCATCCCAATTCACTTCATTTTTTTTTGCTTCTGCAACACGACATGCATCGCAAACTCCATCTTTATCAAAATTAATTGTTTTTTTCTTACTCTCTGATGTATGCTGAAATTCAACTGTAGAATTTGGGCGCTGATTAGAAATTACACATTTTTTACAGAAGCTAACCTCTTTTGGCAGTCCATACTTCGCAAATAGCTTATTATCTCCATTAAAATACTGTGCAAATTCATCACTATTAACCACCCATTTTTTGTTTACTATTTTTTCCATGCTACACTTCCTTAATCAGAAACTCTTCTTTAAAATCAATATCAAAAAAATGTTTTTTTATCAATCCTTTTGAAGAGTTAATTTTTTTTAATACCTTCAACACTCTTGGTGCCGTCCTACCATCACCATATGGATTTATAGTGTTATTACAGTTCATTTTAAAAGCTTTTTTTATTGATTTTTTTATAATTACAGAATTTGGTTTGCAATCAATTACTGAATCAGCTCGAGGTCTGCCTTTTTGTCTATCTCCAATATTAACAGTTGGTGTTTTTAAAGATGGCACCTCTAAAATACCGCTTGATGAATTTCCCACAACCACGTCCACCAAAGAAGCGGCACTTAAGTATCTCAGTTGACCTAATGACGTATGCACAACACAATTTATCCTACTCTGAGAAAATTTGTCTAGTCTTTTTATAATTTTTCTACCTTCAGTATCTGAATTTGGCTTTGTAAAGATGATTCCAACCTCATCACCAAAACTATCTAATGCTATTAACAATTCTTCAAACGAGTCCATAGAAGACTTTTCATCCAATGTAACCGAATGAAAAGTAACAAGAATATTTCTCTTTCTAAATGAATAATCTAAACTTTTCTCCAGTTCGTTTTTGGTCATTAACTTAATATTATTTAAATGATCTAATCCAGGGTTGCCTACAAGAAAAATATTCTCAGGATTTTCTCCTAACTGTCGAACCCTTTTTTGAGATTCTTTATTAGTGACAAAATGAAGGTGTGACATCTTGGTTATTGAATGACGTATTGCCTCATCAAACGCACCTTCTGTAACATCGCCACCTACTAGGTGTATAACCGGAACTCGACTTACTAAAGCAGCTTGTGTAACGGCTAATAACTCAAAACGATCACCTAATACCATTATAAATTCTGGTTTCAACCTATCTAGCATTTCAGACATGCTAATAGTGGCTAACCCCATAGCCTTAGCCACTCCAATTGACGTATCAGATGATAACAGCATTTCTATTTTTTCATTAATCTTAAACCCATCTTTTTCTATTGTTTTATAAGTTAAACCAAATTCAGGTGATAGATGCATACCAGTTGCAACTACCTGCAACTCAAATACAGGGTCATCTTTAATAACTTGCATAATAGGTTGCAACAAACCATATTCCGCTCTTGTCCCTGTAATCACACATATTTTTCGTTTTTTATTATGCATTAAATAACACTACTTGGAATGCAAATTAAACGGTCTTCTAGCCACTCTGTATTTTTAAGATTATATTTTTGATTATTTTTAAACATATCAAGAGTGTGCATTGGCGTCCAAGATGGCCTAGTCATAACTTTATTATTGTTTGTGTACTTTAATAGTTGATCACGCTCACTTCGGTTATTCGTTAAAAAAGAGTTGATCCAGTAATTAGATTTTGAATTTTCTGGCTCATGAATAAAACTATACTCTTTATTGGAAAACCAATCAGAATACCTTTGCGCGAGAGCGCGTTTACGTTTTACATAATTAGGCAGCTGCTCCATTTGTGCGCACCCTAAAGCTGCATTTAAATTTGGCAATCTATAATTAAACCCTAGTTCGTCGTGCATATATAGCCAAGGGTGATCTATTTTTGCTGTAGTTGTGAGGTGCCTTACCTTCTCATAAATTTCTTTATTATCTGTAATAACCATACCCCCACCTCCAGTAGTTATAATTTTATTGCCATTAAAGCTAACAATAGAAAGTAAGCCAGACCGGCCCGTATGCGTACCGTTATAAAAACTACCTAATGATTCAGCTGAATCTTCAACCAATTGAATATTATATTTGTGGCAAATTTTTTTAAGCTCTACAAGCTTTACAGGGTGTCCTAAATTATGCATTGGTACGCACGCTTTAATTACTCGGCCTGTTTTCTTATTCCAACATAAGCCATCATCTCTTATTTCTGCATAACATCCTAAAAAAGATTCCAAGCTATCAGGTGACATTCCTAATGTACAACGATCAACATCTACAAATACGGGCTCAGCACCACAATAACGTATTGCATTACAAGTTGCAACAAATGTCAATGATTGGGTTATTACCTCATCATTACTCTGAACTCCTGCCACAATTAGAGCTACATGTAATGCGGAAGTGCCATTGACAACAGCCACAGCATATTTAGCCCCGGTATATTCTGCAACTTTTGTCTCAAACCGGGTTACGCACTCACCAACAGTTGAGACAAAAGTCGAATCAATCACATCCAGCAAATACTCCTTCTCCTTGCCATCAAAACATGGAGCGTGTAACGGGATAGCCCCCTTTGTGCCATATTGATCACGTACAAAAGATACTAACTCTTTGGAAAAATCGTTCATTATTTAGCAGTAGCCATTTTACCTTCAAAAATATTTTTTCTATACCAATCGTATGTACGTCCAACACCATTAACAAAATTAACTTGAGATTCAAAATTAATTAGATTTATAGTCTTACTCATATCCGGACCTCTTCGAGTAGGTGACCCAGGCGAGTCTGGCTTAATATCAATTTTAAGCTTTTTTCCTGCAGCTAAAAAACAAACTTTAGCGACTTCTTTCATTGATATTTCTGGATTTTGCGTACCCAAATTAAGCACCTCCCCTTCGCATTTAGATGATTCCATCATTTTACAAAGCATTTCAATAGCATCATCAATATAGCAGAAGCATCTTGTGTGATTAACAGAAAATACCGCAACACTATCCCCATTTTTAGCATCATATGCTTTTCGTAGTTGTTCAGGTATTACGTGTGCCATTCCCATTCGAGGTCCATATATATTATGTGGACGAAACAAGGTAAACGGCACTCCTGACTGTTGACATAATGCCTCGCCATATATTTTTGACAACATGTAAGAAGTACGCGGATGAGTGAGATCAGTAGTCGTTAATGGTGTATCCTCCGGGGTTGGAATTGGAAGATTAAAATATTTCAATGTACCTGCATATATTTCACTGGTTGATGCGAAAAAGAATCGTGATATATTATTTTGCCTACGAGCAAGGTTAATCATATTTCCTAACATGCTAATGTTGTCATAAAGTACACTGTAAGGTTTTTCCATTACATGTGTCACACCAATAATTGCAGCAAGATGAAATATAAAATTATAATCCACATCTAATTGCTTCACGCAATCAACATCAAGTAAATCAACATTGTCAAAACTAGCCAACTCTCTATCTAATGTAGTTTTAAGCTCTATATCATCTACAGCTCTAGCAAAATTATCAACGATGTGCACTTGATAGCCTTCGTCCAATAATCTGTTAGCCAGATGTAGCCCGATAAACCCAGCGCCACCGGTAATTAATACTTTTTCAATCATAACCCCTCTCCTCTACCAATACTTTCAATTCTTACACCTTTTTTTCGAGCCAATTCACGCTGATCATCACTAAATACCCAATTAGCGTCTAATATTAAAGGGCATCCAGAGCCCCAGAGGGGCAAGTCCAGATCTCGATATTGCTTATGCGGAACGGCAACAATCACTATATTAAAATTTTCTGCCATAGGTAATTTTTTAGGAATTTTAATATCCAACTCATCCCAATAATTTACATAAGGGTCATGACAAGTAACCCTTGCCCCGTGGGCTATCAATTCCTGAACTAATGTTTCAGACGGGGAGTAGCGAGTATCGCCAACATCCTGTCGATAACTCACACCGCAAACCAATATTTTTTTATCTTTAAGCGCTCCATTTATTAATAATTTTAAACGTGCAACTGTATGCAATGGCATGGCATGGTTAATTTTTACCGCCATACGTGAAAAAGGAAAGTCTAACTTTTTACTAAATAACTGCTCTGCAGATGCTGGCGCAAAAGTGGGATCCTTAGTTAGGCAGTATCCGCCAACCCCAAGTCCTGGATAACGAATATTTGAATGTGTCGACCTCTTTCCTATAGCGCCAATTACCTCAAACAAATCAATTCCTACACTTTCTGCATACTTAGTCCACTCATCAATAAATGCAATATTTGTAGCACGATAAGTATTTTCCATTACTTTTGCAGTTTCTGATGCGGTAGTTGATGATAAACGAGTTAATGGGTATTTATTTATATTTATAACATTGCTTAAAAACTCCTCACAAATATCTCCAGCATGCTTGGTATGACCAGAAAACACCCTCCAATAATCAGTAATTGATAATAAATAATCCTCACCTGGCATTACTCTTTCATATGAGTGTGCAACATGTATACTGGCAAAATCAATACCGCGTTTTTCTAATTCTAGACGCAAAGTGGGTATCACTATTTTTTCACATGTGCCGGGTGGGACTGTTGTCTCTACCAAAATCAATGTACCCGGTTGAACATACTGACCTAACGTACGAATTGCAGATTTTAGCCCATTAAGCTCTAACTGAGGATTGTCATCAAGATATGGAATATCTAACTGTATATCAACTACCACAATATCTGCATCCATGTATACAGATGCGTCAGTTGTTGCTTTGAGATTACCCTGTTTAGATACCTTCTTCATAGATGAAACAATGTTCTTATCACTAGTTTTAAATGGAAATTCTCCTTTTGAAATTGAATCTACCCGATATTGACCAGATTCATTTGAAAGGTCAACCCCTATTACATTAAAGCTAGGGTTTCCTTTTTTGTCACTAGATAACGCAACTGCAATTGCCATTGCGGAACCAACAAAACCTAAACCTTGTATACAAACTGTTTTCATAAAATTAAATATGCATAAAACATTATTCTTCCAACCGGCTTATAATTTTCATTAAACTTTCATTCCAATCATCTTCTGTATTACAATATATTTTAGAAAAACTATTGACAGCACTTCGTCTTCTTTGATTAAAGACCCATTTTTTATAATCTTTCTTATATGTATTGATTTCACATACTAGCGACTCAACGCTTAAATGCACAATACCAACTTTTTCTAATTCATACAACATGTCTTTTGCGCCGTTATCTATAGGGAGATAGCTTTCTATAAGAACCATTGTTGGTATGCCACAAGCCAAACACTCTAAAAAACCAAAGCCCACTACATCCCACACAATTAAAGATGTTCTTTTAAGTAAATCAATATCCAGCCCTTTGTCAATATTTTTTAAAATACTAAATTTACCACCTTTTGCTTTTATCATTTCCTTTATAGACTGTGCATACCTATCCATACTATCAATACTTGGTGGCTTATATAGAACTGACACATTATTCTCTTTAAGATTCTGAACTATACTTATTAGAGACCTGGAGTTAGTATAAGTATCATCAACTGAATTTTGCCAATTTACAGTATGGAACTTTGCCAATCTGGTAGGTGCAATTAACACATCAAACTCATAATCCCTATTTACCCCAAACTCATAGTGACTCCAGTACTTCTTCCTTTCACTTAGCCATGGGCTTATAAATGGTATAAATTCAATTTTTTGACTATCGACATCATTGTATAGCGCACTCCACCCCCATGTCAGATAATAATCACACATATCAAATTCATTTGTCCATATATGGTTTTGGCGATAACCAAATTCATAGTACCCAGTATAGCCACCATGTTGAAGCCTTAACAGTTTAAAGCCTCGCTCTCTTAACAATGCAGATAAATAAAAAATATTCGTATCCAATCCAGCCCCTGTAACTAAAATACCTGGCTTATACTTATCAATTTGCGGTTTTAATAAATTAACAAATTTAGGAATCATCTCAAGTGAATGTAGCGGATAAAAATATCTTAGAAATTCAACAAGGCTTTTTTTGTAATTCTCTTTTTCCTCATTATTTAATTTTATTTTTCTAAAAACACAATCTAAATTTAAATTATTTAATATATTGTAGTTGAAAATTTCATTTCTAACAGTGTTATCTACCTTGGAATCAGAAATCTGAAAATCAATATTTATTTTTTCAAAATTACGGACAAACATCCCTTTATGCTCGAAGGGGGCTGATAAATATGACAAATTAGTAATAAGATTACTTTTAACAAAAAACATGCTTTTTATTCTAAAAAAAAATCTTCTAGTAGAATGAATTAAAGCATTAAAAATATTTTTTGGATAAAGCCTTGACATGTGACTAACGTATGAACGTTGATGAGTATTTTTGCTTGGATAAGATAAGTCGTATTGAACATCCTTAAGATTCCAAATAGATCTAAAATGGTATACTAAATACTGATTAAACTTCTCATCAGCCTTTGCTTTTAAAGAAAACTCCTCTATTGAACAAGGAGTGTTTATATCGCCCATTGTTACAACTCTAAGAGATTCTTTTTGAGATTTAACAGCCATTCCCATTCTAACAGTAGTATCAATAAAAACATTTACCAATGGAATAACAGTATTTCTCACTATTGACTCAATAATGGCAGGGCTGGTATCAAATTTACTGTGTGTATTACGACTTATCTCACGTATTAAACAAGGATAAATATGAGTACAGCACTCAAATAACTCAAGATGATCTTTCTCTGAAAGGGTGATACCATGCCCGTTTTCATCCGGATATAGCACTAATCCATTGATACTGCATTTTTCTATAATAATTGGGAGTTTTTTTTTCATTAAGTGCTAAATTAATACGCTTCTTTATTACTCAAATGTTGAGTCATTAATTTTTCCACCTTAATTAAATCACTCTTAGTATCAACAGGAACAGTTCGATATTTAGTAGGTATCATTTTAACCTTAAATCCCCATTCTAATACTCGCATCATATCTACAGATTCTGCAATCTCCAATGGTGTTGGCGCCATCTCTGTATATTTAAGCAAAAAATCCCTTGTAAACGGAATAATGCAAACTTGTTTCTTCATTGGGATATCCATTATTTTACTACGTGTTGGTATCGCCTCTCTTGAAAAGTAAATTGCATTACTGTACTGATCACAAACCACCTTAATACAATTCCTATCTTCAAACTCTTCTATCGTTTCAATATCTCCAAGTAAATTTGTAATGACTATTTGTGAATTTTCTAACATTGGAGTTACCGCCTCTACAATCATTTCTGCACGCGTCATTGGCTCGTCACCTTGTATCATAACAATAATATCATATTGCATACTGTCTTCCTTTTCTACACATCCCAAAGCTTCTGCACAACGATCAGATGCTCTTTCATGATGATTACCTGTCATAACCGCCTTACCACCAATTGACTCTATATATTTTTTAATTTCATCATCGCAAGTTGCTACAACCGTTTTTGTTAATAAATTACATTTTTTAACTTGATCGTAAACATGGCCAATCATTGGCTTACCTAGTATTTCTGCTAATGGCTTTCCTGGAAACCTACTGCTACCCATGCGGGCAGGTATTATTGCTAATATATTCATAAGGTCGGTCTCTTTGCATAGTTATTTAGAAAAACAGCATCAATAGAATATGCAATAAAACGATATCCGCTTTTTATTTTAGCTGATAAATCACCTTCTGATGGCATAACAATATGCACGCCACAAGGCATGTTAGCGCTTTCTGATTTTTTCTTAATAATGCCCATAGTATCAATAAAAGATTGATTTTCAAACTTAGCTGTCAGTCCCATTGACGCTGATAAATCATAAGGGCCAATGAGTATGGCATCTAGACCTTCTACCTGTAAAATTTCATCTAGATTTTTAACAGCATCAACATGCTCTATCATGGCAATTAATAATGGCTGTTGCGCTTCATCAATATATTCATTAAAATATTTTCCAAAAACATTGGCACGTGAAAATGCAACTCCTCGTCTTCCTGCTGGCGGCCATCTTGTGGCATCTCTAACTTTTTTCAACTGATCCGCGCTACCAATCATTGGAACAATTACACCCCCCGCCCCTGCATCTAATGCCTGCTTGCAATCTTTTTCTGTTCCTTGTGCTACCCTTACCAGGGGCAGTGTATTTCCTAGTTCTAGGGCTCGAAATAAGTCCGGTAATTGGTGTAAAGATATTGCACCATGCTCCATATCAACAGCAACCCAGTCATAGCCTAAACACCCCATAATTTCAGCAACTGATGCATGTGGGATTTGCATCCAACTACCAATACTATATTTGTCGTTATTTAATTTTTTTCTAATCTTATATATGGCTTTCAATCTATTCATAAAATATCCATCATGGAGTGACTCAATTCACCTCTTATATCTTTATTAAAGTAAATAACCTGGTCTCAAATTATTGTTGATTTATATATTCGATACACACAGTCTAAGTCAAAAACTTACTGCTACTAATTTCATCTATTACTTGCAATAAACCCTGTCCTAAATCTACATGCACTGGTGGTATATATTTTTTTCCAAGTTTTGGCTGATAAGAATAAGGGGTTCTAATGTAATGCCCTTCATAGTTATCTTCTATAAATTTAATAGATTTTTCATCTAAACCCAGTATCTCTGCCAACATATTTAACATTTCTAAAACACGCATCGGCTCTTGGCCAGTTAAAACAATATTTTCATTCTCAAACTCATTTGACAATATATGGACGCTTGCCTGGGCTGCATCCTCAACATGAATGTATTCTCGCATTGAGCTAGCATTTCCCGCATACTCAATAAAACCTTTATTTAATACTGATTTAATGATTCTATAAATACCATTGCTTTTGTCAGCTCTAGGCCCGTAAAGGGAGCCATAACGTAAAATTGTGTAATTTAAACCATAAACCCTTTGGTATTCTTCAACATATGCTTCTGATGCTTGTTTACTACATCGATAAAAGCCACCTTCTCTACTATGAACATAAACCGTACTAGCGTAAATGAAGCGTTTAACCCCATGCATGCGACAAGCCTCCATTATGTTAAGATTTCCTAAAATATTTATACTAACTGTTTCTATAGGCTGCTTTAACGCTTGATTAAGATCTGCCAATGCAGCAAAGTTATACACAACCTCAGATCCAGCGATCGTATAATTAATTTTCTCTTTATCTTTAACATCTCCTACTACCATTTTTTGCCCACTCAATAACCATTTCGACTCTGTTTTATCGTAAATTGTCACCTTATACCCTGCGTTTGTAAGAAAATCTGCCACATGAGAACCAATAAAGCCACTACCTCCAACTACTACTGCTTTTTTAATCATAACCCCTCTCTTTGTACTGCGTACTCTTCTTCTGGCACTATACTCCTTAATGGCTGATTAGTTAAAAAACGAACCGCCTCTTCAGTAGCCTCTATCTCCATCCTGGCACGACAGTCAAATGACATAGATCCCATATGTGCGGTTAGGACACAACGCTTAATATCTTGTAATTTTCCATTATATGGCTCTAGATCAAATACATCAATTGCTGCACCACTTAGATGACCTGCTTGCAACACATTATATAAATCATGTTCATTGATTATTCCACCTCGTGCAGTGTTAATAATAATTGCATCCTTTTTCATGTTTAATAACTGTGTGCTTTTAACCATATTTTTAGTTTTAGAGGTTAACGGTACATGGATAGTAACAATATCCGCTTGCTGGTAAATCTTTTCTTTATCTACCCATTCAATATTAAACTTTTTAACTAGATCATGATTAGGAGCAATATCATTAAGTAGTATTTTTATCGGTCCAAAGCCTTGTAAATGTCGCAAAACACCCAATCCAATCCTACCAACCCCAATAATACCAATTGTAGTTTCTGACAATCTTCTACCAAAAAACCGATGCCATTTTCCATTATGCATTTCCATATTGGATAATTGCACTGAACGTAACAAAGTTAGCATTAGTCCCACAGTTAATTCCGATACCGCAGGTGCAGGTGCATCTGGAGTGTAAGATACAATAACCCCTTGTCTTTCTGCTTCTAGTAAATCCACACTATCCAGTCCAATGCCCACTCTTGAAATCATTTTAAGATTTAATGCACTATCCATCACTTTCTTGGTTATTAATTCTGTACCAGCAATAATGACATCAAAACTTGGCACAAGTTCTACCAACTCATCTTCAGTTAATTTTTTATTAAGTGGATTTATCAAAAACTCAATATTATTATTTTCAAGTATCTCTAGAGGTAATCTATCTTTATCACCAAAAGGCACTGTAGTTATCAATACTTTTTGCATATTTAATCCAGTATCCTTTCCACCTTGAAAGCCTCTGCCGCATCCATTCCCATTGCCGCTCCTCGGTGGCGAGCTAAAATTGATACAGACTCAACAGAACGGCTATGTGGAAATTCATGCATTTCACAATTATAAGATTTAAGCGCAAGTAACTTTTTACTCAATGTCATACTAATATCTACAAATCTATTTGGTATAAAAAATGAAGCAGGGGACGGGGTAGACCATTCAGTACTGGACAAGACCTCAAAACTATAAATTTCACGAACTACACAACCAGGCTGTGGACGGGCTGCTGTCATTACCGCTTTGTGAGTAATTTGATGATCTATATTTAAGTCACCCACATGGTGCGTATAAATTACTACAGGTTTTAATTGTTTAATAACCATCTCTATTTCATTTACAACATCAAGAAATGGTATTGTATCCATTTTGTTATCTGGATATTTAGCAAACTTAATAACATTAGCACCTAGTATTGAGCATGCTTTTTCACCATTAGCCTCCCTTTCTATAATATCTTTATTATCTTGCACCCCACCCCTTGAGGTAACGCCATCAGCTAAAAACAATATATCTACATTATCTCCATTTTCAACATGACGAGCAATGGTCCCTCCACATCCAAGTATTTCATCATCAGGGTGTGCGGCAATAACTAAAATTTGCTTTGTATTGCCTAATGACATGATATGGTTTGCCATACTTAGGTGCCAACAGTAGAGTTATAAAAATTTTTCATTAGATTATTATAATCTTCATTTCCATACACATAATGCTGTATAAAACTTTTTACCTTATCCTGGCTTACCATTTTATAAATTTCACCTTTTGAATAGCTAAAAATATCTACCAAATCACTCAAACTGTCTACCGTAATACAAACTTCATTTTTTTCAAATATTGTAGAGTTTAGATGCACATATCTTGGCATAATTAAAGGCACATCATCCTGTAGCAACTGAAAAGCAATACTACTGCCATAAACAATACCAACATCTGCCCATGCTGATAATTCTAATGAGCTAATATTAGTGGCATCATAGCCTTTTATTTCTTTAGATTTTATTCTATCCAAGCCATTGCGCGTATGTGGCTTGTACACAAAATTTATCTTTTTACATCTAAATAACTCTTTAATAGTATCCATTAAAGCATCTATTTGAACATTATATTGTGGATGGCTCATAAATAATACAACATTTATCCTATTATTTTCACCATAAGTAAAGCTATTTGATTTCATTATATTATTTCGATACTTAGCTATCCACTCAGTGGCATATCTTGGCACTCCTACTTCGTAAACTCTATTTAAATAATTTACATCATAATTAGACATCATTGATGAACTAAAATATGTCTCCCGTTGCTCAATACCAACAACATATCTATCGCAATACTTTCTATTATTTTGTGATTTAGCTAATTTCAATATAAATCTCTTAAAATCACTAATTATAGCTTTGTCTTTTTGTAAAACATCGAGATTGGTGTATATTGAGAATCCATGCAAATATCCTACTACAGTAACTTTTTTATTTTGTGAATAATTTACAATTTCAGCACCATATAATCCAAGTTCTTTTCCAAAATCCATCATTATTACATCGGCATCTAACTCCCTTTGGTTTTTACGAACCTCTCTCTGAGTTAAATAAGACACAACCGAGTTAAATCTGATAATTAGTATTAAAAACGGCAAAAGATAAGATTTTTGCTTTGCTCTTCTAGCATACTTAAGTAGCACCCAGTAAATTTTCATCAAAAATGCATACTGTTTACTAAAATTTTTGTCGTAATTAGCTGGAACTATGTTGTATGTATTTTTAAGATATTCCAAATGACCTTTACATCCAATTAAATCACTTCCTTTCACTTTATATAAAATTATTTTCACTTTATGACTCAATAACACATAATCAATGAATGGCAATATATTATCTAAATCATTGTGTGAATCTATAAAAATTATAATTTTTTTCAACTTATGTCCAGATTTATTAAATCAGAATTACCCATAATAGTCATAGATGACTGGACAACTATTCTTGAATTAGAGGCAATTAGTCCATTTTTATCAAAATTAGAGCTCAATAAAAATTTACTTCCATCACCTTTTTTTAATATTCCACCAGCTTCTTTTAAAACCAGCATTGGGGCTGCTACATCCCAGTCTCGTACCGCCACATCTTTTACAAAAAGATCTGCCGTTCCATCTGCAACTCTACAAATTTTTAATGAAATTCCACCGCTTTCAATATACTCTTTACAAGGAAGCTCACTCATAATTTTTTCTGCAATTCCTTTTGGATTAGGATAGTTATCAATTAACCTCACTTGGCCTTCACATGACTCTTTAACAATTAGCTGATTACCATTAAGAGTAGAGCCTTTTCCTTTTTCCGCTAAATAAAGTAAGTCTAAATCCGGTGCATATATTGCTGCATTTAATACAACACCAAACTCAACTAACGCCACTTGTGTTACCCATCCCGGATAGCCATCCACAAAACTTCTAGTACCATCTATTGGATCAATAATCCAATATTTTTTAGGTCGTAATATTAAATGTGATTTAGAATCTTCTTCACTAATAATTGGTATTTTTATTAATTTTAATAACTTATGTACCAGTAATTTATGTGCAAATATATCTGCTTCTGTTTTTAACTGATCACCATCCCATTGGTTTTTTTTTATCAAATTTTTTTTTCTTTTATTGACTTCTTTACCAACTTCAATGACAATTTTTGCTAATTTATTTTGCATAATTATTTAATTTAAATTGAATCTCATTCTAGATAGCAAACCCATTGGTTCAATTGCTTTAACTAAAGCCCTGAAATGCTATTGTTAAATTGTTATATACATTTTTAAAATAGAGTGGAATTGCATCCATGTCATAAATTCAATTATACTTCCTGACGAGCAATTTAGAATAGTTAATTCTATAGTGTTTAAATTTGACGCGTGTAATGTTTAGCATTTTCTAAAAGTGCCAGAATAGATAACACTACCAAACTTTGTATTTCAGCCAAAATTGGCATTAAAGGGGATATTTTAGCTTTAGAGCAGTAGTTGAATGAAGTGCACCGCAGTATGTCGGGAATACCGCAAGTAACGGTATTGACTATCTAGACCCATCTTTATTATTAGCCATGTCACTATGGACATTTAGAACTAATTGCTCCAAACGGTCTTTATAGCAATCCTCTTGAGAGAGTCCATATTTTTTACTTTTTTTTAAATCGGCCTGAAAATATGGCGCAACAAGAGAATTGCAGTTCCACGATACATTGCAAATATCTGCCAATAATTTTATAGAATCGATAATATTAAATATATTACTATATCCTATATTAATGGTTTCATTTTTAGGAAAAAAATTCAGTTTTGCCGCCTTTATACAATTATCAGCCGCATCATCAACATGCATTGCTGCCCATAATGGGGTCGATGTTAGGTTAAACTCAACTCCAGAAAGAAACGCATAAGCAGCTTTATACAAAACACCTGTAGTTCTAGGCTTGCCAAACAAACCAGGTAGTCTTAGGTTGACCAATCCATTATTAGTTAATCTTGCCATTCCCTTTTCAGCAGAAAGTTTTCTTGCTGCATACAATGTTTTTGGTCTACATATATCCTGACCCTCATAAATTGGACTGTCTAATAAACTCTCACAGTCATAAACTGTCATCGAGGAGGTAAATACTATAGGGCAAGTTGAGATTTCGGCAATATTTAAAGCCATCTGAAGACTATCATCCGCTGCATAAGAGTCTTGATACCCACTTACCTCCCCCTCTATTTCTTTTGGCACTGAAGCCGCGCAATGTATTATCCTAGATGGAGAAAATCTTTCAATCAACTCCTTTATTTCATTTTTTTTTGTTAGATCACAAGCTTCGATGTTCTTGTTTTTACTGCCTCTTGCAATAGAAATCACTTGAATATCTTCTTGTTTAATTTTTTTAACTATACACTTACCAAGATAACCTGTAGACCCAGTAACTAATATTGTATATGACACTATATCATTTCCCAGGTTATCCACTCATCCTGTTTAATGTTTTTACGTGCCGTCCTGCCAACTATGGTTGACTGTAGATGTGGTGACAGCCCTAATCCCGGTCTTTTAACTGCCAACATATTTTCTAAAATAACCTCCCCATTTGCAATATCACAAGCAGCATGCATACTTCTTCTACCCTTTTCAAACATATCTCTTTCTTCTATGCGTGGACCATATTTCAATCCGTCTCCTAATGCACTTTCGACTTCTCTAAGGCGATACACGAGCCGCTTTAATTCATAAGGTTTAATTGCAAATTTATGATCAGGGCCAGCCATATCTCTGTCAAGAGTAAAGTGCTTCTCAATAATAGATGCGCCATTTGCAACTGCAGCAAGGCAAATATGATCTCCCATAGTATGATCAGAGTACCCTGTTATAACATTAAATGTATCCTTCATGGTTTTTATGGAGCGTAAATTACTCAACTTGGCTGGTGCAGGATAAAGCGAAGTACACTGCAATAAAGCAATCTTATCATTTCCAGATTTACGAGCTACATCTATCGCTCTCTGTATATCCATCCAGTTTGCCATTCCAGTTGAAAAAATAAGTGGCTTTCCTGTTTCTGCTATTTTTTTTACCAAGGTTAAGTCTGGCAAGTCGAAAGATGCCAATTTAAATGCTTCCATTCCTAATTGATCAAGCTCTAGAACCGCATCAAAATCACATGGGGAGGAAAGAAACACCAAGCCAACACCTTCGCTATATTCCTTTAAAGGCTGATGCCAATCCCTATCTATTTCAAGACTATTGATAAGTTTGTATGTATCTATATTTTTCAAATAATCAAAATTAGGAGTTCTTTTTGAATAGTGACTATCCGCTCTAAATGTCTGAAATTTAACTGCATCAACTCCAGATTCAGCAGCAGCATCGATCAACTTAATCGCCTGATCATAGTCGTTGTTATGATTAGAGCCTATTTCTGCTATTATAAAGCACGGATTCCCTTCTCCAATTGCATGATTAGCAATGCTGAATTCTTTAATCATAATATATTAACCAAAATTATTAAACCAATACCTTTGTAATTTTAAACCAGCTTTATATCTTAATAATTTTTTTAACTTGTGTTTATGAGAATATATATCTATAGGATCTATACCTGATTTAAGACCCATGCAAAATGTTGTAGAAATACGAGGGTTAATTTCAAAAGGAATAGCTCTTCCGCTATTGGTTAATATCAATTGAATATTGTAACAACCTTTTGTTGGTATTAAATTATGTATTTTTTTACACGCATCTTCTATAATAATATTATGCTCTGTTATGGCGCTAATTGTAATACCTTTTTTGCTGTTTACTTTTACAGGTATTATTGCATGTAAATTTTCTTCTGAATCAGCTGCCACTAAAACTGTATATTCCACTCCAATAATTTTTTCTTGTAATATCGCATCATCTTTATTGATACCTGTAAGAGATAGATATGCATTCACTTGCTCAGCAGATTCAATAACATATACATCTTTTGATCCGCGGCCACTCCTTGGTTTGGCAATGCATGGAAAATGCGACCAATGGTTGTTTTTGTAATCTGAAATAAGAGTTGTAGCAGGAGCATCAATATTTAAATCTATCAACATCTGATTGCATGTATACTTATCAAGCATATTATTCACGTAATTTATATCAGGCAACATTACATCTACAGACTTCAGTTTAGATAACAAAACAAGCTCCTCATCAACCCCAGGAATAAGAATATCAATTGACAACTGTTTACATATTTTTTCCACCTCTTCTGTAAATTTAGGATCGTCAGCCATTGGTATAGTGTGACGATGATTTAAAGGTATTAATGGGTTAATCGAATTAATATCTGCATCGGCAAAATATACGTCATATATATCTTTTAGAATAAAATAAATCGCCTCATTTCCCGCTCCTCCTCCGCCAGTAAATAAAATTTTCATACCTTAAGCCTCCATGCGTTGCTCTAATTTATATATGCACGTATCTTTTTGTGAAGATTGAGAGCGGCTCTTCACAAATCCTAATTTTTCAAATGTTTTTATTGATGATATATTGTTATTTTTAACTTCAGCAACTAATGTAAAAAAATGCTCTTTTGATAAATATAAAATTGATTTTTCAAGTATTTTTTTTCCAAGGCCAAAGCCACGGAATTGTTTCGCCAAAGAAAAATCAACTTTACAGTGCACGCCTGAGCAATCAAAACGAACCTGACCAATTGGACCCAAGTCACACTCTGCCAATAATAAAATAGTATCATGGCTATTTAAATATTTTTCAAACCATATTGCATGCTCTTTCCATTCTATAGTATTCTGATTGAATGCATTTTTTCGAACTTCTGGATCATTTACCCAGTGCCAATAAAGTAATGCATCTGAAATTTCAGCTTTTCGTATAAATATTTCTTCTAATACAGGGCCATTTATTAAAAAATCACTAACAATTTTACTTCCTAATCCTTTGACTAAAGAGTAGCAATTATAAGATTGCACTTTCAATTGGCTAATATTTTTAATTACTTTTAAAAATGCATTATAGATCAACTGCTCATTTACCGTATTTATATCCCCGATCCAGGCAATATATCCATCCCTATTTAGATCTTTAATAGAGGCAACTTGATTGTCAGCAAGAGTTACAACTAAACTTGGCAGACCAAGAGTCATCCTCTCCCAAGTTGTAACTCCGCCACCACCTATGGCAATATCAGCTTCAGACATTAACCTGGCCATATCATCTATCTGGATATAAATTTTTACATTAGAATGCTTGTCTGCCTCTATTTTTAATTCTGATTTACATGGATTAGCAGATCCAATAACCACATCTACTAATAGATGCCTTAACTCAGACCTGGAAAGAGCTCTTATAGTCATTTGCGTCAAATTACTGACATCTGTTCCACCAAAAAATACAAATACCTTGCTAATTTTATTGACACCCTTATTTTTTTTATTTTCTGAAAAGTCTTTTCGAATTAGCGCATATTTTGGGCCTAACAGCTTAATGGTGCTAAATGAAAGTAGATGATCATAGCGACATTTATTGTTAATATAGTTTTGATCTAGTAATATATCACAATCATGCTTGCGATTTGCCAGATCATCAATTACCATGATCTTTTTACTGTATGACTTTAACTTGCGCTCCCAACAATAATCTAATGCATAATGGTCAACAATAATCCAGTCCCATTCACTCTCTATAAGCACCTGAATAGTTTGATCGGCATCAATTGATTGCCTTACTCCAAGCAATTTCTCATACCCAGTCAAGTTGTTTTTTAATTGTTTGGTTTGAGTGATTAATAAATGAACTTTAAAACCTTTATTATTAATCTGTTTATTTAAATTTCCTTGATGCTCTCGAGTTATAAACTCTATTATTGCACCCCTATTACGTAATTCTTCTGCAAAAGCAAGACAACGCATAACATGGCCTGATCCAATATTCTGAGATGCGTCTGTACGAATAGCAATTCTCATTAATTTAAACGTGAAAAACCACTATGGCAAATTGGACCTTTTAACAAATCTTTTATATTCTGATCCCCGTTCTGACACGACTTGATTATTGCAAAAATTTTATCCAGCTCTAAGAAATATTCCTTAACCACTTTTTTTTTGTGCTCTGTACATACGTACACACTAGTAGTAGCAAGATAGCCTTTTTTCATCATCTCTTGCGTAACTAATGTTTTATACTTTAAAGCATCCGGCGAATCAAATGTATATCCACTTAGAGATGGCAATCCCCAAGTTTTTATATTTATACTGTGGCTTCTCGCCAACACCCTCCATTGATTAGAAATATTACTACCTATAGTGGTAATTTTATCCCAAGAATTTTCTCTTTCCATTATCTCTAATGTCTTTAATGCAGCTGTTGGACCTATACGCTCCGTCCAAAATGTAGAACTTATAAAAGTTTTTTGAGCTGCTTGCATAAACTTCTGTCTACCAATACAGGCAGAAATTGCATATCCATTACCCAAAGCTTTTGCAAAAATAGCAATATCAGGCTCAACCTTATATTTTTTATGCAAACCACCAAATGTCTCTCTAAAGCCCGATGTACACTCATCAAAAATTAAAATAATATTATTTTCAGTGGCAATATCTCTTACTTTCTGTAAAAAGCCATCTTTTGGACCTTCGTTTCTAGAAACTTCCATCTTAATGGCTGCAACTTGATTATAATTATCTTTTATGATTTTCTCTAATTGCTCAATATTATTATAATCAAAAGGTAGTGTAGTACCTGCCAAACCTCTAGGAACGCCATCACATTTTAATCCTGGCAATAAATGTCCATCAAGATTCTTATTATTATTTATATTGGTAGATAGATACCAATCATGCCAACCATGGTATCCACATATAGCAATTTTATCTCTACCAGTAGATGCACGCGCAATACGAATAGCGATAGAATTAATCTCGCCGCCTGCTCTAGCAAGTCTTACCATATCTGCCCATGGATGCATTTCAATTAATTTTTCGGCCAAATAAACTTCTTCTGGACAATTGAGTGTTGACATATTTCCATCTTTAACAGTTTTTATTACTGCCTCATCAACTTCAGGGTGTCCATAACCTAATATATTAGTTCCAATGCCCATAATAGACATATCAATATACTCCCTTCCATCTAAATCCCAAACTTTACACCCCTTGGACTTACTAAAGTATGCCGGCCAATTTTCAGGTAAAAACATTTCTGGCCTTTTGGAAAGTAACATATTCCCCCCGGGAATTATTTTTTTCGCTCTTTTCCAGAGTTTTTGACCAGTACCTATATTTGATCCTATATTGCGTATTAAGTGTCGATTTTCAGAAAAAATATCTGGTCGTATTCTTCTAAGCTGTAACACTTCAATCCAAGAAAAAAATATTCTTGGATTGAAGTGTTCAAAAATAGATTTAACCACTCTGTAATCTTCCAACTCATCAACTGTCCATCGTTCACTCGAAAAATCTTCTGTATTAGTCACATTTTCGGTTTTAAATTTTATAGATTCACGAATAAATAGAGTTACGTGCTCACGTTCAGAACTAGACTTCGCCTCTTTCCATGCTGTTTTTAATGCGGAAAATGAAAATACTTCAACATCCAGTCCATCTGGATAAGTTGGCGGGCTTACATTGGACACATAATCGGCTTTGCTCGCTTTATATTTCTGAACAACATGATCTACAACCTCTGAGTCTAGCAATGGGCAATCACCAGTAATTCTAACTATGGCATCTGGATTTTTTTGCACTGCAGCTTGGTAATAACGATCCAATACATCATCCTCACTTCCTTGAAAAACATCATAACCAAGTTGACTAACGTGATCTACTAAAACTTTATTACGTAAATCTAATGATGTTGCTAGTACAATCTGATCAATTTCTTTAGATTTACTCAGACGCGAAAGCAAAACTTCAATCATTGGTAAACCTCCGACAATCGACCTCATTACTTTATTCGGCAGACGAGTGGAGCCCATACGTGCTTGCACTATCGCTATAATTTTAATGTTTTTCTCCAATGAGATGGGTTTATTAAATCTTCATCTATTACCGATAACTCCTTAGGATAGGCGTCAATTAAACTGCCAGAAATTCTTGTAATTTGTTTAAGCTGATACAAATTATCCACCCCTACTACAGCATAGTCAATAAATGACTCTGAGTTTATAAATTTAATACAAGCCTCTAATGGAGTTAAACTCTCTTTTTTTAACCACTTTTCCCATATTTCCCACAGAAAATTCCAACGATTAAACTCTTCTGGTCGATCATCTTTATTCATTAACAACAAGCCCTGAAGAAAAATCGATCTAACGTGTATTTCTACATTATTATTATGGAGCTTTTCTAGCCATCCTGATGTTTTCAATCGCTGATCGAAAATATTAAATGGTGCTTGGATAATATCTGGTCGATAACGCATCCAAAGCTGTTCTAGTTCTTCTGGACCATAAATTGAAAATCCAATTTTTTTAACTATTCCTCTATTTTTTAATTCTTTAATAGCATGCCACAGATCCCCTCCATCAGTACCAAGTAATTGTTCCGGCCTATGAAGCATAAGAGCTTTTACTCTGTCAACTCTAAGCCTCTTTAATGATCCAGTTATTTGATCATTAACCCAGTCTGAAATATTTGTACATAATTTTGGCACTTCTGGTAGTTTAGTGACTAAATCCCACTCTTTAATACCAGCATTACCCAAGAACTCTTCACTATCACCATAACTAATTGCTGTATCTACGGTATTAATTCCATTTTTTTTTGCATGACTAAGTATCTTTCTCACTGATTTTTTTGCCACTTGTCCATTCTTATTAGCTATACCGTATAGCATACCAAATTGAACCGTACCAAGAGCAATTTTCATTTAATAAACAGTTCGAAATCCAAGGAAATTATAGAGTACATAATCCCATTTTCCCTATAGCCTTCACACAACCAATGACTATCAAGTTGCGCATCTTTGACAAATCCTACCTTCTCTAAGACTCGTGCCGAGCCGACATTACTCTCATAACAACCAGCTATTATTTTGACAAGCTTTAGCTCTAGAACTAAATATTGAATTATCGCTTTAACAGCTTCAGTTGCATAGCCATTGCCACAATCATTCTTGTTGCCAATTAAAAAACCTAAATCTGCACGGCCATGCTCATAAGATATCGGTCCAACTTTAATATTTCCAATATGACGAGAATCGTCACCTTTTAAAAAAATACCGAAAAGAAGTGTGTTATCACTTTCATTAATACTATGAATAAATTCACTGAGAGTCGCTAAGTCCTTTGGAGGAGAAAAGCGCACTTCAAGATAGCGTGTAGTGTCAACATCATTTAGCCAATCAAAATATTCTTGACTTGCATCTTTTTCTACCAAGGTGCGCAAAATCAATCGATTAGTAGTAATAGGGGACTCTTTAATCATATTATATGCTGAATTTAAATTTTTTTTAATGGCATGCCATGGTTTTTTAAAAATGCTTTAGCCCGAAGAGGGTTGTTATCACCAAAGTTAAATAAACTACCACATGCTACAGCGCTAACACCTAGCTCTAGTGCATTCTTTAAATCCAAAAAACACCCAGCGCCTCCACAAACAATTAATGGTGTCCTGCATGTTTTCAAGATAAGCTTTAGCAAGGTTAAATCATAACCATTCATTACCCCATCATTATTAATAGAATTAATCATAATTTCCCCAACACCAATGTTACTCATAAGTTTAATATGCTCTATTAAACTTATTCTTTCATTTTTCATACCACATTCAGATTTAACTATATATTGCTTATCTGGCAATTGAAAAGCATCAATTGATATTACCAATGACTGACCACCCCAGCGATTAATAATTTCAATTAAAAGTGATACATTAGAATATGCAGCTGTATTTATAATAATTTTATCCGCCCCAGAATTGAATAGTAATTGAGCATCTTCAATGGTGCGAATTCCTCCGCCAACTGCTATTGGCATAAAACATTTTTGCGTTATTTTCTTGAGGTAGTTTGCCGTCTCTTTCACATTACGATTATTACGATCAATATTAAGAAATATCAATTCATCTGCATCTTGATCGCTATACACTTGAGAGCTCTTTAATGGATCACCGACATCACGAAACCCATCAAATTCAACTGTTTTTACTAGTCGGCCATTAATCAGCAGCTCAACAGGAATGATTCGCTTCTTTAGCATTTTCCATCCCATAGGCAGAAATTCTCCAACATACGCAATCCATTTTTCTGGCTTTTTTCTGGATGAAATTGCATGCCTATCACGCTACCGTTTGACACAATAGATGGAAAATTCTCCCCATAATCCGTACTACCAATAACATACTTAGAATCACACTCAGCACGATAGCTGTGTACAAAATAAAAATCAACTCCCGTCTTCACTCCTTGTAGTACTGCATGTTGCTGTAAAATTTCAACTCCATTCCAGCCCACATGTGGAAGTTTAAATAAAGGGTCTTTTTTAAATTTTTTAACAACTCCATGTATAAAGTTCAATCCTTTTTTTGTGCCACCTTCGTCGCCATGAGAGAATAATAAGTGCATTCCCAGACATATACCAAGCAGCGGCTTATTATTATCAATATGTGTATTAATCGACTCCAATAAGTTCGCATTTTCAATTGCATTCATACCATGAGAAAAAGTTCCAACTCCTGGCAATATAATTGAATCACAATTATTTACCAACTCTGGGTCATCAATTAAACAAACTTCAAACCCCAGTTCATATACGGCATTGCTTAACGATCCAATATTTCCAATTCCTACATCTATAATGCCAATTAAACTCACTTTTCTCTATACCATTTCTCAAAATCGTGTGTACGCTTACTTAATACATTTTTAAAATTTGGCTTGTGTGGAGGAACAGCTGTTTTCTTTATAGTTTCATTAAATTCATCTTCTGTCATATTTAAGTATTCTAGAAATATCTCAAGAGAATGGGGCTTTTTACCTTCATATCTATCAATATAATCTTCTGCTTCTACTTTAGTTATAAGGTTATTTCGTATATCTATAGCTGTCATTTGCGTAACCCGACCATATCCTCGTTTCTGATATTTAATATAATCACGAACCCCTTGCATTGCGCACTCTATCTTTTCATATGGATAAAGATCTGTCGGTATACCTTCAACTTCATCGCCCTCCCATTCTAACTCATCCATAATTAGCTTAGATTGAGCTCGAACATTCCAAGGAATGTACGACCCAAGACACACTGAACGATAACGTAATTTTTTTAAATCTCGTAACTCTGGATACGCATAAGGAATAAGATCACGCTGCTCAAGGTCAAAATCATCCTTAATCATACCTTTCATATCTTCCGCTGTAATTCCTAAATTTACAAAACGGTTGAATCTTGTTTCATCAACTTCCTCAACTTCATTATCATGATAATCATAATAAGCTGTATACTCAGACGAAGGTTCGCCCCAAAGAACAAGAGGTACGTTAAACTTAATAGCTATATGCATTGGATAAGAAAAAATACCTGTATGGCAATGCCAACAAAAGTCACCTTTTCGTACCAAGGACTCTTTCATTAGCCTTTTTACTACTTTCCAATTTGGCCTGAAGCTTATAACATCGACGCCTAACTTGCGAAAGGTTTTCTCATTATTCTCAAGAACTTTAGGACGCATAAATCCATGATTAAATTGCACAACTAGTGGCTTAATATTGTACTCTTTGATTAAATAATATAATGTAAAAGTAGAATCTTTGCCGCCAGAAAATGGCACAATACAATCATAATCATATTTTCCACGATATTTTTCAATTAAATCATCAAGCATTTTCTTACGCAACTTCCAATCAATCTTATCTTTTTTGAAATCTTGCTGTAGACAAATATTACAGACACCTTTCTGATCAAACTCTATTGTCTCGTAAGTTTCTGGCAAACCACACTTTACACAATGATTCAGATTATTTGATTGATTTTTATTCATAAGTATAGTACGTTTTTTTTAGTATTTAACAAAGCTCAAGATAACTTTAAATGCTCTTTTCTAAAAATTTCAAACAAGATTCTATAAATATTTTGCTTGCAATTATTGAATCTAGATTCACATTCTTTTAGGTGTAAATTAAACATCTTAATGCTAAAATAACACCACATTAAGTTAAATATTCTTTTAATATTGTTCGCGCCGCTCGCTTACCAGCACCACCATCATATTGAGAAAAGTATTCTTTAATCATCTCTTCACGAGCACTTCTTTTTTCTTGCCATAATTTCTCAATCTCATCAATTGGCTTAGAAAGAAAACCTCTTAAGTCGCCATAAAAATTAACCGCATCATCATCAAAAACAAATAATCCTTTTGATAATTTTTGATGAGCATTTTTTGTTAGCGGGCTATTTTCTTTTTGATTAATAAATATAGTTGGCTTTCCAGACATTACCGGCCAGGCCAATGTACTTGTGGCGCAAGTAGTTATAAATACTCTATGCCTAAAAATCAAGTATCTCATGTCTATTTTATCTGAAAATAAATCTATATTTTTAAAACTCTTTATGTTATTTAATACAGGGTCTACATCAGCATATCTACGATTATCCTCTGGATAAGTTTTATAGAGTACTTTATGTGGTAATTTGCTTAAAACTTTTTCAATAAGTTTTTGCTCATCTTTTGCTCTATTATAATCTGTTTTCGATGACAATAAAGAGAAGCCCATTTCATATAAGTTAGTCGAAATATAGACAATTGACGGTGTTAGTTTATCTATTTTTTTTGCGTACTTCATCCTTATTATGCGCATAGGCATACCTACCACATGATATTTAGACTTATCAAAATGCGTGCTTTTCTCAACATCTACAATCTTAGAGTTGTAAGAAAATATAACGTCTGATACGCTATTATCAAACCCCACTTGTAGCATGTCATGCATCTTACTTATCTCTATCGTAATACCATGTTGACTAGAAATTAAAGGTATGCCGTTTTTTCTACAAACACAAGATAACGCCTGTCCACTAACATTACCAGGAGAGTTTACTAAAACTGCTCTCTTTATTTTATTACTTTTTAAAATAACCTTATCCCATTCATCTGCCAACAATTGAAACCGATTAAGTTGCTTTACCAAATTAGATTCAAATAATGACATAGTAACTTTTAAAGCAGATGGGGTTACCCAGTCTTCTATCCTTTTACGCATAATTGGTAAAATTATTTCAAATATCATTGCAACATCTATACTTGATACTATATTCTTATCATTAGGTACAGGGTTAATTTGAATCTTTGAAATCTTTACGCCATGCAAAACTAATGATGATGCTATTTCTATATTTAATTCATTCTCATTTGGCATAAAAATTTCTTTTGAGAAAAACCAGTCTGGAATTTTTTCCATTAACTTTACAGCCAGTCTGTAGGTGATAGACTCAATTCCTGCCACCTTAAGACGCTTCCAATATGAGACTCCCTCTGTGGTGAGAACCTTCCAATTATCATTACGCAATGTATAGTTAATTATTGAAAATTTCTTATTAGATGATAGTAATTTGTCCCATGGATAATTCATTATATTGCCTGATGGGCCTACTTCTCCACTCACATAAATAAATAATCTAGAGTCGCTAAAATCACTCTCCTCTAGGCAGGCCGCCTGATAGATGACGTCCTGAAAATGAAGCACAGAATTTGAAATAGTAAGCGCTAGCTCCCTATCAACTCCATCAACACTCAATGTCGCATCGAATATACCTTCAGTTAATTCCTGAATTGTACTTTGGAATCTCTCTATTTCCTTAATTGTCCATCTAGCTTCAATATGAAATATATTGTCACTCTCGCACCATAACATTGCTGGAGCTCCAGATTTAATAATTGCAGATTTAGGCAATCCATTCTGATAAGCCCATTCTAATGCTTGAAGACTATCACAGAAAACTACATTATGATTTGAGAAGTCAATTGGATTAATATTCTGCTCTATTTTAAATAAGTTTGTGTTTTTCAATTTGATAAGTTTATAAGTTTATAAGTTTATAAAATCTAGACTACCAACCAGCATGTTAAATATTAATCAAGTTAATTTTTAACATGCTTTAATATTTCTTGAATGATAAATTCTACATTATGCGACATCAGGCCTGGATATAAGGGCAATGTCAAAGCTTGTGAATAATATTTATCAGTATTTATTAAAGGGTGTTTGACACTATTCTTACCAAGATTGTAATTGAGTTTTTTATAAAAAAAAGGTTGTCGATTAACAGGTATATAATGTAAATTTACTCCAATACCTTTTTTGTATAGATTATTGTATATCTCATTCCTCTCCTTGCTACCACCCATAACCCTAACAACATAAAGGTGAAACGCTGAAACTCTATTTGACTTTTGTATTAGTGGCTTAATATCAATAGAAACACGCTTAAACTTCTCATCATATAATAATGCAATTTTAGATCTATGCAATACATATTGGCTAAGGCGATTCAGTTGACTCAATCCAAGTGCTGCCTGAATATCTGTCATTCTATAATTAAACCCAAGATTAATCTGTTCGTAATACCACGGCTCAGCTAACTTGTTTTGCATTTTTACTGGATCACGGGTTATGCCATGACTTCTTAATAGTCTCATCTTCTCAGCTAGAAGTGGGTTATTGGTCATTGCCGCACCACCTTCACCAGTGGTAATTATCTTCACAGGATGAAAACTGAATACGCTAATATCAGAATATCGACAACTTCCTACTGCATCATTTTGATACTTCGCTCCAATTGCATGCGCTGCATCTTCAATAATTTTAAAACCATATTTCTGTCCTAGGCTATAAATCTCTTTCATATCACAAGACTGTCCAGAAAAATGTACTGGTATAATTATCTTAGGAAGTACACTTTCTTTTTCTGCCCGCTCTAGTTTCTCTTTTAATTTTTTAACACTCATTAATGCGGTATCTAATTCAATATCAACAAAATCAATATTTGCTCCACAATATAGAGCACAATTAGCAGAGGCAACAAAGGTTATTGGAGATGTCCATAGCACATCTCCTGTACCTAGCCCCAATGCAAGGCACGCTAGATGCAGGGCAGATGTGCAGTTGTTAACTGCAACAGAGTATTTTGCCCCTGTATGGTCACACAATTTCTGTTCAAACATAGGCACAATAGGCCCTTGAGTTAAAAAGTCAGATTGTAATACTTGTACAACAGCATTAACATCACTTTGAGTAACATCTTGACGACCATAAGGGATAAATTTAGATTTTTCCAATTTTGTTTTTGTTATTATTAATCCACCCTTGCAGGGTTTTAATGCTCATCCATTCTTTATTATTATCACTCGTATAACTAAAGCCTGCTTCTACTCGCTTTCCGTTCTTAATTAACTCTTTAGAAGTAGACCAGTTATTAATAGCGGGCAATATTTTATAATAGTCATCATATTCATAAGTGTAGATAGAATCATCTTCACCAATCATCTCTTCATGCAACTTTTCACCTGGCCTAATTCCAATAATTTTTTGTGTAGCATTTTCATCTATTGCCATAGCTAGATCAGTAACCTTCATTGATGGGATTTTTTTTACATAAATCTCACCGCCACACATATCATCAAAAGCTTTCCAAGCAAGCTGAACACCTTCTTCCAGTGTAATCATAAATCGAGTCATACGACTATCCGTAATAGGTAATACACCGTTATTATTTTGCATAAAAAATGGTATTACAGACCCTCTAGACCCCATGACATTACCATAACGAACAACTGAAAATTTTGTTTTATGCTCTCCAGAATAAGAATTACTTGATACAAACAGCTTATCGGATGCTAATTTTGTAGCGCCATATAGACTAACTGGTCTACTAGCTTTATCAGTAGACAGTGCGACAACTTTTTTAATATTGTGGTCAATACATGCATCAATTAAATTCATTGCGCCATTTATATTTGTTTTAATACACTCAAATGGGTTGTACTCTGCTGTTGGTACGATTTTAGTTGCAGCAGCATGCACCACATAATCAATACCATCTAACGCACGATATAATCTATCCTTATCTCTCACGTCTCCAATAAAAAATCTTACCGCTTCATTGTTTTCATATAATTTCTGCATTTCCCATTGTTTCATTTCATCGCGAGATAAAATTACAATTTTTTTAGGTTTGTATTTTTCTAGAGTCATCTCTACAAATGCATGACCAAATGATCCTGTACCGCCAGTTATTAATATCGATGCATTAGTAAGCATTATGGTCGGCCTTATATTTTAATTCTCTATTATTCATGATAGTTATAAACTGAATATCCTTTTATTTTGCATAAATTATCGCGTTCTGCCTCTTTTAAATCTGATTCCACCATTTCTTTAACTAGCTCTTTAAAGGTTATTTTTGGAGTCCAATTCAGCTTTTCTTTGGCTTTCGTTGAATCTCCTAATAACGTATCCACCTCTGTAGGTCGGAAGTAGCTTGAATCAACGGACACAATTATACTGCCTTGCCAGCTTCCTTTCTCATTTATCCCATTTCCCTGCCACTTAATACTAATCCCTAACTCTTTTGCGGCCACCTCTACAAACTCTCTAACTGTATGCTGTTCCCCTGTAGAGATTGTAAAATCTTCTGGTTGATCTTGTTGCAACATTAGCCACTGCATTTCCACATAATCTTTAGCATGGCCCCAGTCTCTTTTCGCATCCATATTTCCCAAGTAAACACAATCTTGCAATCCTAATTTTATACGCACTAAAGCCCTTGTGACTTTACGTGTTACAAAGGTTTCACCACGAATTGGTGACTCATGATTAAATAAAATACCGTTGCAAGCATAGATACCATATGCCTCCCGATAATTAATAGTAATCCAGTATGCATACAACTTAGCAACAGCATAAGGACTTCTAGGATAGAACGGAGTTTTTTCGTTTTGAGGGGTTTCTTGCACCTCTCCATAAAGTTCAGAAGTAGAGGCTTGATAATATTTAGTTTTCTTCTCTAATCCCAAAATTCTAATTGCCTCTAAAATTCTTAAGGCTCCTAAAGCATCTGAGTTAGCAGTGTATTCTGGCTCTTCAAATGAAACAGCAACATGTGATTGTGCTGCTAAATTATAAATTTCATCTGGCTGAGATTCCTGAATAATTCTAATTAAACTTGTTGCATCTGTTAAATCGCCATGATGGAGAATGAATTTAGGATTTTTATCATGTGGGTCTTGATAAAGATGATCAATTCTATTGGTATTGAAAAGAGAGGAGCGACGCTTAATACCATGTACTTCATAGCCTTTTCCTAAGAGTAGTTCTGCAAGATATGCGCCATCTTGCCCTGTGATGCCAGTAATAAGTGCTTTTTTCGTCATTCGTTCATTCTCTTAATTTTTTATTATTTTCTAAAAACCACTCATAGGTGTCTTTAAGACCGTCTTTTAAAGCAATGACAGGTTTCCAACCCAAGTTTTCCATTTTAGACACATCTAGCAACTTTCTTTTAGTGCCATCAGGCATTTTAGTATTGAAAACAATTTCGCCACAAAATCCAACGACTTCTTTAACAGTTTGTGCAACATCTTTAATTGTAATATCTGCACCAGTGCCAATATTAATATGAGAAAGCATTGAATCTACCTCACTTTCTAATATTTTTTTATCAATATCCATGATATGAATCGATGCATCTGCCATATCATCTATGTGTAGAAATTCACGCATTGGTTTGCCACTACCCCAAACTTCAACAAAAGGTTTATTTTCAACCTTAGCCTCATGAAATTTCCTAATTAATGCCGGAATCACGTGACTTTTTTTAAGATGAAAATTATCATTAGGCCCATAAAGATTGGTTGGCATTATACTTCTGTAATCTGTACCATATTGGCGGTTGTATGACTCACAAAGCTTAATTCCTGCAATCTTTGCGATGGCATACGGTTCGTTCGTTGACTCAAGGTGGCCGCTCAATAAATAATCTTCTTTAATTGGTTGTTGTGATTCTTTTGGATAAATACACGAGCTTCCTAAAAATAACAACTTGTTTACTCCAGCCAAATACGAGCCATGAATAAGGTTTGCTTCGATCATTAGATTTTGATATATAAACTCTGCAGGATAACTATCATTAGCATAAATACCCCCTACTTTAGCAGCAGCAATAATAACATAGTCTGGGCTTTCATCTTGCAAGAAATTATGGACGTTTAGTTGATTAGTGAGATCTAACTCTGTACTGGAACGAGAAATAATATTTAAAAAGCCTTTTTCGTGTAACTTTCTAACAATTGCAGAGCCAACCATACCATTATGGCCTGCGACGTAAATTTTATCATTAGAATTCATCATATATAGCTACCGAACAATACTCTTACTAAATATTATCAAATTAGATCTTCTCTAACAAAACCTATATTATCGTATATATCCCCTTTACGTTCTTTTAACTCAATTTCAACAAAGCCATATTTCTTTACCAAGGTTCTAATTTGCCCCTCTTTATCATTTCTTTCAATAAGAATTGTTTTTAAGATAGATTCATTAAGTATGTTTTTTTCACCCCCTAGTAATACTTCATAATCATGCCCATCAACATCAATTTTAATGTGGCTTGGTTGCTTAACACCATAAGAATCAATAAGATTATCTAATGTCTGTGTAAATACATTCAATATTTTTTTATTTTTATCAGTATGAATTACACTACCAGAAACGCTATGTCCACTAGTGCCGGCTTCTACTGACCTCAAATGAAATTGGTCTATCTCCACCTTGTCAGATAGTGCAATATTTAATGGTGTTATTATTTTATCGCAGTTATTTAACATTATATTTTTAAAAAGCATACTGTATGTAGAAGGTAAAGGTTCAAAGGAGTAGATTTCACAATCTTTTTCAAGGTATAGCGCAGACAATAAAGACACTGCACCAATATTGGCGCCAACATCATATATAACGTCGCCTTTTTTATAGTATTTTTTAATCCATTCACAAGTCAACCTTTCCTTATAACAAAATTGCGCCCTACTATGGTCTCTTTTTTGATCTACAACAATCTTAACACCTAAAGATAAAGGCGGCATATTTGTTGTTAACTTTAATGATTCTTTAAGTTGACTGGAAAACTCTATTGGCATTTTGCTAAACATTACTCCAAGAAACATGCCCAATGTTTTTATTGGTTTAATATATACAGACCTTAAATTTAAGTAAAAAAATCTAATCAAACTAGCCGACCTGCGTTTCCATATTTTATTAGAATAACGCCAGTTTTTTTGAAATTCCAAATGCCAATCTCTTCTTCTTAGTTTCATATTATTTAACTCATAAAAAATTCTGAATTTGTGTGCTAATTTTGTTTTATAAATTTGTTAAATATAATTATCTGTTTAGTCCCACAATCTTATGGTTGGGGTCTTCTCTAAATCTTTCACGGTTTTCATTATAACATTGTTGTATTAATTCCCAAGGGGTTTTAAACTTTAATGACTTGAG
>Ga0257122_1000366_pt1 | contig 43084 bp, 43 predicted proteins | sample SI106_120metaG_FD_190146 | JGI IMG/M metagenome (GOLD analysis project Ga0257122, IMG submission 190146) | Marine microbial communities from Saanich Inlet, British Columbia, Canada - SI106_120 | ecosystem: Environmental > Aquatic > Marine > Inlet | place: Canada: British Columbia | collected... | reverse complement strand
GTCTCGGTTCAGACAGAAAACCAGATTTTGAAGTTTTTTCAAATTGTTGCTAATTGGAAAGGTAAAAAGACTGATAATCGGATTAGGAGGAGTCTTTAAAGCTTCATTTCCGTACAGAAACTAAATAATACCTATGGAAAAAGCCGTCTCTTCAAAAGGCACGTATATTAGGCTGCTGGGTTATTTAAAACCGTACTGGCATAAGTCTGTAATTATTCTCATACTCGCAGCACTTAGTACATATATAGCGGTTTTACCAATACAGATATTAGGCATCGCAGTAGATGAAATAAAGATAGCCGATAAGTATTTGAAAAATACCCAATCTGACCGGAATGATGCAAGAGTGCTGGACAAAACAGATGCATACGGGCGGAAGAGTGCTATCCCTCTATCAAAACCTTTATTAACCGCCTCTCAGTATGTCCATTCCAATTGGTTTAAAAGTTATAACGCCACCATTGTTACGCTGATCTTTCTTGCCGTGAGTTTTATTATTATGAATGCCGTAAGCGGCAGTATTATGCTGGTTCATGGTTTCATTTCTGCAGGATTGGGTCAAAGGCTCACTTATGATTTGAGAAATCAACTTTATGGCCACATTCAGCAACTCCCCCTCACCTATTTTGAAAATAATAAAACCGGCAATATTATGAGTCGTCTCATGAATGACGTCAATTCAATCGAGCAGGCAATTGTTGGCCCAATTATTACCTTTATTACCGATATGTTCAAATTTGGGTGGATTATCTTTTTTTGTATTAGGCTCGACTGGCAGCTCTCCGTTGTTGCACTATTAATCTGCCCATTTATCTCCCTTTGTACTTATAACTTTGGCAAAAGGATCAGAAAGGCCTTTCGTTCTTTGAGAGACAAGACAGGGGAACTTAATTCCCTGATTCAGGATAATATCTCAGGTATAAAGGTTATTTCCGGATTTGCAAAAGAAGCTGAAGAGCTGGAACGCTTTCAGAAGAAGAACTACGAAAGCTACAACTTGAATATCCGGATATTACGACTTGCTTCTACCTTACGACCTGTTATCGACTTTATCACTGAAATGGGGGCGGTTGTTGTTATCTGCCTGGGCGGATACAAGGTTTTGCAGGGACAACTTTCCGTTGGTACATTTGTGATATTCTTCCCTTATCTCCAGATGATGTACGGTCCTATTACCGGTTTGACTCGTTTTTACAACCAGGTACAACGTGCTATTGTTTCAACCGAAAGAATCTTTGAGATACTGGATACACCATCCGATTTAAAAGATAGCCCTGATTCTGTGGAATTGCCACCGGTTAATGGAATCGTGGAATTCAGGCATGTTAACTTCATGTATAACCAGGGCACTGAAGTCCTCACCGATATCAACATAGCGGCTCGACCTGGCCAGATGATTGCACTGGTTGGTCCCAGTGGTAGTGGTAAGACTACTCTTACCAAACTGATTCCCCGGTTTTATGACCCCACAAAGGGGGATATCTGCATTGACGGTTATAATATTAAACATATCAAACTCCATTCCCTGCGTAAGCAAATGGCCATGGTGCTCCAGGATCCTTTTCTTTTTAACGATACCATAAAGTCCAATATTGCTTATGCCCGACCTGATGCGCCTGATAGAGAGATTAAGAGTGCCGCTGTTGCTGCAAATGCGCAGGGTTTTATTGTAACATTACCGAATGGATATGACTCTGTAATAGGAGAACGGGGTGTTAAACTTTCTGGAGGTCAGAGACAACGTATTGCCATTGCCCGTGCCATCCTCGCCAATCCACGCATTCTCATCCTGGACGAAGCTACTTCATCCGTGGATACAGAGACAGAACAACTCATTCAGAAAGCTATCTACAGGCTTGTGGAAAACCGCACTACATTCGTTATTGCTCATCGGCTGTCAACCATATTGCATGCGGATTTAATCGTGGTGCTTGATAAGGGGCGAATCGTTGAAACAGGACTCCACCATGAACTTCTTGCATATGGAGGACTGTATAAAAAACTGTTTGAGATGCAGTTCAGAGCCCAGGGAAAGGCGAAAACAGAAATTTCTGGAATTGAGACTGAAAAAACAGAAGCTGCTGATGCATAAAAATCAAGCCGGTTTTAATGTGTCTGCTTTTGCCCCTCGTCTGTAAAGTCTAATTTTGTTTTTGCGTCTTTGTTAAAACTTTCATGGCATGCGTCGCACGACTTTACCAGATTATTAAATTCTACATTCGCATTGCCGGTGTCTTGATCTTTACTGCATAACATTAATTTATTTAATGCATTGTTAAATTTGCTGCTTAATACCGTAAACTCGTGTGGAATATCATTATTCTCAATCATATATAATTCAACACAATTGAAGCCTATATTCTCTTTGAGTCCTTTTGTTAATAAATCCATCTGTACCCAGTCATTATATTCTACCGCTCTTGCCAATCTCCTCATTGATATGGATGCCTTCTTCATGGATCCTGCCAAACCTCCCTGCTCTGGTGTAAGTTCCTGCATCTTCTCGTTCCTTTTAACTTTAACATTTTCAGACTTCTTACATGAATTAGCGACTATGGATATCACGATAATTAAGGCAAATACTCTGATTATATATTTCATTCTGAAACTTTTCCTTCCATCTCTTTCAGCGCCTCTTCTGCTTTCCTCCAGACACTTCCGTCATCATCTTTCAGTGTATCAATTAAGTGCTCAACTGATCGGGCATCCTTTATCTTTCCCAATGCCTCTGCCGCACACCATTGGACAGTACTATTATTGTCCTTCAGTGCGTCAATCAATGGTTGGACTGCACGGGTATCCTCTAACTCTCCCAGCGCTCCTACAACGTCCCGCCGGACACCGCTGTCATCATCCTTTAGTGCCGCGATCAAGGGTTCTACAGCTCGTGCATCCTTTATTTTTCCAAGTGCCCTTGCAGAAGCGTCCCGAACGCTATTGTCGGCATCTTTCAATGTAGTAATCAAGGGACCAACAGCACGGACATCCTTTGCTTTTCCCAGTGCTGCTGCTGCATACTGCCGGACTCTACTGTCAAAATTTTTCAACGCAGCAATCAAGGATTCCACTGCAGGTGTGCCTATCTCTCCCAGTGCCCCTGCTGCACTCCACCGTACGCCTTTGTCTTTATCTTTAAGTGCGGCAATCAGGGGTTTAACCGCACGTGCATCCTTTATCTCCCCCAGCGCCTCTGCCGCACTCCATCGGACAGTTCTGTCATAATCTTTTAGTGCAGAAATCAGGGGTTCAACAGCGCGGGTTTCTTTTCTCTCCCCCAGCTGCTCTGCTGCCATCTGCCGTACACTTCTATCTTTATCTTTAAGCCATTGAATTAATGTGACTACTTTATCCGTTTCTACTTCATCTTTTTTGTTTTTATCAGTTTTGCTGCATCCAACGAACGATATACAAGAAAGGGCGAGCAGAGTAATCATTGCGACATAAACAAAATTCAATGCAGCAAATTTACTATTCAACATAATATTTGCCTTCCTGCGAGGCCAATGCCATTGGATTAGCTTAAGTTTAGATGAGCTGAAAATTATTCTGGAAAAAGAGGCTCAAAATTCCTGATAGGGTTTAAGATGTAAGAGTATCAATGTTCACTTGGCATCATTATATGGCTAAAAAGCCAATGACGATGATCAATGATGCGAGAAACTGAGATTGGGACACTTTCCCCGGTGGTGGCGTCGAATCACGTATTGATATTCTTCATGAGAATATCATTCAACCGTAATTTCCCCTACCATTCCCTGATCAACATGAGAATCACAGTAATAAGGAAATGTACCGGTAGAGTTAAAAGTGTAGGTAAAACTCCCCGAAACCATTTTACCAGAGTTCCAGAGGTCATCAGGTACACCCTCCTTCCCATCTTCCGTTTCAATTACCGTCCCACTTGCGACTTCGTGAGGCTTTGGGCTGTTCATAACCCATTCCACACTATCTCCCTGCTTAATTGTCAATGAAGAGGGAACAAACTCATAATTACCTGTCATCTCAACAATGTGTGTTGTTGCTGTGGGTGATGGGGTAGTTGAGGAATCACTATCTAAACTACTATTCGCTTGATCGGCAATGCTACATCCATAAAAAGAGAATATTGTTAATAAAGCAGCTATGTTTAATATAACCACGATTTTTCTCATTATATTCTCCTTTAACTTGGTATATTGTCCGAAAGCTGTCATTCCACGTTCTTCCCCGTTTTCACGAGGACAAGCTTAGCGGGAATCTAGGATGAACAGGTCTTTGGATACCCAATAAAGGCGTTCGGGTATGACAAAAGTAGCATACACAAAAATCTAACCGGACATCACTACTAAAAAGTCTACAATTTCAATGTTTTGATTACAAGTGTTTTATTTTGTGTAACTCCCAGTCATCCTACTGTGTCATCCCATTGCACAGCATCATACCGCCCTGGCAAATTTCCTTGTTAGCTAAGCGGAGTTGAAGGATCATCATTTGTTATGATAGCGACCTGAAATGAGTGGTTTTTAATAAGTACAATATTTCAATCTATTTTTTGTCTACAGTTTTCAATACTACATTTTTACGGAGTAAACAAGATTTTTCCTATTAAGCGCTGACACAATGTCTTTATTTTTATTAATTTGTAATATGTATTGACAGGATGTCAAAATGAAGGTGTGTGGAGGTGGCAATGAAGTTGTTTTTTTTAGAGGGTATAATTGTATATGTTGTTTAATAGTAAGTGTTTATGTGTTTGTGGCTATTTTGTTTTTGAGTGGAACACCTTTTGCGCATTTAATACGCTTCACTCCATACTTAATAAAAGATTAATTATTTTAATATTAAAATATATCAGCAGTGTCCGATTAGGTCTTTGTGCGTACTGTTTTTGTACCCGATCTGTCGGAAGATATGTCGGGCGAGGCTTTAGCCTTGCGCTTAATGCACAAGAGCAAACCTAAAGAATTGCCCTACGTATTACACGGAAAAACCTAACAGGACACTGCTGGAAAAATATATTGTATTGATAAGTAGTGCGAACGGTTAAAGATTTTTTTTGTAATGCATCTCTAGTTATTCCCTATGCTTCTCGTAAGTTACAGTAGATTTGCTCTCTTTTTAACGTTGAAAGTGATTTTTCGTTAATTTCCAAATATGGTCAATAAAATAGACGTAAAATATCTAAAGAGTATAAGGGAGAATGCAACAACGGAAATTAAAGGGCCTTACGAGCCTGGTGCACTTCTTGACCATCCAAAGACGATAACAAGAAGATGCCTTTTCTGGGGTGCATGGCTGTCATTCTGGGGGCTTGTTTCTCTGTGGAGTTTTTCTGTAGTTCGTTATTTGATCCCAAGGGTATCGTATGAACCTTCGAGTATTTTTAAAGCAGGCAAGCCGGAAGATTATCCTTTGGGTTCTGTAACGCTCGTAGAAACGCGCAAGGTATGGATTATCAGAGAGGATAAAGGCATTTACGCGCTTATAGCGGTATGTACACACTTGTCGTGTCAGCCAAGATGGCTTGAAGATGAACAAATATTCAAATGCCCTTGCCATGGAGGGCAGTTTTACAAAAATGGAGTAAACTTTGCCGGTCCGCCACCAAAACCTTTGGCGCGCGCGCATGTTGCCGTAGGTGATGATGGGCGTTTGATTGTTGATAAGGAGAAAATTGTAGGCCTTGATTTTATAATGCCTCTCTGAATCGGTATTCAGTTTTGACTTGCTAAATTTTGTACGAAGTGACGCGTGGGCAAAAACTGGTATGACATGGTTGTTCTGTCTTTTGATAAGGAGTTAGTTTATTTATGGAAGAAAATAAGGAAAAAGTTGAAAAAGCTAAAAACATAGAAGATGTAGCAAAGGGTACACAAGTATGGAAGGCTATATTTGGAGACCTTTTGTTTGGCGAATTCAAGCCTTTGTCTCCTATAAATAGTCTTATGCGCGGAATTGCCAAGATCATGCAATTGCATCCGTACAATATGAGTGCAGGCGGTAAAAGGATAATAATGTACACATTCTGCCTGGGGGGCTTGAGTGTTTTTTTCTTCGCATTGCTTTCATGCACGGGAGCGTTTCTAATGATTTATTATAATCCTGATGTCAACAAAGCTTATGCGAATGTTGAGGACTTTCGATACATTGTGCCATTTGGTGTTTTAATTAGGAATATGCATAGGTGGACTGCACACTTAATGGTGATGTTTGTATCTCTTCACATGTTGCGTGTGTTTTTAACAGGAGCATACAAGCCTCCAAGGGAATTAAACTGGATTGTAGGGGTAATTCTGCTGGTATTGACTATGCTTTCAAGTTTTACCGGGTATTTGCTTCCATGGGACCAACTGGCTTACTGGGGAGTTACTATAGGATGCAGCATGGGTGAGAACGCTCCTTTATTAGGGGCAAAGGGACCATTTGCATTGTTAGAATCGGGAAAAGACATGAATTCCATTTTGGTAGGTGGCGCTGCAGTTGGGCAGCCCACATTACTAAGATTTTATCTTTTGCATGCGATAGCACTCCCTCTCGGAATAACCGGTTTAATGGGTTTTCATTTCTGGCGAATTAGAAGGGCGGGAGGGGTTTCAGGTCCACTTTAACACTATCTTAAGAGGCAGTAAGTAACATACATTATATCAGGAAGAACAAAATATGGCTGAAGCACAAGACGAGTCAAAAGAAAAAGATGAAGTAATAGTCCGTATGTCAAAGAGGGAGTGGGAATACGTTAAGGATATTCATGTAACTGCTAAATATAAAGAAGGTTTTGAGACATTAACTCCGAAACAGCAGGACTATACCGTCAAGCACCTCCGTGACTCTGTTGGGATAGAGTTTATTGCGGCGCTGGTATTTACCTTTATAATTATGGTGTGGTCTCTTTTTATGGATGCACCACTGAAAGAACTGGCAAATCCATCTGATACTCCTCTTGATGAGAGGGCTCCGTGGTATTTTATCGGGCTCCAGGAACTGCTTATATATTTTGATCCATGGCTGGCAGGGGTTGTAATTCCTTCTATATTGCTTGTGGGTTTAATAGTCTTGCCTTTTATTGATCCAAATAAAGAGTCCGGTGTTGGCAGGTACTCCTTTAGAGCGAGACCAATTGCGGTGTCTGCTTTCTGCTTTGGTTATGCAATGTGGTATATCCTGATAATTGTCGGACAGTTTTTCCGAGGCCCGGGAAGAGTATTTTACTGGCCATGGGAAGATAAGGCAGTTGTAAAGGCTGCGCCGCTGGTTGAGATGACGAATTTTCACATTGCAGGAGGGTTTGCGTTTTTCATTTTATATTTCAGTATTTGCATAATTGTTCCCAGGCTAATTTTCAAAAGTTTCTATAAAACTTTGGGAATTACAAGATACTATATTTTTGTGAGTTTAATGGCAATTATGTGGCTAATTCCTATCAAGATTTTCCTGAGATATGTATTTAATGTTAAATACATATTGTCTCTTCAAATTTTTAATACTGCTCTGAACTTTTAAATTAATGGGTCAATACGTAAAATTAATATGGTTGCTCGTAATATCTGTCTTGATGCTGGGTGTCTCAGTGGTGTGGTTTTATAAAGAGTATAATCCTGAATGGAAACAACACCAGAGAGCCGTTATCAAGAAGAAGATTGCTAAGGCAGAAGAAAGCTATGGATTCTGGTCCAATCCTGAATGGGGTGATCCGGAAAAGGCAGAAGAACTGGAGAACAAAATTAAGGGGTTGAAAAGCACAAAGTTTAAGATAAAGCAGATATTGCTCAAAGGTGAGGGCCTTTGGAGTAATCAGGAGAACGGACATCGGGTAGAAAGATGTATGACGTGTCATATCGATGAAGATGAATTGATTAAATTACATCCCGAAGGGCTTCCCATTGCTTATGATATTTATGGATGTACGGTATGTCATGGTGGCAATGGCAGAGCTCTCGAATCTGAACGTGCGCATGAAGGGTCTCATGCAGACAGGAAAGAAATGGAAGGCCCCCGTACCGCCTCTGCTGAAGAATTTATAAAAATGTGGAAGCGGCTCCATGAATTAAACCCTGAATCTAAAGACAGGCTGAGAGTGGAGAGTTTCTATAGCCCGACAGGCGAATATCAGATATATGTTGGAAGGCGGAAATGTATTAGATGCCACAAGAAAATGCATCCGGAACATGTCGAAAGGTGGAGTAAGACAAAGTTTAAGACATTTGAGAGGATAGAAAAAGAGCCAGACTATAGAAAAGGCACTGCTGATTATAAAAAGAAATGTTATAAATGCCATACCACAGGTTACCGGGAAGATAAGAAGGTTTACTCAGAGCAGGGTGTTGGTTGTGAGGCATGCCATGGCCCGGGAGAGGTGTACAGTCACCTTATGGCAGGAGAGCACAAAGGTGATGTTAAAGAGGGACAAAAACTGGCTCGTATCTCTTTTGACTTTAAGATCTGTGGTAATTGCCATATCCCAAAAAGACATGAAATGCGAAAAGAGTATTTTGAGAATGTCGAGCACGTAAAATGAACATACATACCTTTTGAAAGAAGGTGGTATGTAAAGGCTATTTTTCATTTGGTTTATAGTGTTATTGTTGCATTGCTATAGAGTGTTTTTTTCTGGGTTTAATGGTTTATTAGTTTGTCCTTAAACCTCGTTTTAACGATGACTGCTTTACTTGGAGAGCAGGGGGGGCACTGTATATTGTACTTCACCACTTTAATAGACATATATGCTTTGAAAACATTTCATTATATAGTAGATTGTAGTTGACATTTGTATCGTTTGTTGTAGACTTTTGGTAAGATTTGCAGACAAGGTAAGGTTTTTATCCAAACTTTGTATGTTCATGATTTCAGAGTGAGAGGAGGGGCTACATGAGAAATTTTAGAGTCGGTATCGCATTGTTAATTTGTGTTGCTTTTCTGATATTAAGTGGCGGTGCTGTATTTGCGCAGGGGTCCCCAAATCCATCTCCGGAAAGATTAGTTTTTCCGACTGAAAAAGGTCAAAAAGGATTTGAAAACTGGGTTGGTTTGGAGAAGGGTAGTGGCCCTTGGGCTGACTATTATAAACCAACGCCGCTCCACATGTACTGGAGTCCGAAGAATCATTATATAAGACCCGATTTAAGCGCTTTCAAAGATCTGTTTGATGATTATGCTTCAGGAGATTGCATGGGTTGCCATGATGAGGTAACTCCCGGTATTGTAAGGTCCTGGAGGACGTCTACTCACGCAAATCCCAGGAAAAATGCTCAGTTTGCAGAAAAGACAAGGGCGATTGAGGAAGCATCTGGTATGAAGATAGACCAGGTAACCTGTAACTTCTGTCATGGTGAGAGTCACGATGAACTGTTTATGCCTGTAGCTGATGACGTTTGTAAGAAGTGTCACCGGCAGCAAGTAGAGGAGTTCGCCTCAGAGATAGTAGACGGAAGACCAAGTCACAGGGCATCGTGGATTTCAAATGTTGTGGTACCCTGGTATGTAGAAGGCTTCAGGAGGGGGGAGGGCTATTCCTTTATAGGGTGTGACCAATGCCATCCTGCAATGGAGAGGTGCGATCCATGCCATACACGACATAAGTTTAGTGCGGAAGAGGCAAGGAAACCTGAGGCTTGTTATTCGTGCCACATGGGTGCAGACCATCCTGATGCTGAAACTTACAAAGAATCAAAAATGGGTGTTATCTACGCGATGGAGGGTGACAACTGGGCATTTGATAAAGGTTTGAATGATTTACAGCTTGGCGGGCCGGAAATGCGTGCTCCTACCTGTCAGGTCTGTCATATGTACAACAATACAACCGGTAAATGGGGGCATAATGTAACATCTAAGGGTCGTTGGAGAATGGGTACTATTCCGCCTGTTCAGGTAGAGTTCAAATCCAGCATGAAGGATTATCCTTATGGAATTACTATTCCTCCTTTAAATAAGAAGATAGATCTTTACGATGGTGAAAACAAGAGAAAGCTTGAAAGATGGCTGGAACTTTGCAGTAATTGTCATAGTGGGCGGTTTGCAAGATTATGGTTTGAGGCCCTTGATGAATATATGTTTGCCGCATATCGTAAGCGTGATGAAGCCCAGTTGCTCGTAGAAGAGTGTTTTGAGAAGGGCTGGATTGACGTAAAAGGCAGGGCTCCTTATCCTATGGGCGATGTACTTGCCGATAAGCTGGGTGTAAAACTGCTCGGTGAAGGTGTTTACAAGGCTTTTAAGATGGCAAAAGGTAAGATCCCTGTCGTTGGTCCGATACTCGGTGTTTATGCTAATTTCAGGCACGATGATGGTAACCCTAGCCAGATAGAAACTGAGTATGGAAACATGTGGTTCTGGTATGCGCTCAAGGGATACAAAGGTGTGGCACACGGCCAGCAGGACTATGCATGGTGGTGGGGCTGGGCCCCAATGGTAAACCAACTATCACGCATTAAATCACAGCATGATATGCTGGAAAGAGTATACAATGTCGAAGCAAAACTGGGAATAGGTCTCGGAGGAGGAAAATAGTCGCTGGCTTGTAATTCAGGTGGATAGACTGCGTAATTTTAATCCACACTGGTTTTTCCGTTTTTCGTATAGGATAAAAAGATAATTTGTGTGAAGATTGATTAATTGCACAATAGTAAAATAGATGATAATCTGGAAAAGATGTAGTTAGTATGACGTATATTTTTAAAAGTAACTCTTTGCTCTCGTAAAGCATGTTCATATAGTATGTTACGAGAGCGTGAAGTAACCCACGGATTAAGTACCGACCTAAAAGCATAATGTTAATGCATCTGTAGCAGAATTATGTAAATTTTTTATAAAAATAGTACTTGCTATTAGTAGTAGTTTTTTTTATAATTGCCAAGATTATAGTGATTAACGTAAGTGTATTAGAGCTCTAAGGCTTATTTTTATTTTTTTTGGGGGGGATTTTAGTATGACGAAAATCAGGAATTATTTTATTATTTTTGCGTCTGTTTTCGCGATTTCATCAGCCTGTGCTTTGGTTGGTGTGCAGGATGTAAAGGCCCAGGAAGGTCCAGCTTTAGCTGACCTAATCAAGAGGATAGAGTCTCTGGAATCCAGGCCTGGAAGCAACGTGACTGCAGGTAAAGGCAAGATAAAGGGATTGAATATTGGACTACATATCAGGCACAGATATGAAATTCGAAATCAGATGATTATGGATACAGCTGCTTTTGGATTAGGCGGTGTTACAAGAGGTGGTGGTGGAAACGATGGTAGAACTAATCGTGCGGCTACCACTTTGACTGGCCTTACTGGTACAAAACCAAACACAAATCTAGGGCGTAATGAGACTCAGGATTTTACACTGCAATGGGTCCATATGAACTTCGACTTCAATGTTAACAGAAATGTGAGAGCATATGTCGAACTTCAGGATGCACGTACATTTGGTGTTGATTCGACTACTGTCGGAAATAGGGGATCCAGGACTTCAGCGCAGGAGGCATATGTGGAACTGCGAAATCTGGAAAATGTATCTTCTGTCTTGAAAAATGTAGAACTGAGAATTGGTAGATGGAGAGCTGCTTATGGTAACCAGAGATTGATCGGTGCATTACCTTGGGCTAACCAGACAAGAGGTTACGATGGTGCTAGGCTGAGATGGGCTAGTGATAGTAAGAAACATTGGGTAGACGCTTTTGCATGGCAGATAAATGAGAAGGAAACAGGTGTTGCTTCTGGTGATTCTCCAAGTGATGATACGGATGAGGTTCTTTACGGTATCTATTCACACTTCAAGGTCGCTGACGGTAATGTTTTCGAGCCTTATTTCCTCGCAAGAGCAAGATCTGCTGAGGACACTCAGGGTGCAGGTGTTGTTGTTGGAGCGGCTACTGGAGGTGCTGGATCTTCAGGTGAGCAGAGATACACTTTAGGTTTCAGGCTTGACGGAAGAAATATTGGAGCATTGCCAGGTCTTGACTACACCGTAGAGCCAGCATGGCAGTTTGGAACGGTTGAAGGATTTAGAACTGTGGGACGCTTGGTTGATTTTGATCCTGCAACAGGAACTGCAGCAGCAGGTACATCAACAGGATCAAACACAAATCAATCTAACCGTATTCAGGCTTTTGCTATATACGCCGGTACAGGTTATACTTTTAAGAATTTACCATGGACACCTAGGATAGGTTACGCACTATCATATGCAAGTGGTGATAAGAGAGCTGATTCTGGTTCCGCAAAGACGTTTGATCATCTCTATCCTACCGGTCATGGTCACAATGGTTATATGGATTTGACTGCTTGGCAGAACATTGTAGACCATCAGATACACTTAAGCTTTAAGCCAACAAAGAAACTTGTTGTTGACGCTAAGCTTCACTTATTCGATATGGATGAGGAAGCGGATCACCTCTATAACGTTGGTGGAGGTATCGGTTATGGTGGACCAGGTGGAGTTAACAGAACAGGTTCTGATACATACACTGATCTTAACGGAGAAATCAGAGATGTTGATGATGAGCTTGGACAGGAACTTGACATTACGGTTAAGTATAAATTCCTTAAGAACTTTGGTGTAACAGCCGGTTATTCACACTTCTTTGCTGGTGACTGGATTGAAGATACAGGCGGCGGAGTTGATCGTGGAGTTGACTGGGCTTACTTAATGACATCAGTTAAGTTCTAATATGTGTTGTGAGTAAATCGGATTTCTAATCCGACAAATAAAAAGGGTAAGAGTCGCTAAGATTCTTACCCTTTTTTTTATTGAGTCACATCCAGCTAAGAAGTATATTTAGTCATTCAGGTGGGTAGCGCCATTCGATCAGCAGTCATCAGATTCTACAACGTAGCATCATAAATCAAGTAGAACGATACCATTTACACACAATTTATTACCCAAATTGGTAAAATATTTACTCTAGAGTACTAATCAGATCTGAATTGCTGTTTGTCAGTCAGTTTGTTCTCAGTCATCAATTTAATTGAATTAAGACCTGGGGGTAAATTAATGCTTACACCTTTATACACATATACACAGAGGTGAAACTGAGGAATAATCAGCATCATCCGGTTAGGTTTTTACACGTAACACGTAGGGCAATCCTTCCCGCTCGGTCAAGCCGTTCGGACGGGTAGGTTTGCTTCCGTACATAAATAGCAAGGCTCAAGCCTCGCCCTACGTCTCTACCGACGGTTTAGATATTAAAGAACCATACTTGCAAAAAACTAACCGTACACTGCTGAGGGATAATCAAAGAGTCAAGAGGGTACCAAAATGAAGATAATCTGAATAGATCTAAAATTGGAGAGAAGTGTATCTGCTCATAATTGAAGGAATCATTGCCTTGATTAGTGATGTCTGATTAGTTTTTGTACTTGTTCTATTTATTGTCCTAAAGTTGTCATTCCCGTATTCATTTAGCATGAATCCAAGATGAACGGTTCTTTAGATACCCGATAAAGGAATTGGGTATGACAAAAACGTATAAGCAAAAACACAACCGGATGCCACTGATATATGATATAAATTCGTATATACATTCCCTGATGATCTTTCAGGTGTGTATACTAAGCATCCTTCTTGCTATTTCAAAGTAAATAATAATTCCGGTTACATCTATAATTGTAGTAATAAGAGGTGCAGATACAATAGCCGGATCAAGTTTCAAGTAGCTAAATATCATTGGTGTTGCGGCCCCTGCCAGATTTCCAACAGTGACGACCGTTGCAACAGAGATACCTACGGTAATACCCAGCATGGTATTTTGAAGTAAAAATATGGCTATAAAAAAAGCGGTAGTCCCAAGTGCCGCACCTATTACAAAACCGGCACACGCTTCTCTTACAAGTACTTTCCGCCATTGTCTTAATGCTAATTCTCCTGTAGCCAGGGCTCTTATTACGAGAGTAGATGATTGTGATCCAATATTACCACCGGCTCCCATCAGCATAGGTATGAAATATGCGAGTGCTATTATGGTACTCAGGGCCACTGAATATTTCTGGAGGACCTTACCAGAGATAGTCGATGCCAGGACCAGAACAAAAAGCCATCCTACTCTTCCTGAAAGTTGTTTAAAATATCCAGCACGGAAATATCTCTCCTCAGGCATTTGAATAGCTGCCATCTTATGAAAATCTTCTGTTGCTTCTTCCTCTACGACATCAAGAATATCATCTACTGTAATAATACCAACCAGACGATTTTCACTATCCACAACTGGGAGAGAGAGAAAATCATACTTTTGAATTGCCTTTGCTGCTTCTTCCTGGTCATCCGTAGTATTTACCTTGTAAACGTTTTCGCTCATTATCTGACTAATTTTCTGATCAGGCTTTGCCAGAATAATGTCTTTAAGAGAAACAACACCACACAACACCCTATTTTCATTTATTGCATAGCAGGTATAAATTGTTTCTCTATCAGGCCCGGTTCTTCTTATATGTTCTAATGCTTCAGAGACAGTAATCTCTGTTCCTAAATCTACATATTCCGTTGTCATTATCCTACCCGCCGATTCAGGTGGATAATTGAGCAAAATATTTGTTTCCTCTCTTTCGTCTACGGGAAAGAGTTTCAGGAGTTTATTTACCATTGACGCGGGGAGTTCGTCAAGGAGTTGTGTTCTGTCATCTGGGTCCATTTCAAGTAGAATCGCTTTTGCTCTACGTTCAGTAAAGTATCCGAGCAACTCTTCTTCCTCTTCAGGATCCAATAGGGAAAAAACTTCTGCTATCTTTGTCTTGTCAAGAACACGAAGTGTTATTACTCTTTCTGCGGGGTCTAGTTCTCTGATTATGTCAGCAATATCAGCAGGGTGTATTTCTCTTAATAGAAGGTTTAATCCCTTTAGATTTTTGCTTTCTATAAGTTCCTTTAATTCTGGTGTAAATATTTTATACCACTTCATAATATTAAATTAACTGGATCCTCTCACTGACAGTAGTAAAACGAATAAGGCTAACGGACTACTTTGCAATTGTTTTTAAGCTTTTGCCGGAACGGTAGAACGGGTGATAATGTAACCCACAGCATCTTGAACAAATAGGTAGAGTATTTTTTTTGATAAACTTCCTGAACTTTCGGGATTTATTATTGTTCCATATGTCCGAAAACCTTTCGGTTTTTACATTTCCTAATACAAAGTCAGGGTTGTCATTACAAAAGACTATATCGCCATTAGGGTATACCATTGTTTGTGTCCATGGTGCGATGCAGCGTTGTACTTTATTTTTTGATTTACCACCATTATAGAAATTATCTTGTTCGGTAGAATAGTATTGTGGTATATCAGAGACCTTAATGGCAGGAAAGAAAGCAAGTTTGAATTCGTGTTTCTTGAGAAGTAAACTTGAAATGCTATTCTGTACGATTTGTGTGTCTATCTTTGTTTCGTCAGTTACCCATCCTTGCCAAGACGGTGCATCACATTGAAATACCTTTTTCATCAATGTCTCATAGTTTTTACCGGTTCTTGTATTATTAAAATAGGGATGTTTAACAAGCAACATTTCAAAACCCAGATCTTCAGTTGTCTCGTAAATAGTTTCCAGGTAGGGAAATGAATAATCAGTTATCGTGAATACCTGGCATAAAAGAGGTCTCTGTTTATTGAATTTCTCCTTTGCATGAGTAATTTTCTTTATACCAGAAGCAATCTTCTGGTAACCGTCATGGATACCCCTGATCTCATTGTGTACATTCTCCGGTCCATCAACCGAAATATATAACACATCAACTCCAATTTTGACAATATCATCTGCATATTTATCAAGAAGCGTTCCGTTAGTGATTACCCAGCAAATCAGGTTTTTCTTCTTTATATATTTTAACAGCCTGATTATGTCTTTAAAGTAGAATGGTTCTCCTCCTGTCAGGAAAATTGTTGGTGAAAACTTAGCGACATCATCGATAAGTCTCTCAAATTCCTCGATATTCATAGTTTCTCTTAAAAGATCGGAATCTTTGTTATTATAATTACCGGTTTCTCCCCATTGCCCGCACATTTTACAACGTAAGTTGCATAGATTAGTTGGTGTTATGTGTATAAGGTAAGGTGGAAAACTGAAGCCACTGGGCAGACGACCGTCTATCTGAAAAGAGAGCAGCCTTGTAACCCACTTCACCATCCTTATATCGGAGAACGGGTTGCTTTTTGACATTTTTATAATATTTGAGATGGAGGCCATAGTTTAAATATAATTCAAAAAAAATGGAGGTTTAATATTTGCCACGGATAATCCTGTATTGGTGGGTGCACGCATGGCCCTGCTGCTGGAAACACTTATAGATGATAGTAAAATAATGCAAAAGACGCAAGACGAAAAATCGGATTACAGATAACGAATATATTGCAAATATAGAAAAATTTACGGATGTGCCTGGGGCACTGTAGTTATCAATTCAAGCAGAAATGGCCTGACGCTGATTTGTGCCGTTGGTGTCTTAATACTATGCTTTTACATTACGGTAAACGGTAAAAGCAATTTCACTTAAATGGAGTATAAGATTCTTTAGTGTTTTACTGTTTGACCAGATATCTCGCCTGTTTGGACTTTCCAAAGTGTGGAATACTGCCCTCCTGCTAAGGCAATTAATTCTTCGTGAACTCCCTTCTCAATTATTCTACCATTTTCAATGACATAGATTTGGTCTACATGTCTTATGGTAGAGAGCCTGTGTGCAATAATGATAGTTGTCCTTCCTTCTGTTATTCTTTCAAGTGACCGCTGTATAGCAGCCTCAGTTTCATTATCAACCGAGGAAGTTGCCTCATCAAATATCAGTATTGGAGGGTCCTTTAATACTGCCCTTGCTATAGATACTCTCTGGCGTTGTCCTCCGGATAGTTTTTGTCCTCTTTCACCTACAAGTGTGTTATATCCATCAGGCAAACTATTAACGAACTCATGTACTTCCGCAATCTTAGCGGCTTCAATAATATGGTGCATGAGTGTCTCGGGTTTTCCGTATGCAATGTTTTCTCTTATTGTTCCGTCAATCAAAAATGTATCTTGACTTACCAACCCGATTCCGGCGCGCAAATCCTGTAAGTTCAACTCCTTGATATCAATTCCATCGATAAGGACTTTTCCGTGTTGTGTATCATAGAATCTTAAGAGCAATTTAATTAATGTTGTTTTGCCCGCACCGGTTGCTCCTACAAAAGCGATTGTTTGCCCCGCATATATTATTGCGCTGAAACTATTCATTATAGAAGGCCTCCGTTTATACCCAAAATGAATATCGTCCAGAACTATTTTTCCTTTAATTTTATCCGTGCTCACTCTTTTTTTACCGGATACAATATTTATTGGTGTATCTAACAAATCTAATATACGTGTTGTCGAAGCCATTGCTCGCTGATATTGATCCAATGTTTCACCAAGGCGGGTCAGGGGCCATAATAAACGTTGAATCATGAATATGATAACGCTATATGCCGCAACTTCAATACTTCCTTCTAATGTCTGAATACCTCCAATAATCAGCATTAAAATAAAACCTACTACAACCACAATACGAATAAGAGGGGAGAAGGCAGAACTAAGGGCGATTGCATGTTTATTAGCATCCTGATATTCTAATGAAGAATCAGCAACTCTCCCCGATTCATATTCCTCATTAGTGTAGCTCTTGATAGAGGCTATTCCGGAAAGATTGTTTGATAGCCGCCCGCTTAATATTCCAACTTTCTCACGCATAGCGGCATACCTTGGTTCAAGTTTTTTCTGGAATTTGATAGAAAAAATCAAGATTATTGGAATGGGGACCATGGCGAACGCTCCAACCTGTGGTGAGAGTATGAAGAATGATATACTAATCACAACAACAGTTGTTATGACCTGGATGATATCGTTTGCGCCGATATCAAGGAACCGCTCCAGTTGATTGACATCGTCATTGAGAATAGCCATTAACCCGCCAGTGTGTCTCTCTTCAAAATACTCCAGTTCCAAATCCTGAATATGATTATAGGCACTCATTCTTAGTTGATGTTGCAGCGATTGGGCCAGGTTACGCCAATAAATTTTGTAAAGATACTCAAAAATAGACTCAGAAATCCAAATCATTAATGTAATTATTCCTAAAATATATAATTGCACCCTAAGGCTTTCAATTCCAATTGATCCAAAAATCGAGTTTTCACGTCTTACAACTATATCCACTGCGGCACCGATAAGGACAGGAGGGGCAAGATCAAACAGTCTGTTGAGGATAGAGAATGTTGAGGCCAACCATATTTTAACCCTGTATGGTTTTGTGTGTTGAATAAGTCTGAACAATGGTGCTCTCTTTTTTCTCACAATATTTCCTGATACAAATTTTTTAATATTACGATAAACAATCCAGGACTATTCAACCGATTGTTTATGTAAATGGAGTAGATAAATTAAATGGGAGCGTTAAACAATCCGTCATCCAGGCAATGCCGCTCTAACGTACTGTCTGATCCATAATGTAGTGTTGCAGTCATTCTGATAGGGTAAGTTGAGATAAATAGAAGGCAAACAGCACTGGCCGCAACAAAGACTAATAACCTAAGCGGAATTACCGGCAAGATTCCGGATATTACAAAGATATATTTAGTATCTGTTTTGTATCTTTCTTAAAAGACATGTACGGTAACCGACTAACGGACCTCAATCTCTAAAAGCTCAATACCGGATAAATCTGACATATTTTCAACTGGCTTAGTACCATCGTATCTGCTTTCAAGAACAGCATCACCATCGTTATATATATCGATGGGCATGCGATTCATTGCTCTTTGCAATAGGAATTTATAGTGAAATTTTTTGCGATTACCGTGGTTCTTCGTAACAACAGACACAATTCTATTTTTTCCTGGTACTAATTTGTCGCCGGCTTCACAAAATCCCTCTCTATTAAATTTTTCTACCTTTTTCGCCTCCAGAAAGACTAATGCGACTACATCTCCCGGTGTCAAGTCCGTAAGTTTAAATATCAATCCTTCCAGTCCATTCTTCACTACAATCTTTGTTGGTGTACCGTTCGTGATCCGCTTTGTGTCGCTCCACGCATTCGGGTCGTCCAGGAAGTAATTTACAATCTTTCCAATCGCATAGCTTGTTTTATTTACGGAGAAAATAATAATAATAAGCATTATGAATATATTTTGGATGTATCTCTTTTTCATTATAGATCTCTTACAATAAGGTTAGTTAACGTCATTAATCATTTCTTGAACTCTGTTTTGGAAGTCCGGATTTTCGTTCATCCTCGATGCTATTTTTGTATAGACCTCCACGCTTAAACCATGGTTTTGTACAATTTTCCTCGTCTCTTTATAGCTTGCTTTATTGCCGGCTTTGTTCATGTACGATTGTACATGAACAAATGCTTTTGCAAAAGCCAATATTTTCTGATCATCTATCTCCTCGTTCATGCTCTGTTTATAATGTGCTTCATCACTGTTTTGATATGTAGATCTCTCTGTGTCATATCCCTTCATATAGAGTGGAATCTCAGGGGGTCTTACCGGCTCTGGTGATGTGATCAATTTTAATATCACAATAATCGAGGCAAAGAGTATAAAAAATATAAGTATATATGTCTTCATATAGTATTGTTAAGTACTTTTTATATCAATCCATTTTGCGGTTTCAGGTGCTTTATATGCTTCAAATTTTTCCAGTAATCCGTCCGGATACTCATCTATTAGTATTGTGGAACGATGGGTTGCTTTTATGAATTGCTCGGAAACAGCATGATCTAGAAAGCCAATCAGCTTATCGTAATAGTTGTTCACGTTAAGTAGGCCACAGGGCTTCCGGTGCATTCCCAATTGTGACCATGTTATAATTTCAAAAATTTCTTCAATCGTGCCTAAACCTCCGGGCAAAGCGATAAAACCATCGGAGAGATCAGCCATCAATGCTTTACGTTCATGCATAGAACCAACTTCTCTTAATTCGGTTATTCCTGTGTGCGCGACCTCTTTAGCAAATAGCCCTTTCGGGATTACGCCGATTACGTCTCCGCCTTCTCCAAGGACGGCATTAGCAATTTCACCCATTATTCCTACACTTGCTCCGCCATATACCAGGTCGATATTTTTACTCACCATGGCATGTGCCAACTGTCTGGCTACTTGTGCGTAACCAGGCTGTCTGCCTGAGCTTGATCCGCAATACACACACAATCTTTTCATCTGATGTTATTTAATAAAGTTTATAATTTACTTAGTGGTATCCGGTTAGGCTTTTGCGTCGTGGCCTTTGTCATACTCGAATGCCTTTATCGGGTATCTAAAGGACCATTCATCCTGGATTCCCGCTAAAAGAATGAGGGAATGACAGCTTTTGGACAATAAATGAAACACACACAAAAACCAAGCTATACAATGTCTATCTTATTAAAATAATTACGATATTTCAATAGTAACGTACCGAAACGTTGCCCGGTGGTGCTTCCGGGCTGCGTTTCAAATTATAGACTGCCAGACTACCCAGCTTTGGTTGAACAAGATAGTCACCCAGTAATTCACCGATATTCCATCCGAATAGTTCATCTCCTATTACGTAATCATCAGGATTGGCGGGGGTAGGTTGTTCTGTTGGGTTCAGTTGCTCCAGCTGCTCTAACAGCTTCATGTGATCAGCCGCAGCAGTGTGGTGGAAAACTGCCAGAATGATAATGATTGTATAAAATGCGAATTTGAGATAGTTTCTTTTCAATAAATTCTTTGTTCTGAAAAAAAGATATTTAATAAGATTCCCGGAAACACAAACAGCGGGTATATTCAGATTGTTTTCAGTAGTCACAAAACCCTTATCATGCAAAGTAGAGAATAGCTGCTATTAAATATCTCATTATATAGTAATCAACTTAATTATCATCATGAAAAAGTAAGTTTCAAAAACTGAAAAATTGGTTGGAATTCCATGGTCTTTTGTTTTAGAATATCAAAATAAAACCTTACTTAAAGATACTTTATCTTAATAACTTATTTACTAAACATTAAATATAAACTGGAGGCGCTATGGGCAGCACAACCCCGCTAACTAATAATAAAAAACTTCTGGAATGGGTAGAAGAAATGGCAGGAATGTGTCAACCGGATCAGGTTGTCTGGTGCGATGGCAGCAAGGAAGAGTATGATGAGTTGGCCGGTATTCTGGTTAAGAACGGTACATATGTAAAATTAAATGAGGAAAAAAGACCAAACTCTTATTGGGCAATTTCAGATCCAGCAGATGTTGCCCGAGTAGAAGATAGGACTTTTGTATGCACAAAAAACGAGGAAGATGCCGGTCCAAATAATAATTGGCGTGATCCAGAAGAGATGAAGGTAGAAATGACTGCGCTCTATACCGGTTCTATGAAGGGACGTACCATGTATGTTGTTCCTTTCAGTATGGGGCCGTTAGGTTCAAAGATTGCTCACATTGGTATAGAATTAACAGATTCCCCTTATGTTGCAAACAATTTAAAAATTATGACACGAATGGGAAAAGCGGTTTTAGATGTTCTGGGTGATGATGGAGTTTTCATCCCCTGTCTTCATTCTGTTGGAAGCCCCCTGGAAGAGGGTCAGCAGGATGTCCCTTGGCCATGTAATGCGGATAACAAGTACATTACTCACTTTCCTGAAACGAGAACCATCTGGTCATATGGCTCCGGTTATGGTGGAAACGCTCTGTTAGGAAAGAAATGTTTCGCTTTGCGTATTGCTTCTTCAATGGCAAGAGAGGAAGGATGGCTTGCCGAACACATGCTTATACTCGGTATTACACCTCCAGGTGGTGGAGAAAAAAAATATATTACAGCTGCATTTCCGAGCGCCTGCGGTAAGACAAATCTGGCAATGCTGAACGCTACCATTCCCGGGTGGAAGGTGGAATGTGTAGGTGACGATATTGCGTGGATGAAATTTGGTGAAGACGGTCGTCTGTACGCAATAAATCCTGAGGCTGGTTATTTTGGGGTTGCTCCGGGGACGTCAATGAAAACTAATCCTAATTGTATGCTTACAATGAAGGAAAACACCATTTTTACGAATGTGGCTTATACGGAAGATGGTGATGTATGGTGGGAGGAGATGACAGATGAACCACCTGCTAAATTAACAGACTGGAAAGGTAATGAATGGACACCTGAGACGGGGACACCTGCAGCACATCCGAATGCGCGTTTCACAGCACATGCATGTCAAAATCCTGTAATTGATCCCGCGTGGGAAGATCCAAAGGGTGTTCCAATATCCGCGTTCCTTTTCGGTGGGCGACGGGCGAGCGTTGTGCCGCTGATTCACCAATCATTCAACTGGCAGCATGGAACATTTCTGGGCTCTATAGCTTCGTCTGAAAAGACTGCTGCTGCTGCCGGTAAGGTTGGAGAGCTGCGATACGATCCATTCGCAATGCTGCCTTTCTGCGGTTATCATATGGGAGATTATTTTAACCATTGGCTGGAAACCGGAAAGAAAACCGATCCTGATAAATTACCTAAAATTTTCTATGTTAACTGGTTCCGTAAGGGTGAGGATGGAAAGTTCCTGTGGCCGGGTTATGGCGAAAACAGTCGTGCCTTGAAATGGGTAATTGAAAGAGTCTGCGGTGAAGGCAAGGCTGAAGAGACGCCAATTGGATGGATCCCTACTAAGGACGCACTGGATCTTGACGGTCTGGATATCTCAGATAGTAATTTAGAAGAGCTCTTAAAAGTTGATCCTGAAGAGTGGAAAAAACAGGTACCTTTAATCAGGGAGCATCTTGCAAAATTCGGTGATAGACTTCCTGAAGGTCTTAAAGACGAGATAGACGCACTGGAAAAACGTTTAGAAGCTTCTTAGCCACAAATAACAACATGGCAGAGAACTATGTTATAGGAATTTAGGGCGATTAGCTCAGTTGGCTACCCGCCCGAACGTACCGTTCGGTACGGGCGGGGAGCACTCTCATTAGATTGTAATGAGCAATTAAAGTGTTCTATGTCTATGTTTTAAAAAGTAAAAAGGATGAGTCTCAATATGTTGGTTTAAGCCAGGATACGGAAGAAAGATTAAAAGAACACAATGCAGGAAGAGTAAAGTCTACAAAATCAAAAAGGCCATGGAGCCTTTTATATAAGGAACCTTGTGCAACACGACTGGATGCACGCAAAAGAGAAAAATATCTAAAATCTGCTGCTGGCAGAAGGTATAGAAGGGAAATTTTGGGCGATTAGCTCAGTTGGCTAGAGCACTTGCTCGACAAGCAAGGGGTCACTGGTTCGAGTCCAGTATCGCCCATATTATCAAACAAGGACTTACGACAAAACAAGTACTACTTTCAACCACTATTTTGAGCCATTGTAGTAGGATTGTAGTCAAACTTTTCCAAAATCTGAACACCAATCATTAAACTTTCCGGGCAATGGTGCGAATAGCGTTGCGTATTCTTCAGGTCTTTATGATTTAAGAGCTTTGCTATTTTGTAAATATCTACACCATTCTGGGCTAATCTTGTGGCAAAAGTGTGACGAAGACAATGAAATGTAAAGTCGTTAATCTCCGCCTTCTCTAATGCCTGGGCAAATGCCCTTATCAGGTTGCGCTTACCAATCTTTGTACCTGACTGACTGCTGAACACAAGATCATTCTTAAGGCTTATTACCTTACCTTCATGCTTTTGCATAAGAATATTCAGAGCTAAACTATTCAGAGGAAGAGTGTTGGGCTTATTGTTCTTAGTCTTTTGTATAAGAATAGTCTTACGGAGCAGATTTACACGGCTCCACTCAAGGGATAATAGTTCATCCTGTCGTAAACCTGTGTTCAGCGCAAAAACTATTATTTCACGTAACCAGTCAGGGCTATTTCCAAGAAGTTTCCTCTCTTCATCTTCTGTCAGCCACCTGTCAACTTCATTGTTTTCCCGCTCCTTCTGTACCCTGGAAACAGGATTATCCTTAAGCCACTCCCACTCTTTTACTGCCAGATTGAAAGCCTTTGAAAGCATATAAAGCTCACGGTTTACAGTTGAAGGGCTTGCTCCTTTATCTCTGCGATACAATTTATATTTTGCTACAATCTTAGGCGTTATAGACATCAACCCCGGATTGCCAAAAAACCTGCTAAGATTTTTTAAATAATATTTGTACCCTTCTTGAGTATTTAAAGAAACTGTGGGAGCATACTCCTTCATAAACTTATCCATCATGTCCTTGAAGGTTTTGCATTGTCCTGTCAATCTCTCATAATACTTTCCCTCAACAATCTCAGTCCTGATCTTAGCCTCTATGGCCTGTGCAAGCTTTTTGTCAGAGGTTTCAAGACTCTTCTGAATCTTCCTGCCGTTATGACTAATACACGTCCACCAGATATCGCTTCGTTTAAACATTTATATATCCTTTCCCGAAGCCTGATTGTATCTGTATGTCGCTATCGGCAGTATTATATACCATTGCCATGAAGGTCTCCAATGATTTTATTAGCTGTCATTTCATATTGATTAGAGGAACGCTTAAAAGAATCCATTGTCTTATCTATATCATGAAGATCAAAAAGAACACGTCTTCCTATCTTGACCGAAGGAATCCGTCCAGTGCTAGCCCATTCGTACAATGTTTTTACTCGTAGAGAGGTATACCGTGAAGCTGCTTTGATATCCACATATCTTTCTCTGTTTATTACAGATTTATCATTTGATTCGTTTTTCATTGTTTTTAAATTAAAGTGTTACATCAACTTTGATTTTACAGTCTACAGAGTTAACAACAGAAGCTAAATCATGGGGAATTATATCATTGGATATTTCCGGACTAAACTCTGCTAGAATTATTCTTGGTTTTTTAGAAGAGATCATTTCCTTTATCAGGTCAGGATATTTAGTCAAAACCAAATATGTCCAAATATGAGTCATTGAACCGTTTAGACCAAATACTGATAAAACACTTGGAGACCCAATCTCTTTGTAGTTTTCATTAATAAGCTCAGGAATGTAAACAATATAACCAACTGTTTTATTGGCTTTGGAAACTTTATTCTTCTTACTTATTTTTTCCAGGCCGAGTTGATCATATACATTTGCTTTACATGCTATATAAGCATCAATTTTGAGATTAAATTTTATTGCCCTATAATGCCCATCGTACTTTATCTCTTTAGACAATATAATATTTTGCCTGTTACAATAAAGAAAGAATCTTTCCATGTTTTTTAATATTATTTTTTCTAATTCAGAACCGCTTTTAAATAACCATCTTTTGTCATTCTCTTTATCATCATTCATTGCCGGACGGGTTGTATGTAGAATAAGATCATTATTTGATAGGTTAGGCAGAGACGAGAAAACAAGATTATTTTTTTGCGTTTCTGGGAAAAATACATCTGGAGGCATATTGTATAATACACCACCAAAATCATATTTCCCTTTAATCAATTCAGATAAAAACAGGCATGCGGCACTATCTCTTAACATATGAAAGGCGTCTTTGATTTGTGGTAGTTGATTACGGGTTTTTCGAGTTTTGCGAGTTAATATCTCAATTGGCGCTGAGTGTGCCCACCAATAGTATTTTCCTAATATGCTCTTATTAGTACTTGCATTCTTCATAATCCCTCCAGTTATCGTTTGTATTAAATAACTCAGAACACATATTAACATTCTACGGTCATCTGAATAATAAAAAAGTTTAAGTTTTTATATATTGTTAACTACTTATCCCGCCGTAAATACTAATCACAGATTGAATGGTGTTAATATAAAGCATTCTATCGCATCAGAATAGCTTTGCATAAAAGATACTACACAGCTATGTGATTGAAAAGAATACACTTGAAACAATTCAAATATACTATAAAATCCACCACTATACAGAAATGATAAATGAGCATGCAAGCCGTCATTAACCAAAAACAACAAAATGACATAATAAGATAAGAATGAAAAGAATATATTTAGACGTTTGTACTTTATGCCGTCCATTTGATAATCAATCTATGATGCGCATACGTCTTGAAACCGATGCATACTACCTAATCTTAAAAAGTATCCAGGATAGAACTTTTGATATTATTGTATCCCCAGTACATTTCAAAGAGATTGCAGCTATAGAGGATATATATGAGCGTATAGAATTAACTGTTTTGTTAAATAGATACGGCAAGAAACCATCATTCCAATTGAATGAAATTAAAAGAAGAACTGAAGATTTACATTCCTTGAATTTTGGAATTGCTGATGCTGCACATGTAGCATTTGCTGAAACATCAGCAGATTATTTTATTACCTGCGATGATAAATTGATAAAAAAAATTCGCAAATTAAATGATATTAATATCGAGGCAGTTAATCCGGTAAACTTTTGCACAAAGGAGAATTTGAGGTGAAGCAAGGTCAATATATAGAAGACGAAAAATTGCTGAAACAAGGTGTTGATATCTTAATGGAAAAATTAGGGCCAATAGAGACGAGTAGGTTTTTGTCGTTTCCACCCCAGAAGAGGATAGAATCTGTGAAAAGGCATCAAAAGTGGCAATCCGAACTTGATAAGAATAAGTTTTTAAATGATTTGTTTGGAAGTAAGTAGACCTTCTCGGCTTTTACCCAAAGAGCTATTATTATCCAATCATTCAAAAAAATAACGCGAAGTATTTATGTATAAAGAGAAAATAATAAAGCGCTCCACTTTACCACGAGCAACTGTTCTTTTTCAAATGACCCACCGGCTATTAATGTTTTTTAGTATTGCCAAGTTTAGCTGCTTGTTTGTTCGTAGCATGTGAGCTTGTCGTTAGTAGCGATATGGAAGAATGTCAATGGTTAATGAAAATGAAAAGTACATGGAAAAGGAATTAGAACTTGCCTCTAACGTTACTCTTTTAAATGAGAAGTGTTGGTTAGCAAATAGTGCAAGGGAAGCACTTGCATGGTTACGCGTAAATATTGACTGGCCTTCTTCTGTGGTTGCATATCGTGAGGTTTCTAAAGGAGTTGAAGTTAAACTGGCCCAACGGCCTTTTTTTCGAGGGCAATCAAATTCCACTTGGGCTCCAATAGCAGGTCTTTATCGAATCTCTGAAAAAGACAGAATGATGGCGAATACTGCCGCATGTATAATGGCCGCAGTTGTGGATATTGAATTTGAGACACTTTGGTCTGTAGACGGTGCACAAAATTGGCCACCAGTTCAGCAAGGAGCAGGGTATGCGGCAGCACAGCACTATGGGATGAAGACCACCCTATTGGACTGGACCGTTAATCCAAGTGTTGCAGTAGATTTTGCCACTAGTAATTCTGATTATGAGAAGGCCGCTATTTTCTGCTTGCCCATAGATCAAGCTAGTGAATTAGGTCTTAAAATAAAGCTACCTCCACCGTATATAAATCGTCTTTATCTGCAACGAGGAGTTTTTATAGATTTATCTACTACTAATGTAGAAGATCTTTCAAAGGCTTCATGGAAAATTGAGTTTCCAGTTGAACCACATCTTCCCGTTTCAGGTGTTGATAATGAGGAAAATAGAATTTTTAATATCAATCTGTTACCTGAAGATAAATGGTTTAAAAAACTGAAAAAATGGTCAAATGAGAAAGCGCAAGAAATTTCTAGTGAACAGAACTTAACACCTATCAAACTGTCGTTTGAATTTGCTAAGCATCATGGACACCACCCATCCTTGTTAAATTATTCTGATCTTTCCTCATTTTATGCACATGACATCTACAAAATTATTCAGGACTACATAGACAGACTTGCCCGCCGAAATACGAATACGGGATACTGCTACGATCCAAAGATTCTAAATTTAATCAAGCGTGATAATCAAAAATTTTTTGAATGGTTAGATTGTGCTAAAATTGAATTTAAGCGATGTTACTAATGGGAATTTTAGGTGTGATCTGAGCTTCCCAAACTTACTATAGTTTCCAGTAAGACCTTATTATATTTTTAATAAGGCAGGATACATAATACTTATGCAAAAGTGGAAATTCCGCTTTCTTTATCGATTAACCTCATTACTATGATCCTGGTATTTGTCCCAAGACCCAATCTGGAATTTTTATTATATCGTTCCACTTATATCCTTTTGACTCAAAGGTTTCACGATTTGGTATATGGTGTTTTTGTTCGTACTCAATGACGTACACCTCAGGCCCTGTACCTTTGATTAATATACCATTTCTCAGATGTGGAAGTTGATATCCGGTTGGAATGTTTCTAAGAGGTTCCTCTTTAATATTCTGAATCTTCCCCCAATCGTAACCCATGATTTTGAAAGTTTCCGGGTCTGGTATATGCCACTTTTGCCTGTCGTACATTATATAAACCTCAGGGGCATCAGCTTTAATTAATGTACCATCAGCGTAAAACTCTTTATTCTTTTCGCCATAGAAAATTCTCAGTCCCTTTAGAGTATATTCACCTAGACTTCCTTCTGGCCAAACCCGTTCTTTCCCACCGCCTGTCTTGTTTCCATCCCATGGGTCTAAAAAATAATATTTGTCTCCTTCCTTTATTGTAAAAACTATAAAATGCATAGGTGCTGATGGTGAAATTACCTTTGCTATAACAGGATAACCCTTACTGAGTTCATTTTCTATTTCTCCTAGACTTGCTCCACTGGTCTTAAATTGCTCTATCATTCCTGCGGTATGTCCCATCGCAATATACCATCTTATAGCTCCATCCGACTCATATCCAAAGTGTTCAGGGTTTGACAGCCAGGTATTTAATTTTTCAGGGTCTGTCTTGATTCCATAATGTTTAAAGACCATAGTGGTACAAGCAAGGGCACAGCCGTATCTGTCTATTGAGCCCATAATTGGCCTATTCCCCAAATATCCTTTCCAGCCATGCTGGCTGACAAATGGTACATCCAGGGCATATAGTGGAATTGATACGAAAAATATACTTATGAAAATTATTATTAAGATTTTTATGTAAGTCATAATACTCTCCAAGAAACAATTACAAAACAGATGGATATCTACTTACGCTTGCCGCCAAATATTTCTTTTACTCCTTCTATAAATCCATCGAAAGGCTCAGTTGAAGGTTCTTTTTTGTTTTTTCTTTTAGTATCTTCTGATAAAGGCTTGCATGTGTCACATGGTATACCACCTGCTCCTGATGCATCTTGAGCAGAAGAAAAACTAATCAAATCTTTTTTGTCTGTACCTCTTATTTCAGGACACTCTGGACAGTGGAATGTACGTGAATCTTTATGGCTATATACCACTCCAATGCAAGGCTCGGTCTTGTATGTTGAAAACTGTCGTTTTCCTTGTGTTTCCACTTTAGCAACATCTTGCTGGCTGTTTACAGGTTTTCCAGTTGGAATCTTTTCTAGTAAGGCATGACTTATTGACTTTGAAGTTCTGGTCACCTCTGGACGGGCGTATATAGTAGGTATGAAATGTTTCTTCTTGTCTCGAAGAATATAATATACAGTTTTTGGTAAAGAGTCTTCTTTTACTATAGACCGCAGCAAGTCTCCCTCTTGCAGTTTGGCTAAAGGGTCTCTTGTTATAATATTTTCAAAAATATCGTCTTCAATTGTTTCAATTTGTGACTCGTCATAACCCAATATTTCAAGGGTATAGGCATCTGTAACGAGATTTTTCACCATCAAGTCCAAAATGTATACCTCTGTCGAACCCTTAACCTTCAGAAAGTCACCTTCCGACCGTTTAGGTAAAGTTTCTCCTGTTTCAATCATATCTAAATAATGAGACTCAATTTTTTTAAGCTCTCTAGGCATATAATTAAAAGGTATTGGATGCTTTTTCTTGTCTCGAAGAATAAAATATTCACCTTGTCTACTACCAGCCCAAAGCCAGTCTCCCTCTTGCAGTTTGGGTAAGGGCTCTCCTGTAGCAATTTTACTCAGAAAGTTGCTTTCTTTTGTCATGACATCTGACTCTTTATATCCTAGTATCTCAAGCGTATAAACATCAGGTATGAGATGTTTCTGCTTATTTGCCAATATATATGTCTCTTTTGAAACTTTATTTTTTAGGACATTGTCTTCCGAGAGCTTAGGCTTAATTTCTCCAGTTTCAATTTTATTCAAGAGTTGTTCCTTGATCTCTACTGGTTCTCCCTTATACACCAATGTCTGAAGTGTGAAGCTATCAGGAATTAGACATTTTTTATTGTTTTCTATAATATATAATTTATCAGTATTTTCGACTTTTATTAAACTACCGTTTACGAGTGCGGGTATGGCCTTGCTAACGGGGAAAGAATTAAGAACAATGGAAGAATCAATTTTTTTTGTTGTATCTGTTTTGTAGCCAAGTATTTTTAACGTCTCATCATCTGGTATTTGTCTCCTTTCTCCAGCTTCCATCAAATAAATAAATCCCTCCATATCCCGAATCACGTCTCCTTCTTTTATGTCTGCTTTTTCCAGTTCATTATAGAAGTCCTTAAGGGACAGATGGGTGTATATAATGAACCTTTCACGTTCTAATATACAACTGTATGCTAAATGAAGTTCATCACCTTCAAGTTTTGCTAAAGTATTAAAAACTAGAAAATATTGGTTTGTGTTGCTAGTGGGTTTAAATCCTACCCGTTCCCATGACTCACCTTCATTCCTACTCGCAAAAAGTTCATCCTCGTCACAAACAATGTACCATGTACCAGAAAACCATGTCTCGCTCTTATCCACGATAAGGGGGAAACGACCTTTTTTATCTATCCCTATATCCATTTTCTCCCATGACTTAAAACTGTCTTCGCTCTTTAGAAATCCAATTTTATCAGTACCATCTTTTCTTGTGTTATAAAATGCCATTAAAACTTGGTCTTTGTCACATATTGATGTTACAGGAATCCAAGCATTGTTAGGGAGTAAAGGTTCTTTTTCATACCATTTTCTACCCTTATTTTCACTCACGATATGTTTGATAATCTCCTTGCCCTTATCAATATAAAAGATATGTATATCCTCATTTACCATAAAAAAGGTACCTAGTATTAATAATTGATTATTAGACAAAGAACGCCATAAAACCTCCCATTTCTCCCCCCAATTTGTTCCTTTCAACAAATATAAACGAGTTGATTCGCTATTCACATCAGCATTTACATAGAGTAAATAGATGTCTTTTCCATCAATAATGATGTCGGTTGGAATCTTCGAGTTCATAGCATCGGGGGAAACTATGTGCAGTGGTTGATTGTAATCTTCTCCATTCCTACTTATAATCCGAAATACAATCGTATTCGATTTATAAACTGGCTCCTCAATTGTGCCACCTTGAGAGTATATAAGGTAAGTATAATTCCCAACAGTTTTTCCTATAAGCCAGGGGATTTTATTCCCCAAATATTTTGTTTCCCATTTTCCCCCTCCATCTTCACTCCAATTATAATAGGCGAAATAATCTCCCGTTTCTGATTCCTTCGCACAGTAGAATATACCCACATACTCTCCGTCAACAGTAAAGTGCATGGGATAGAGAGAATATATTCCTCTGAAGGCATTTACACTACTAACAGGTTTCTCACCCGGCCTGAGATATATAGGTCTTCCTGGTGGAAGCTTTTCCACTTCGGTAATGGCAACATCTTGTGATTTAATATCTTGCTTTCCGATGTCCACATCATAGCGGGTAGCTTTCGTTTCCTCCTCACGCTCAACCTGTATGTTTGCCCGTCTAAAGCGCAAGGTTTCTTGGGAAGAAACTTCGTGAAGAGTTAATCCCATCCCCATGGTTCCTACAATATTCACTTCAACAATACCACTGCCCAGACTAAATGGCAATGGGGTTACTTTAATACGCCCTTCATCAATGAACGCATACTGGCTAACGATTGTATACCTTTTCTCACGCTCAAATGGGGGTAGACCTGCTACCGGATTAGGTATTTCTTTCTGATGCATAAAAAAGATAAGGGTACCTTCCTTTATGAATTCCACTGCTTCTATATCACCTTTTCCACTTATTTTCCCCCATTTGCCGATAATCTTTTTTTGGAAGTTGGCTCCGATAACAGAAGGTTGTATGATAAAGAAAAACATGAGAATAGGCAGAAGGAACCAAGGTATGGTGTTTAATCTCCGCATTTTCCTAACCCCCTTTTCAGCGCAAATTTTTATTGAATATAAAAATTAAATATAAGGACTAATCAGGCCGGTGAAATTCTAACTTCTTTTCTAAGGTGAAGTATATGTTCTTTTGGACTCGATTCAAGGAGAATTTTATGTTTTAAGCGCAATGACCTATTCTGGTAGGTGGCTATTTAGAATACACTTGAAACAATTCAGATATACTATAAAATCCGTTAATATACAGAAACTATAGAAGAACTCGTTATCTGGTGGGCTAAGGACTGGTAGTTGTAAACCTCTCCACCCTACTCACTATCCCACGTTGAAAATATATCTTAATTTTACAAAGGGAAACGTAAATGATTCCAGGGATAAATTTCATATATCTGGTTTGCACGTATTTACCAGGATTACCACTAGCCTTAGTCATTTACTACATATGCGAAGACAAACAAATATATTTTACTACGACTAAGCAAGTAGACATGCTTAGTATGACTTATTATATCATGATTTTACCATTGATCATTGGGCTTTTTATCGATGGAACTAGGCATACAGTTTCTTGGTACTACCAAAAGGGAAGTAAAGGTGAGATTTGTTCAAAACCTAAGTGGCCTTTTTGGCCAATACTTATTAAAGATGATTACGTGGAAATAGAAAAAAGTAGTACACAAGAAGCTACTAAAGCTATATTGTCAAGATTTGCAATTCAACATCAAATATTTGAATTTTTTTTCAATTTTGGCATATCCATGTTAATTGCTTATTTATTGTTTATGGGGTATTTTTATACTTCTTGGGAATTTTGGGAATTTTGGTTATTCCCTGTTTTCATACTATTGTTTTGGTTGGCCGTTATGTATGGAAAAACGCATATTACTCTAAGAGGTTGTTATCGTAATATACGCAATGCTTATTTTTGTGTATGTCTATTGTATATGGAGTATTTATGTTTCTTGTGTAAGGGGTATTTTTGTCATTCTTGGGAACTTTGGGGATTATGGCTACTCCCTGTTTTCATACTATCAATTTGGTTGGCCGTTATGGATAGAGAAACGCATATTACTCTAAGAGATTATTATTTTAGTATATCCATATCCATGTTTACTGCTTATTTATCGTATATGTTGTATTTCTGTCCTTCTTGGAAATTTTGGTTATTCCCTGTTTTCATACTATCATTTTGGTTGGCCGTTATGTATAGAAGAATGCATATTACTCTAAAAAGTCATTATCTAGAAAAGAAATCGGATAAGCTATGCGGTTGTATCCAGTGACAAGAAATTCCGGGAAGAGTTGGAAAAAGAATTGAAGGATATTAAGAAGATTTGATCAGACACAGGTAATTATTGATAACTGAATGGAGGGAAATTTACTAAAATACAGAGTAAAACGCAGACATGATAAAGAGTCGGAACCTAAAAAATATCACAAATCAGCCTAGAAAATGTAATCTGCTTTAAATGCTATTATAATATTTCAAATTATAATTGTTCATAGTAAGCAAGTAAGATGGTAGCTGACAAATGTCCGATTGGAACATTCAGAATGGAACAGAACAAATACTTTTGCGATATCTATCAGGCGATAAGGAATCCTCGAAGACATGAAAATATACTGACTGTGAGGAGGATGCTAAAGCCATAATCTGTTTGACTCTTATAAGAACTTTTGTATTATAGGTGAGCCTTTTACGTAACTAATTATAGCTTCAACATATATAGAAAACGTCCTTTGCATTAGGAATTAGAATTATATTCAATATGAATTTTCGACAAAATATCTCTAAATTGTGAATTGATTGGAGGGGGAATTGTAATATGGTTTCATTAGCCCTAAGAAGGTTAACCTTCTATCATGTCCTACTCATAGTCGTAATGCTCATAAGTTCTATCACAGTAAAAGCTGGTGATGAAACTTTACAGCAAATTCCTATCTCGCAAACTGACCCAATCGAGTTAAAGTATGGTAAAATGTCCTTTACACTCGAAAGCAGTGCTAAGTTCCTTTCTCGTCGTGATGACTTTGGCTATTTAATTGCTGCAGATGCAAGTACTGCAGCGAGTCCTATAATCGGGCGGCCGCGCACAAACTATGACAGCCTTGGGGGAGGCGGCAAGTTGACGGTTAACCGCCTTCTAGATGATAGATCTTCACTTGAGTTTTCATTCCAAGGGGCATCTGTAAGTAGTGAAAGAACCAGTCGCATTAGGTCAATCACTGGCGGAATATTACACGGTGTGCCAGTTATAGACGGACAAAGTTTTAGAGGGAACCCCTTTTCCCCGAGTCATCAAGTGCTTTTAATTACTGGTACCCCTGGCAATACCCGTAGCCTTCGTACAATATTGGAATACGAGTCATGGTATGTAGATACATTTCTAGGTTTAAATCATGCCTTGTTAAAAAAGGCTAATACAGAACTACATGGCATAGTAGGGCTGGCTTATGCTCATTTTGAACAGGATTTCGAACACAAAATAACTGGAACTGAAGAAATAAATGACTCACCTACTAGCAGCGATCTGAATGAAGACCTGAGAGACGACCTTTTTGGTTTAAAGGGCGGGCTTCGTTTAAACCATAAAATAACTAAAAGATTCCAAATCGAAAGTAGTGTATTCGGTGGAGCTTATTACCGCAAAAGCAAACTGGATGCTGACCAGACACTGATAAATGTGGCGATACCTTCAGTCATCGGTGGAGTTATCGACGCCTACGCTTCGGTAAATGATTACGATAGTCATTTTGTTCCCAGGGCTGAAGGCAATCTTAAGATTAAGTATAAGATTAACGACCGATGGGATTTGGCATTGTTTTCTGGTGTGGGTGCATGGTGGCGTATGTCCAAAGTAAATAACCCCGAGAACAGGACTGGTAATTTTGCCTCCACTGTCACGATAGACAGGCCCGTTCATATAGGTGACAACGGTAGGCTTATGGAGTATCACGTAGGACTTGCCATTTCGTTTAGACACTAGACTGGCAAAAGAAACATATCACTCCTCTACTGCACATTTTAAAGCGTTCATTTTGTTGTCTAACAATTCGAGTTATATTGTTACTCCAACCTAAACAACACTTGAGTAAAAAGGAACAAAATTAATTTAATCCTTTAGGAGTCTGAACAATATAATGACCATCAATAATACCAACGATTTTATACATATTGTTATTCTCCTTCTCTAATTTTTCCGGCTCAAGTTGGAGCGCATCATCAATAATGTAAATAACATTAAAGTTTATACAAAAATACTTTTGAATTATTAGGAGTGGTTATGTTATATAGCCTATTGTAAGCTTACAAATAAAAAGTTATTACTGCCAGATAAGGGTGAGTTATGTTGTATTTTCATTAGAAAAACAGGTTTGTTTGAATATCATTACAATAGTAGTGTTGTTCAGAAACTGGTTATCTGCTTGTTAGAGCAAATCAAATTTAAGGAGATTAATCTATGGATTGGGCATTATTAGTAGCAAGCATAAGCGCAATGGCCGAATCAATCAGTGCAGGTGTTGGATTTTACGAAATGCTTCAAAAACATAAAAGTGATCCAAAACTTCCTCAAAAGGCAGCAATACTAAGAGAGGCACTTTCTACTTACAGCGAAGATGAGGTTGAGTCTATTCAAGATAATTTGAATCACTGTCAGGAGCAGTTCAAAGCTACAGGCAATGGTCCCGGAAGAGTTCAGTGCTTTTGTTTTGTGCTACGCAACGTAAAAGATGGTAATGGTGGTACAATGCCAGACATAGACAATTGGCAAGCTGTATATGAGCAACTTGGCTGCGAGAATTAGGCCAATGCATTTCCTAGGAAGCAACTCGCTGACAAAATTAAAAAAATGCTCTAATCCGCTGCTCAACCAGACCACGAAACACGCGGGCTGGTTTTAAAATAAACATCTTGCGCGGCTGGTTAGCGTAATCGTTCGCCCGGCATTCGCCCAGACGGAAGCAACACAAACAGTTGCTCCTCAACTTCTGCATTATGCCCAAACAAGAAGATATGAGTAATATGTCAAAAGTAGACAAAATTAAGGCTGATATTAATAAGCTTTCAATAAAGGAATGTGCACATTTAAGAGAATGGCTTTCTGAAAAGGATCGGGAAGCAGCAAAGCCTCTTTATTCATTCAGTTTTAAGTCGATTAAAAACCTTGGCTTTCTGTATTTTCTTCTTGAAAGATTTTTCTTCCTTCTTAAGTTTCCATGTTCAACACGAGAAATTTGTTATTACATTTCAAGAAAGTACACAGGACAATCAGATATAAAATTTGGTCCAGTGATTAAAGATTCACTCGCAATATGTTTCTTTCTATTAATTGGTGTAGGCATACCCATTTATCTAGGGTTTGGAGAAAACGTTTTCTCCTGTAATCTGGTTTTTATAATTATTGGGATTTATACAATTACATTAGTTTGCCAGTATGAAGTAAATTTGCTTCTGTTTGAAGCATTTCGTGTAAACAAACTACTCCCACCAATAATAAAAGGCTCCTCATCAATAACTGTTAATAATATTTCTAAGTGGAATGACTTATTACTTAAAATACAAAGTAGTGAGGAAAACCCATTGACGGCTAAACTGGAAAAAGACAATCACTTGGAAAAGTTTTTAACAATAGATTCAAAGCGATTAACTAATAAGATGAAAGAGGACATTGTTAGCACGTTTAACGCTATTAAGGATGACTTAACATTTTATAAGAACAAAGTTAATGAAGCTGATCTTTCTTCTAAAGTGCGACATGAACTTGATGATCTTAAGGAGATATTAGGGGAAACAGAAGAATTGAAGAAAAACGAATGTGATTTATCAGATTCACAAAAAGAAAACATTAAATGGTTCAATATTACAATCTTAATGATACTTTTTCCAAATATTTTATCAAAAAAAAGACCATGGAAACGTCTATATTTCATTTTTAAGTTCTTCTTTCGTAATCGAAAATATATAAAAGAATATAAGTTAAATAGTGGTCGTCGAAGGTTTATTCTATCAGTCATGAGTTTGTGGTTGCTATTCGTCAGTTACTCTTTAATTTACTACGCCTTAGTCCCTTGTAGCTTCGAGCCATATTTGTACCACCACTATTGGGATGCATTGTATTTTAGTATTGTTACAGGAACAACACTGGGTTTTGGTGATATTGAACCACTATGTTTGCAAGCTAAATTTTTTTCTGCTTCGCAATCTTTAATTACATTATTATTTGCCTTAATTATTGTTGCTAAGACATTATCCTTACTTCCTCAACACAAAAGCATGCAGGAATAAGAGAGCAGATTTGATAATATATTTCTAAAAAATAGTTTTAGAAGCCATAGTTCAGAAACTATAATTTTTCAATTTTTATTTCCTCATGTACATTTTTTTTATTTGCTTTAGTGGCCTTCACTTTTTTTAATCCTTTAGGAGTCTGAACAATATAGTGATCGTCAATAATGCCAACGATTCTATACATATTGTTGTTATTCTCCTTCTCTAATTTTTCAGGTTCAAGTTGAGGTTCTCTGTGTTCTTCAACTGTTTCAGATTTTCGATAAACGTGGTTTTTATTCATATTGTGAAAGATTTTCATAAAACCAAATCTGAAAATCAATCCGGCACATACAACCAAACCAACAAAAATTAAAATATGCTTAAATGGAATACTTTTAATTTTTTCACCTTCACCTATTATCATTGAACGATACATCCCAAAGACTTTTTGATCTTGTTTTATTCTTTTTGTCTTAAAGCATTCATCACCAGAATAAAATTTATAGGTAAAACTCTTCCCAATAGAATTAGAACGCCGTACAGCTTTTATTACGTACTCTGCAAGCTGTTGCAACTCTCTCGCCAGACAACGGACATCCTGGGTTATCAAATAGATGTCACAGCCTAAATGACGATGCATTTGAAAGAAAAGAAACACATTAACATCATAAAACTTACGATGAAAATAATTACCACTTTGCGCTTCATCAATAATATAAATAACATTAGAGTTCATGCAAAAAGTCTCTTGATATTTATTATCGAAAAAAGTTGAAAGTCCACCGGCATCAGCAATAAACTTGTCCAGATCTTCACCAAGTTTCATATTCTTAATATTTGTATAGATTCTAACATCAACATCTTTTTCCTTAGGAACCCAAGAGTCTAATTCATCAGACCAAGTGTAATAAGATTTTAATACATGATTAACTGCATAGTAAGTTTTACCGGAACCAATCTTTCCTTGAATTAATCGTATAGCCATTTTATATTTTCCTCACAAATCTAAGTTTCTGTCGTTCGAAATCATTTTCATTAAAGAGAATTTCGACAGAGAGAAGCAAAATCAGCTCTGTTTTCGTTTTGTTGATATCCTCTGACCTGAACATTTTTCCAAGATAAGGGATATCACCAAGAAGCGGTATTTTTCTGACCTTCTTATTTGTTGAATTCTCCATTAAGCCACCTACATAAATTTTCTGTCCGTCATTAATCAATGTAGTCATCTCAAGCGAATTTGTTGTAAACGATGGAGAGTCAATCAACGGGTTCTGAACAGTTTGAATAATGTCACTGATTTCTTGACTAAGATACAATTTGACGACATTGTTTTCTTCAACATCAACCTTGACGTTAAGTATTACACCAACATCACGATATTCAATATTTTCAGACCTTAAGCCATTTTCTGATACAGAAGTTCCTTTTCTGATAGGTTCAGACCGACCAATTTTAATTACTGAAGTCTGACCGTCCTGGACTAATACATGAGGTTTGGAAAGTACCTCTACTTTACTTTCAGAATTTAGAATTGTGATAAAAGAGTTTACATCTCGGTGGAAAGTAAAAGCCTTGAGACCTTTGCCAGAGAGGTCAGAGGTTAAGGACGTTATTCCCTCTGTTAATAAGGATACAGTACCGCCTCTATTATTGTTCGCTCTAAAGAAGTACTCAACACCATATTGAAGTGCATCATTTAAAGTAACCTCCATAATAGTAAATTCAACCAGTACCTGCTTTGGCCGTTTATCAAATTTCCTAATTACGTCTCTAATTTTTATGTAATCGTCTTTACCAGCTTTTATGATAAGTACGTTAATACTCTTGTTTTCAGTTACCGCTATTTCAGGAAAAACATCATTCAGCAAAGATTTAAGGTTTTCAGAGTTTTCATATTGCAGTCGATACAGGTAAACATTTTTTGAATCATCCGGTGAAATTTGTATATTTAGATCATTCAGGCTTTTATTGTTATGAATTCCGTATAATGCACCGTTTTTTATAAGTCGATAGTTTTTACTATTAAGAACAGTACGAATCATTTTGAGGATTTCATCTCTTTTGAACTTTCCTTTTATTTCGATATCTACGTAACCGATTAGATCATCTACTATAATATAATTCTGTTTGATAATACCCATCAAGAGACTAACAACGTCTTTGAGTTCAACTTGTTCAAATTGCATATCAACATCAATGCCACCTTTTTTAAGTTCTGGTTTAGTCCTACCGTCTTTAACTTTCCACTGCCACTTCTCAACATTTTTTGTTTTATCCGTATTTGTAAAAAGTTTTTTCTCTGGTTTCTTATCCAAGAGGGTACATCCAGGAGTAAAAAAACATATTACAAATACTAAGGCACTAAGTTTTCCAAGCATTATTGAGACTTCCTTTTTAATATTGAAATTTCTGGAAGCAAAAAAAAGTACGCCAAAGATAAGGCGTTTTTGTCATGCTTTTATATACTTCCAGAAACCTTTAGTTTAAAAGCATTGAAAAAACGTAAAAGAAAAGAGTTTGTGATTTTCCTTTCCGTTTTTTACTAAAAGATCAGGCATGTACGATTTTAGTAGTTGTTTATAACCGGACGAAGGGAATCATCCTGATTGCCATACGGAAGGCAACTGCAGACATGAGAATGGAAAAACCTTCAACCAATTTTAAATGAATTGCAAACCATGCAGCAATTCCAGAAATAGATACAACCAGACTACTGGGATCCATAGATATACTAGGGTCACTAACCGTATTCAAAAGTGTTGTCTGTACCTGTTCAATAAGCATATAAACCGCACGCATAATAAGGACGGGGAAAACCGTAATAGCCATAGTCCACAGTAACACTTTCCAGGCAGCAAAGCGTACAACACTATAACCAACAGCAGAACCGAAAGCAGATAGCAACCAACCTAATAATGCACCCATTTTTTATACTCCTAAAGCAACAAAAATTGAACGAACAGTAAATATGAGTAATACAAATACACCAAACAGATCAACCAAACCTTGATGTTGACAGAAATCAAAGGCCATTTGTTTTCCCCACAATGTAAAATCCAATCTACAAGTAGAATCTACCAAATCTATCGTTGTCCCTTGAGCCAATGCGACAAGAGGATTTAAACTAATAAAATCCGTTATGAGAGTTGACCAGTCGGTTTCACCTATTTCTGAAACATCACCAGGAAGACTTGTATCATAGGTGGAGGCACTGGCACCACCAGGCGTTGCTATAGGTATACTTCCTGTACCTGTCAGACCAGTAACATCGTCAATACCGTCCGTATTGTTGTCTATGAATGTAGCCGGATCAGGTGTAGTAACGACAGGAGTACCAGTACCGCAAACACCACCAAAGTCAATTCCCGTCTCATCTTGATTCATAATTCCATCAGAACAAGTTTCAGGTGGAGGTACATAACATGCTAGTCCAAAGTTCAATTCACAAACTCCACCGCAATCAATACCTGTCTCATCTTGATTTTGTATACCATCGAAACAATCAGGCACTTGAGGGACATCTTCCTCAAATTCGTAGAAATCAACATCAATGTCATTTATAGTGCCACTTGCAACGGTTCCAAGACCGTTGGGTACATCGGCAATCGTAAAATCAGGGTCTTGGCCGGATTCGACAGAAAATTGATCGTTGTAGTTTGCGTTTACGGAATCGGTATAACATATCATTGTAAACAGACAAGGGCTTGTTACAGATACACGATAGATACAAAAATCACCCTGTGTGTTTACTGCATCCAAACTTGATTGGAGTTGACTAGCAGGTATATTATTAAAAGTATTTTGCATTGCCCAACCAGACGGCTTAACGTTGCCCCCATCCCAATAATGAGCCGTCATTGGAAAATTGCTATGCATCAAATTACCAAGACCATCACCGTTACAATCTTCAATAATATCAATTATTACAGCTCCAGTGGCAGGGTCAACAGAACCAATTGTAACGTTACCAGGTAGACTTCCGGAACTGTCAGGAGGTATGGCCAAAGGAGTACCGGGAGGAACATTTGACGCATTGTCTACAGGTACATATTTTGTTACATCTGGCAAAGCACAAACATTTTTTGCAAGGACGATAATTACAAAAAAAATAATAATAAATATTTTAGGTTTGTTTTTCATTTTAAGAATATGTAATTGTGTGAATGACTTTTTTGACTACCCAGATAACCGCTAATAGTCCCACGATAGTGGAAGCAAATATAAAAATCTTTGTTGTGTCAATACTGACCAATGAATAATCCATTTAAAACCTCATTCCATGTTAGTAAAAATGCAGGCCAGCCCCTAGAAAGCCAACCTACACCCGGCAATTAACCACTAGGAGCGGTTTGCCAGTTTGATAACCTTTTTTACTGCCCATATACCTGCAATAGCAGTTACAATTACACCTGCCAGAACAAGTACCTGAGTAGTATCAATGGCTAAAGTACTAAAATCCACGATTATCACCTCCTTTCATGTTATAAAGGTTAAACTGCATATTTAACGCACACGTAAGCCAAGAGAGAACCACAGACCACACCGGCCAGGCCCATTAGAAAATTCTCTGACCACACACCTTGCAAGGATACGGAAGAGAGGAAAACATGTATTGAATTCAGTGGAGCACTAATGGACAATTGTCCAGAACAGAGAATGCTTACTGGTTCCATTCCCGATGACATTAATATTTCACCACGAACACCATCAGACATGAGCTTGATCAATCCATCATAGTTATTTGAGCTGATAACCACGTCAGACATATCACCACAATCATAATTTGTAATAGCCAAGATTAACTCCTTGTCATTATGTTAAACAACCATCCGACCATCATGGACAAAACACCGAATGACAGCACCAGAGTAAAAAAATAATCAAACATCACATTTCCCGTGACATTTACCGGAAGAATGTCCCACACTCCACCCCAATCACCAAGAGCACCTATAAAAACCATTATTCAACCCTTTCTCTTTTTGAGCCTAATTTATGTTTAAGAGGGAGGGTGTAGAAACCTCTCCATGTGACGTAGCTCGTACCTCCCTCCTAAAATTGACTACTTCTGTTTGCTATTGTTCAGTATGATATTTTGTACATCCATACGTATTTCATTACCCGAAGGAAATAACTTGTTGTAATGGATCAAGACGGAATCACATATTTTCAAGAGCTGTTCACCTCTTACCCTGTCAGCAGGGATATAAACCCTATACGTGTCTTGTAACTCCTTACACATAACCTTTAATCCAACTCCTTTCTCACCTGCGCTTACAGCACTTACAACCATTCCATTAAATATCGTTCCAGTAAAATCCATATACACCACCTTTCATAAAACTAAAAAAATATAACCGGATCAGGTAGTTACCAAATCCACATTTAAAAAAGCCTCTTGAGATTTACGAATTATCATTTCATTAGATACTATTTCAATTAATCCAATCCTTACGGCTTCGAGAGCGTACTTGACCAATTTTCTGTTAACACCAGACTTTTGAAAACTCATATGCACAACTTCCTCTATGGTTCCTAACGTCTCATATTGATCTTCCTCTTCAGGTGTAAGTTCTTCCATCTCTTCACTATCCGTACTGTCCTCCTTCTTGCGTCCGAAACAGTTTCCAAACTTTGAAACCATTCTCTTGCCCTTCATATCAACTATAATCTCTTTGAGTCTTTCATCATCAATATCAAGACCAAATTTCATAGAGTACTTTGAGATCTCTTTTCCATACCCTTCAGTTACAGGTCTGATATCTGAAATTGTGCCAAGTCCAACTTTCATAAGAACATGCTCAAGGTCTTTCTTTAGTGGGTCTAGAAAATAACCATTGTCTGTAAGTCGCATATTCTCAAC
>Ga0257122_1000356_pt1 | contig 43961 bp, 31 predicted proteins | sample SI106_120metaG_FD_190146 | JGI IMG/M metagenome (GOLD analysis project Ga0257122, IMG submission 190146) | Marine microbial communities from Saanich Inlet, British Columbia, Canada - SI106_120 | ecosystem: Environmental > Aquatic > Marine > Inlet | place: Canada: British Columbia | collected... | reverse complement strand
TTCAGCAACTAGCATCTCTATCTGGCGCATCGTAAGATGCTTCGCGCGGGTGAGCACGGCCCGATGGTTCTCTTCTGTCAGATGGGCCGCCAACTGAGTAACCCCAGTTAGATGAATTTCGCCTCTTTCTACCATCTCAAAGACCAGCGGATATGCTCGCGCCGTACGGGCGGCTCGGATCCGCTTGGAGACCATTGCTTCCGACATGTGGAAGTGCTTAAGGCACCAACTGACGCTGTGAGCGGGCTTGTCCCGGGTGCCATTCGCGAAGCGGATGGTGCCGAACTCACGGCGCATCTAATAGCGATCCGCAGGCGTCCTCAGCCCATAGTTTTCGACGGTCGATTTCGTCGATACACCGCAAGAGGTCGGCTGTCGTTTGACGATCATTGGCAACCAAAGCCGCAAATCGTTCGCGCAAGGCATGGTCATCTAGACGGGGCAAAGGGCGTGAGGTACTTTTCATTTGGAAAACATAGCACACGTTTTTTGAGGGCCTGTCGTCGAGACCCCGTGTCTCCGCCTGCAGGCATGCATTGCCGGCAGTATGCGGATCGTGTTCGCGACTTTCCCCCTCGCGCGATTCAAAAGTGATTTGGGTACTAGAACGTCCGGTGCAGGCGACACTGCGGACCCGAAAAACCGTCAAGGAAATAATGATAAAACGCTCATCTATTTCCGGCCCCAAAGTCTATCGATCACCAACCAGCATCCGATAGCACCTGTAACTTTGGCCCCCAAAATGCTTTTCCCGTTTTAGCCCATACAAGAACCATCTTCAGCGAAGTGACGGCGCAGCGAAGCAGAAGAGTGTCCAACCGCGCTAGGTCCGAAGAGTATGACCTCCTCCATTCGAAGACGCGCCTCACGTGCGCTGCCGCCCACTTCCAGCAGCAGTCTTCGCACTAGGAGGCCCTGAGCATGTCATCGTGCAATCAGGCTGCTTGAGCGACCGAGATGCTCTAATTTTCCCCATTTAATTTGTGTTGAACGGATAGACGTCACAACGTCACACGTAAGAACACCTATCCGTTCTACAAGAGTAAATTGGGATGAGCTCCGCTAGGCGGGTGGCGTTCCTACATCGCAGCGAGAATCGCCTTCTTCACATTGGCGTAGCCCTCGCTGTCGCTGAGGGCCGTATCGACGCTGCCATTGAAAGGCAGAAAGGTGACCACCTTGCCTTTGGCATCGTAGATGATGAAGTCGTCTTTGGCGCCACCATGAAGCTGCCACGCGCCCACCGCTTCGGTGTCTTGAAAGAGTGGGAATGAGCAGGCGCCGGACATGGCCCCCTGTTGGGCCACGGCATCACTGGAGTTGATCGCTACGAAAGCGACGTCGTGCCCTTCGCCTTTTAGTTCAGCTTGCATTTTATCCATCATCCCAGCCTGGGATACGCAGAAGCTTCACCACCCCGCCAGTAGGGCCACCACAAGCACTTTGCCCCGATACGCCTCTAAACCGTACGTCGTTTCGAATTTGTCGCTTTTCGGCTGAAAATCCTCTAGTGCCCAAGTTGGCGCATTTGCGCCGGCGCACGTGGTACAGGTCGCGGGACCTCCGCCATCAGCTCCAGATGGCGACGGTGTCGAATCACTGCAAGCGGTAGCCGCAAAAGCCATTAGAATTGCGGCGGTAAGAGTCGTGGAAGTCCCTATTTTCATCGGCAAATTACCTCTCTATCTTGGAAGGCAAGTCTAGTATACGCACACCGAATGTGCCACCCGCTGTCCTGTCGACGGCAGGCCAAACTACGTAGATGTCAATTCAACGCTTTTGGAATAGGCTGCTCGCAACGCGGGTTATGCCGCTATTGGCTCTTTGAAACTCGGAGAATTCATGGACGATCAGAAAAACCCCACACGCCTCAACCGACGTAGCTTTCTGGGCATGGGGGCTGCGGTGACCGCGGGCGGAATCTTGCTTCCCTCGTGCCAAAGTCCACGTTCGGGAGCGGCCACGGCGCGTAGAGCGGGCACTTCCAACCCGGTGACGAAATCAGCCTCAGCGACCCTGGAGGAATTTCGGGTCAAGGATAGCGATCTCCGCAAAGTGATGGCGAGAGCACTCCAGTCGGGCGGCGATTTTTGCGACCTCTTCTTTCAGCGTCGCAACACGAATCGCCTCGGGCTCGAAGATGAAGCCGTCAATAGCGCCTCGAGCAAAGCCGAACTTGGCGTCGGCGTCAGAGTCGTTCGTGGCGTGGAAACCGGTTATGCCTATACCGAAAGTCTGGATCTCGACTCGATGCTCAAGGCCGCCGAAGTTGCTGCGGCCGTAGCGAATGGCACGCCCCGAAAAGACCCAGAGAGCTTTAGCGTGGGCAAAACCGCCTCCTACTATCCCATCGAAGCCAAATGGGGTGGGGTCGCAGTCGCTCAGAAAGTCAGCCTGCTGAGCAATTACCACAAACTGATCGCGAAACACGACCCGCGAATCAAGAAGATATCGATTAACTATACGGATGAGGAATCCACCATCGTCGTAGTGGATTCCCTCGGTCGCCAATTTTCCGACTATCAGCCCATGACGACCTGCTACGCCCATTGCGTCGCTGAACATAAGGGCCGCCGCGAAGCGAACTACTCGGGTGTCGCCGGCCGCTCAGGCTTTGAATTCTATACCCAGGAACGCTTGGAGGCCGCAGCCAAACTGGTCGTCGACCGCACCATCGTCCTTTTTGACGCGGTCGCCGGGCCCGTAGGGGAACTGCCCGTCGTCTTGGGGCCCGGAAGCTCGGGAATCCTTCTGCATGAAGCCATCGGCCACGGCATGGAAGCGGATTTCGCCCGCCGAAAAACAACCATATATACGGATAAAGTGAATCAGAAGATCGCCAACGATTTTGTCACCATCGTCGACGACGGTACCCAGCGCAATAGCCGCGGCTCCATCAACATCGATGACGAAGGTAATTCAAGCCAACGAACCGTATTGGTTGAAAACGGTACTTTGCGTACGTTCATGCACGATCGCATCAGCGCCAAGCACTTTGGTCTCAAACCGACGGGAAATGGACGCCGTCAGTCTTTCCGTCATATGCCCGTTCCAAGGATGCGCAATACCTGTATGCTCGCCGGCCCACATCAGCGAGAAGAGATTATCGCTTCGGTAAAAAAGGGGATCTACGCCGAGCATTTCACCAACGGACAGGTGGATATCGGTGGCGGCGATTATACCTTCTATATCAAAAACGGCATGCTCATCGAAGACGGCAAGCTCACCCGACCGATCAAGGACGTGAATATCATCGGCAATGGTCCCGAATCTCTCCGCCGCGTAAATATGGTCGGAAAAGATTACCGCCTCGATGACGGCGGTTGGACTTGTGGCAAACGCGGACAACGAGTACCCGTCGGACTGGGTATGCCTACCGTTAAGATCTCGGCCGTTACCGTCGGTGGGACGAAGAAGGGATAGTATGTCGACCAAAGAAGACCAAGTGCTATCTGATTTCTGCGAATATGCAGTTGAGCGCGCCAAGAGAAAAGGCGCTCAAGCTGCATCTGCGAAGATCAAACTGAATAGAAAATACAAGGTTCAGGTTAGGGATGGAAAGAAGGAGGAAGTCACCTCTTCAGTTAGTCGCGCGTTGACTATCCGCCTCTTTGTCGATGGGCGTTATAGCGCCCATTCAACGAGCGTTCTCAGTCGCCCCGCGCTCGGGCAATTCATCGACAATGCGGTCGAACTGACCCGCATTCTCATGCCCGACCCCTATCGCAGCCTAGCCGACGCTGAACTCTATGAGAATCGTTCCACGAAAGATCTGCAGCTCTACGATCAAAAAATCGGCTCGGTTAACATGGCCATGCGCAATGACCGCGCGACGGCCCTCTACGAGGCAGCCAAGGCGGCCACCGGAGATAAGCTGATCTCCGCGAGCGGTGGTGTATCGGATAGAGAAACGACGCTTTTTTTCCGCACAAGTAACGGATTTGCCGATAACGAGCGTTACAGTGTCTTTTGGCAATGGGCTACGGTCAACGCGAAAGATCCCTCGGGCCGCCGCCCGGTTGAATGGAGCGAAGACGGCGCGCGCCGCTACGACCTTCTGGCTACACCAAAGTCGGTTGCGGAAGATGCCGCCCGTCGAACGCTTGCGATAATCGGTGCCCAAACGATCGCGAGCGTCCGGCTTCCTTTGATCATAGAAAACCGCGCCCTTGGACGCGTTCTCGGCGGGCTTCTTTCGCCTTTACGTGGCCGTTCGCTGCAGCAGAAACGCTCCTGTTTCGAAGATGCGCTGGGCAAAGCTATCGGGAGTCGATTGCTCAACATCACCGATACGCCGCTTCTGCCTGGCGGTTGGAGCTCACATCGATTTGATGGTGAAGGAATTACGGCAAGAAACCGTCCTCTCTTTGTCGACGGCACGCTGAAGAACTTCTTCATCGATACCTACTATGCCAAGAAGATGAAGCGTACGCCGACGACCGGTTATAGGAGCAACCTCGTCTTCGGCACAGGTGATCGCAACTTGGACGAGATCTGTAAAGATGCCCAGAAGGCTATATTGGTTACCTCTTTTCTGGGCGGAAATTCCAATAGTACCACCGGAGACTTTTCCCATGGCATCTCTGGATTCTTGATCGAAGGCGGAAAACGGTCGCGCCCTATCGCTTCCATGAATATCGCCGGAAACCACAAGACCTTCTGGAAAAAACTGCTGCAAGTAGGAAACGACCCCTACCGCTTCAGCTCCGTACGGTCCCCGAGTATGCTGATCGGCGACGTTTTGGTTGCAGGTAAGTAGCGCCCGACCGACTTTTGCCCAAGGAAATCATTCTATGCGCCAGCGCAACTCGATGCCGCCCAATATGAAGCAATGGGAAGATCTACGGGGCAGTGAATTTGCCCAGCTCGACCCCGAAAAGACGATCATCGGTATTACCTGTTCTCCGCTCGAAGTACACGGGCCGCACCTACCGGTTAAAGCCGATATTTGCGAAGGAGAGGCTCTTTCCCTCAGAACCGCGGAACTCCTGGCGGAACGCTACCCCGACCTGACCTTCCTACAACTGCCGGCCATCTACGTGGCGACCGATGCCGTTCCCCAAAGAGGGTCGATCATCTTCCGCAGCGAAACAATGATCAAGGTGCTCCTCGACCTGGGCCGTTCACTCTGCCAACAGGGATTCAAAAAGATCTGGGTGGGTAATTTTCACGGCAGCCCCCGACATTTTTTGGGTATCGAAAAGGCGGCCGATCGTGTGAATAGGAAATATGGCGGACAGATGATTTCAGTCTTTTCAGGAATGGCAAAAAGACTGACGGAAGGCACCTCTGACGTGAGCGAACTCCTGGCCCAGGTCGGTGGACTTACCAAGGAGCAGCTCAAAGGCGATACCCACGGCGGGTTGGTGGAAACCTCGATGCTGCTCCATCTATTGGGCGAAAAGGCCATCGCCCCTGACTTCCGCGACTTGCCCCGCATGACGCATAATCAACGACGAGAAAAACAGGGAAAGAATCCCCAAACCACCGCTGAACAAAAGACCGTGCGTGGACGAATTCAAGAACTGATTTCTTTGATCGACTATTTTCGTTCAGAAACCTACGCTGGAAATCCTGCCGACGCTTCGGCGGAAAGCGGGGAGGCGATTCTGGAATACCTCTGCGAGCAAAGTGCCGATGTGCTCGCGGAGCTAATCGAGGGGCGTTTGGGAGCAGAGGATTTTCATTCTCCCCTCTGGCCCTATCGTTGGCTCTTCATCAATCGTTTTGTCAGCACGGCCGTGCAGAAGATTGTATATTCTCACTCGTAGCAACCTGATTGGGGCGTCGGCTACTTCTGTTCGTAGCCGACCTGCTTTTTGATCCCATGCACCTTCATTTTATGAGCGAAGGTGCGTAGGGGCATCTGCAGTAGCTTTGCTGCGCGAGTTTGGTTCCAGTCTTCCTGCTTCAAGGCATCGAGAAGAACCTGCGCTTCGTAGGAAGCCATCATATCTTTGAAACCGGTACCCTCATCGACAGTGACCTCTATCGCCGAATCAAAAGCCGGTGCCTCGCTGGAAGCGGATTTCTTTTCACGCATTACACGTGGAAGGTCTTCTGCGCAGATAATCGGCCCGCGAGCGATTACGACCGCGCGCTCCATGGCGTTACGCAATTCTCGTACATTGCCAGGCCAACTGTAGCGGCGCATCAAATCCAATGCTTCAGGACCAATATCCGTAACATCGAGTTCATTGCTTTCCGCGGCCTGGCGCAAAAATAGCCTGGCCAGAGGTTCGATTTCCGCCTGACGTTCATTCAGAGCCGGTAACTCGATGGTCATTGCATTCAGGCGATAGAGAAGGTCCAGACGAAAGGTACCTTCGTCGCACATTTGTTGAAGCGGACGGTTGGTCGCAGCGACAATGCGCACGTCGACGGGAATTTCCTTGCTTGAACCCACGCGGGTAATACAGCGGGTTTCGAGGGAGCGTAGTAGGGCAACCTGGGCCGGAAGCGACAATTCGCCCACCTCGTCTAGGAAAACGGTTCCCCCTTCGGCTTCCTCAAAAATTCCCTTGGTCTGCTTGTCAGCCCCGGTGAACGCCCCTCTTTCATAGCCAAAGAGAGCGCTTTCGACCAATTGTGAGGGCAGCGCGCCACAATTTAGACACCGCAAGGGACCATCTTTTCGCTTGCCGCGGGCATGGATTTCTTGAGCGATGACTTCTTTTCCGGCACCGGTCGCACCTGTGATCAGTACGGGAATCATAGACCGGGCAACGCGATCGACGAGGCTGAAGACCTCCTTCATCGCAGCACTTTCGATGATCAATGGGCGGTCGCTATCCAGCTTTACCTCGTACCCTCGCCCTCTAGGCGTGGCGCGTTGTACGGGTGATTCGGGGGTAGCGCTGCGCAACGCGATTCGAGCGCGCTGCAAAAGTTCGTCTGCAGTGGCCGAAGATTGTGGGTACGTAGCAATCCCGATGTGGAGGCCCAATATCTTTTCGGCAGCCAGAAATTCGTTGACGAGAACCACCGCATTATCTGTATCGAGTTCCGGCAATAGTACTTCGATGGTGTTGGAGCTATAGAGACCCGATCGATCGACGGGGCGTAGATGGGTTTCCAACTGGGGGTACCACTGTGCTAATGAGGTTTGAGCATCACCGGCGGCGCGAATAATCGCGAGTGATAGAGATCGGCCGAAGAACCGATGCCGCACGATCTCTTCCCGCATTCGCTCGACGAAACGGTCGTGACCCGCCAATCCTTCTATCGCTTGGTCGTTTTCGAGTATCGGCGAGAGCGTGATGGAGACGGAGCCCACGGTCACGCCGTCACCAGCCTTCATCAGCGATTTTTCCACGGGCGCGCCATTGAGCAAGGTCCCGTTGGTTGAGTTCAGATCTTCGACCCAGACTTCTTCGCCGATGAGTTCAAATTGGACATGCTGGCGAGAAAGGCTGCGATCGCGGATCTGAAGATCTGCGCTTTCGTCTCTGCCTATCACCAGAGGCTGGCCGGGAACGAGGTCTGCGGTCTGCGCCCCATCGAGATGGTACACCAGCAGGCGCACGCCTTTTTCCCAAAGGTTACTAGTTCCAGCTAGGCCGCCAACCGCGGTATCCGAACCGAATAATGTATCGACAGATTGCTTTGTATTCGTCATGGCTATGAAGGCATAACTATATCACGCATTTGAACCAGGATGCCAGTCACAGGGTCGTTCTTCGTGGTAGAAGTCGGCATAATTTCATAGACTTGAAACTAGAGCCACGACAATGCCAACGGTTGGCCGGTCTCTGTGCCACCTTGACACAGAGACGATCACCCCTACCTTGGATAAAATGTCTGGGATTTCAATTTTCGGCGGAGGATCAACGCGATGAGGCTGGACCGACTCACGATCAAATCTCGCGATGCATTGGCGGTGGCGGAATCCCTCGGCCGAAAGCGTGAGCACCAGGAGGTCAATACACTACACGTCCTCGCAGCGTTGCTCGACCAAGAAGAAGGGCTGATTCCGCCCCTATTGGATAAGATCGGCTGCAAGAGCGAACACATCCAATCACAGCTGGAAAAGGAACTGGCCCGCCTTCCCAAGGTGGCTGGCGGCGAAAGCTATCTCGCTCAAGAGGTGAAGGAAGTCATCGATGGGGCCTTCACCCAGGCGGATAGTTTTGGCGACGACTTCGTTTCCACCGAGCACCTGCTTCTGGCGATGCTGGAAAAACCGAAATGCAAGGCGGGGGCCTTCCTCAAGAAACAGAGCCTCGACTTGGAAGAGGTACAGCAGGGCTTGGCCGCGCTGCGCGGCAATCAACGCGTAACAGATGAGAACCCCGAAGCTAAATATCAGGCGTTAAAGAGGTATTGCGTCGATCTGACGGAACTGGCACGTAAGGGAAAGCTCGACCCCGTTATCGGGCGCAACGAAGAAATCCGCCGCGCAATGCAGGTACTCGCTCGCCGCACCAAGAATAACCCCGTGCTCATCGGTGAGCCCGGCGTTGGCAAAACAGCGATCGTCGAGGGTATTGCCGCACGCATTACCAGCAACGATGTTCCCGAGAGTCTGCAGAACAAGCAGGTTCTTTCGCTCGACCTTGGTTCACTGGTCGCCGGTGCGAAATACCGCGGCGAATTCGAAGACCGCCTAAAGGCCGTACTGAAGGAAATCTACGCGCTCGATGGGCGCATCATCCTCTTCATTGACGAACTTCACACACTCGTGGGAGCAGGGGCAGCCGAAGGCGCTCAAGATGCCGCAAATATGCTCAAGCCTGCGTTGGCAAGAGGGCTGTTGCGTTGCATCGGTGCCACCACGCTCGACGAGTACCGCGAACATCTGGAAAAGGATAAGGCCCTCGCCCGGCGTTTCCAGCCCGTTTTGGTGGGCGAACCATCGGTAGAGGACGCTGTGGCGATATTGCGCGGCATCAAGGATCGTTACGAAGTGCATCACGGCATTCGCATTCAGGACGGCGCCCTTGTCGCTGCGGCCCAGCTTTCGAGCCGCTATATCGCCGACCGATTCCTGCCAGACAAGGCGATCGATCTCGTAGACGAAGCGGCCAGTCGCCTTAAGATGCAAATCGAAAGTGTGCCCGCCGAAATCGACAACTTACATCGCGAAGTGACTCGACTGCAGGTTGAGGAACAAGCGATGAAGATGGAAGCAACCAAGGAAAGCCAAAGCCGTGCCACCGAGCTCGCAGCCGAAATTTCCACGATGGAAAATAACGTGGAGAGAATGACCCAGTCGTGGCAAAAGCAGCGGCAACATCTCCTCGATATTCGCCGAATCAAAGAGGAACAGGAAGCGCTGAAGCAAGAGATGGCGCAAGCCCAGCGTTCGGGCGACCTACAGCGGGCAGCTGAGATCAGCTACGGCCGACTCCCCGAACTGGAAAAGTCGATCGGCGTCAAACAAGCTGCCCTCGACCAAAGCCGCGAAACCGGCGCCTTTCTGCGGGAAGAGGTAACCGACGAAGACATCGCTCTCGTCGTTTCCTTGTGGACCGGAATTCCGGTCACCAAAATGGTTGAAGCCGAAAGCGAACGCCTCCTGCGTATGGAAGAAAGGCTTAGGCAACGGGTCGTCGGTCAGGATGAAGCCGTTAGCCGCATCGCCAAGGCGGTTCGAATGTCCCGAGCGGGACTCAAAGATCCGCGCCGGCCCATTGGCTCTTTTCTCTTTCTGGGTCCAACGGGCGTAGGAAAGACAGAACTCGCTCGCGCACTGGCGGAGTTCCTTTTCGATGACGAGCATAACCTCGTTCGAATCGATATGAGCGAGTATATGGAGAAACACGCCGTGGCGCGGCTGGTCGGTGCCCCTCCAGGATACGTTGGATATGAAGAAGGTGGCCAGCTTACCGAAGCGGTGCGGCGGCGCCCATATAGCGTGGTCCTATTGGATGAAATCGAAAAGGCCCATCGGGATGTCTTTAATATCCTTTTGCAGGTACTCGACGACGGGCGGCTCACAGATTCTCACGGACGGACGGTTGATTTTCGCAACACCATACTGATCATGACTTCCAATGTTGGCAGTGATCATATTCTGGAAGCGAACGACCGAGAAAAACTGGCGGCTCAGATAGACGCGGCGTTGCGAGAGACGTTTCGACCTGAGTTTCTCAACAGAGTGGATGCATCCCTCATTTTTGATCGGCTTGAATTGGCGACAATACGGCAAATCGTCGACATTCAGTTGCGCCACGTCGAAAGCCTTCTCGCCGACAGAGATTTGAAACTCGAATTGAGCGACGCGGCCAAAGACTTTGTGGCTGAATTGGGCTACGAGCCAGCCTATGGTGCCCGGCCGTTGAAACGCGCTTTGCAAACGGCCGTCATGGAGCCGCTCTCGGAAAAGATCGTTGCCGGGGAAGTGCAATCCGGAGATAGTATCTTCGTCGACCTGGCGGACGGTAAATTGATCTTCCAACGCAATGGGGCGTAAATGCAGTTTCAAGACTATTACCAGATCTTAGGTGTAAAACGCGATACCTCGGCCGAGGAGATTGCAAAATCCTATAAGCGCTTGGCTCGCAAATATCATCCGGACCTGAATAAGGAAAAGGGCGCTGAAGATAAGTTCAAGCAGCTCAATGAAGCCTACGAAGTTCTGAAGGATCCCACAACTCGGCAGCGCTACGATCAACTCGGTTCAAGATATGCCCACGGTTCTAATTTCCAAGCCCCTCCCGAGTGGGCGAATTTCGGCGGCGGTGGCATGAACTTCGGCGGAGCTGGTGGTGGTGCTGGAGGTTTCTCTGACTTCTTTGAAACGTTCTTTAGCGGCATTGGCCGCAAAACCAGACGCGCTGGACGATCAATGCACTTCGACGATGTATTTAGTCAACCCACGGCTGGCCCGACGCCTCGAGGGCGCGATGTTCAGAGCAAAGTGACCGTTGAGCTAGAGGATATCCATCATGGTCGCAAACGTACCATTTCACTGAAGGGCCCCGACGGTCCTCGACGGTACGATGTCACCATTCCCAAATGGGTGCGCAGCGGCGAGAAGATCAGACTTAAGGGGCAAGGCGAAAAAGGCCCCTACGGTGCTGGAGACCTACTACTCACCATCACCATTGCTCCTCATCCTCTTTTTAAGCAGGAAAAGGACGATCTCGTCTTCACCTTGGAGATACCCCCATGGGATGCGGCCCTCGGGGCCCAGGTTCCGATTCCCACCCTCGACGGTGAAGTCACCCTTACCCTGCCAGCGGGACAATCCTCTGGGCAACGACTTAGGCTGAAAGGCAAAGGCCTACCCAAAAAGGGCGGGAAGCGCGGAAATCTCTACGCCGAATTGAAAATCACCGTTCCAAATCCGCTCACCGAAGAGCAACGGCGGCTTTTCGAAGAATTGCGAGAGGCGGCGCTGGAACCCGTTTCCTAGGCGTTTCCCTCGTCGCCGCCCTCGTCCACCTTCCCTCTCTGGCAGCGGTGTCACAGAGGTTGTCTGGGCCGGCAATTCACGGCACTATGATCGCTGCTGGAGCGAATGGGCTAATGAGCGATCTCGACAATCCTGATATTGAGACCAGAGGAGATGAGGAAATTCCCCTCCTCGACGAGGACGACTACCATGAGACCGGGGAATATACCGATCCCGCGGTCAGCCCCGTCACGCTTGCAAACGGTGTCGAATTCTTCATCCGTGAGGCCGAAAAAGCCAAAACGTCTCGCCCTCATGCGTCGAGCCAATTCTTCTGCATCGGCGCTGCATTTGCTGAATTTGCCAACGCAGCCCCGGAAAACGTCGTTGAACTGCTCGAACGCTCACTGAACGGACCAGAAGCAAATCCCTGGGCGCTGCAACTCGTTCGCCGCAGCTTCATGCGCCTACGCAATTTCGAGGGCGCCCTTACGCTCTGCCACCGAGAACTCAAGGTCGGTGGCGAAAGCAAGCACCGTCATGCTGTCGCAACAGAAGCAACCGCCCTACTCTGGCTCCATTCCGGCCGGATGAAGCGCGCCTCTGAAATGGCGGAAACGGCACTTTCCCTGGGACAAGATGTCGGCACCCTTTATACAGCAATCGCCCTGCGGTTACTGCAAGGGCAATTTGAAGAGGCCGCCCAAGGCTACGAGGCCCTCAGCGATATGCTGAGCACGGCAAACGACCGAGCCAATGCGGCCTTTAGCGCTGCGACCCTCTACGATTTGAAGCTCCGCTCGGAAAAGGCCGCCGAGCGTGCCTACCGCAAAGCGATCGAAGCCAACGGCTATCACCTTCCGGCTCTATATGGTCTTTCTTCTCTCTACCAATCAACCGGTGAATGGATCCGGCTCGCCAAGCTAACAGAGAATATCGCTCAGCTTGCGGCGAGCCAAGAAACAAAAAGCCGACTCTATCTTTATTGTGGCGCGCTTCATATGGACCATTCGGGAGATCTCGAAGCAGCCGCTCGTGCACTCAACAGTGCTGCAGCAGCTGCCCCCAGATCTGTTGCGCCAATTCAACGACTCGCCTACGTTCATGAATCGACGGGGCGAACGGACGAACTCGTCGCTGCCCTTCGCCGGCTACACGGCCTAACGATCGATAGTCGAGGGCGGGCGGCAATGCTGTCGCGCATTGGCTGGCTATTACAAACGAGGGCTCAAGACAACGGCAGCGCCATCGCCGCCTTCTGTGAAGCCATTGAGTCCGATGCGGACTACCTTCCCGCGCTTCAGGCATTGGGATCTCTATATGCGCAGGTCGGCGATTTCGCCAAACTTGTCGAGATCTATCAACCGGAAGCCGAGGGCGGTGGAAGCCCCCTCGCCAGGGCCATGCGCCATTTTCAGATGGCGGAACTTTTTCAAGAGAAGCTCGCGCAAAACGATCAGGCTATTGCGTCCTATCGGCGAGCGTTGGAGATCTTCCCCGGATTCATTCTTGCTTTTTGGGGACTGGAACGATTACTCCGCCAGTTGAAACGTTTCGACGACCTCGCGTTGTTGCTCGCCAATCAAGCCGAAACCTCCACGGATAAAAAGACCCGAAATTTCCTTTTACTTGAGTTGGCCAAAATTAAAGCCGATCAACTCGGCCAAATACCCCAGGCGATAGAAATTCTCCAAAGCTCGGGCGACCTAGGTGAAAGCCGTACGGCGCCACTGCTCATGCTGGACTATCATCGGCGCCAGGGAGACTTCGTTCGGCTTGTTGAGGGGCTTTTGGTCGAAGCCCGACAGACCCAAGATAAGAGCGAAAAGGAAGGCCGCCTCCTACAAGCCGCCCACATTCTGCAATCGAATCTAAATGAGCCCGATAGGGCCTTACAGATCTACCGTTCCCTACTGGAACAGAATCCGCTCTGTATCGCCGCGTTTCGCGCCGCCGGAAGCATCTATCATCGGCTCGCCCGTTGGGAGAGCCTGATCACCCTCTACCACCAGGAATTGAAGGTCAATCCGGGGGGGGTTAGCCCGGCCGTAATCCACAGTCGAATCGGCCGAATCTACGATGAACAGCTCGGCCGCGTGAGCGATGCCATCGATTCGTATTCGGTCGCTCTGCGAAGCGACCCCAGCTACGAACCGGCGCTTGCTTCTCTGGAGCGATTGGTCCGAACGAATAAAAGATGGCGCGAATTGGTCAACGTTCTCTGCCGCTACGCTGAGGCACGCCTCGATCCGGCCACAGCTGCCGATGCGCTATGTCGCGCAGCCGAAATTTCCGAAAACCATTTGCAAGAGCTTGACCGGGCAATCGAACTTTATGACGAAGCCTTGAGGCGAGATCCGGCGGCGCTTAACCCGCGCTACGGTTTGCTGCGCGTACGACGAAAACAGGGGCGTTTCGGCGAGGCGATCAACGTGCTTCGCGCCCTCCATCTGGTGGCTGAAGAAAGCGACCGAGCCCAGCTCAAGCTGGAATTGGCCCGGCTGTGCGAGTTTCGCACCCCCGAGGGGCTCGACCTCGACCTCTATGATCAAGCAGCGCCCAATCAAGCAGTCGAAACCTCTTTGCGCCTGGAACTACTCCGAGGTCGTTGGCTAAAAGCCGCTTCTGACCTGCCGGTCTTTCTACAAAACAAGGGAGAAAGAACCGACGATTCCCAGTTGAGCGCCGCGATGCTTTTGGAATGCGCCTACCGCGTCGAGTTCAGCAAAGATGACGCGGATACCCAGTTAGAGGCGGCTCATGTCGCACTACTTAAAACACCAAACGACGAACGCGTCGGTTGGGCCTACGAACGCGCGCTACTGCGTTCGCACCGTTGGCAAGATCTTGGTCAGCATTGGCAAAATGAATCGACTCGAAGAACAGATGTGGGGCTCAGCGAAGCGCTAGGGTTATATGCTGCCATATCGTTCTTTCGTGGTGATTATCTTGAAGAGGCCGATGAAAGCCTGTCAGAGTTGCTCAAATCCGATGGCGACCAGCTAGGCGCCCTCTGGCTCCAGGGACAAGTGGCCCGCCTTAGAAAGGCATGGCGCCGATTTGCCCAAATCCAAGATCGAATCGCCAGCGTTGTCCGCGACGAAGTCAACCAGCGTGAAGCGGCTTTTGAGGCATCCCGAATCTGGCAAGACCAGCTACACGATTCCGGCCGGGCGTTGGCGAGTTTGGCTCCAATCCTATTGGATAGTCCGGGCGACCCGGAGGCTTTTTCGCGGGCTGCCGATCTCCTGCGACAACGGGAAGAATACGCAGACCTCTCACGACTCTATCGACATCGAATTCGGGTATGTGATGAGGAGCAGGTCAAAGTCGAACTTCTGCGCGACCATGCCCTGATCCTGCAAACCAAGCTACGCGACCCAGACCGGGCAATTTCGGAACTCAACGAACTCCTGAGTCTGCGGTCGGATGATTACGCCGCATTGGAAACCCTTGCGCATTTGCTGGTCGAGCAAAAGCGATGGGCCGACGCGGCTGAAACCTTCGGCTGTATGGTCGAAGCAGCGACGGATGATGATACGTCCCAAAGCGCGCGCCTTCGCCAAGCAGAAGTGTTGCTCCGACAGCTTCGTGATCCAGCCGCCGCTCGCCGCGTCCTCGAGAATGTCCCCGCCGACCGGCAAGGCGATCGGCAAACGCAACGGCTTCTTGTCGACGTTTATGTGAAGAATGGTCAATGGACAAAGGCGCGACAACTACTGGATGCGATGAGCGATGTTGAGGATATGGCGGAGCAAGTCTGGACGGCCACCCAACTCGCCGATATCGCCCGTATCGGATTACGCAACGAAGAACTGCGCCGACAATACGAATACCGGGCCATTGAAAAAGCCGGCGGCGATATTCTCGGAAAACTCGTCGAACAGTATCGTCAACGACAAGAGCAGGGCCGCTTCGTAGACATCGGCGAGGAGATTCTTCGCAATAGGGAAAGCGATCCTCCGGTGGACCTCGCCATGGCCCTGGCCTCCCTCCTCCTTCACGATATGGCTGCCCCCGAACGCGCAATGGCGCAGCTCGCCCCCGTCTTGGCGAAAGAGAGCGGAAATATCGCTGCCCAGGAACTCTTCGCATTGGGCTTGGAGAAAAAGGGCAACAGAGAAAAGGCGCGCGACCGCTACCGTCGCATTCTGGAACAGGAGCCAAGTTCGGCATTGTCTTATCACGGACTCGCGCGTGTCCTGAGAGAAGAGGCACCTGCCTCCGCCGCGGCAGCCGCGGGAATTGCCACATTGTTGGGAAAGGAGAGCGATCGACTAGAAACCCACCTGCCCGCTCCCACAACGGCTCCTCCGGGAATGATCGGACTCGACGGACTCAGCTTTCCTAAATCGTTGCGACCACTGGTAAACACGCTCGAAGCCATTGCGCCTCAATTGGGTTTTCATTTTCCAGTAGCGGAGGTTGCGCCGGTTCCCAACGATGCCGCGATAAATGGAGTTTGCCTATCGCTCGCCAGAACGTTGGCCGTAAAGGATATTCGTCTATTTTCAGGATCCGGCCCCAATATCGAAATCGGTATCGGTCGGCCGCTACGCCTCATCGTACCTTCGGCTTACCTTTCCCAGGTAGACAGCCCCAATATTCGCTTCTGGCTGGGCCATGCTTTGGCCATGGGCGCGAGTGCAGGCTCTCTGTTAGAACGCTGCAGCGATCAAGAGCTTCAGATCATCATCGAAGCGCTCCTCACCGCAAAGCCCTATGATGCTGACACCCAGCAGCTGCGCAAAGCACTGCTGAAGAAGATCCCTCGCAAGGTCCGCAAGAGCCTAGAGCTGCTGGAAATTCCCCAGACCCAAAGCGAAGACTGGCGGCGTTTGCGGTTTCTGATGCGAAAGCGGGCCCACCGAATCGGCTTGCTATTATGCGGCGCGGCAGAAGTCGCGATCAAGGAAGTCGCCAAGCGCGAAGACGTTGACATATTCGCAGCCAATGGGTCGCCGCTACTGCCTAGCTTAATGCGCTTCGCGGTATCCAATGATTATCCCGTGCTCCATGCACAGCTTTGGGACCCAACGATACCGCAGATTGCCTAAGCTTCCGTTTTGCGAATCGCGTAGTGATTTTCGGGAACGGGATAGCCCGCTGCGCCGAACGTGTCACGAATGGCTTCATTCGTGGCAAAATAAACCTGCCAGTAGTGATCGTTGTGGCAATAGGGGCGTACCGCGAGCACAGGGCCAGCAAGATTGAAGTCGAGTATTTCGACGTCGGGAGCCGGCTCGCTAATTACGTTAGGGATTGCCGCTAGAGCTTTTTGCAGACGCGGAACAGCGTCGTGATGATCGACACTATGTCCAAGTTGGGCCTTTAGATCGACGCGGCGGTACGGGTTCGCGGTGAAGTTGGACATCTTTCCTTCGAAGACGGATTTATTGCCAACGATGGTCTTCACGTTATCCATGGTGTCGATGACCGTAACCAAGATTCCCACTTCTCTTACGGTTCCGATTACGCCACCGGCGCTGACGAAATCGCCAACCTTGATCGGACGCAGTACCAACATGAACACGCCGGCGGCAAAGTTTGCCAGCATACCCGACCAGGCCATACCGATCGCCACACCAGCCGCAGCTAGAACCGCCGCGAAGGTTGTGGTTTGAACGCCGAAGATGCCGAGCGTTACGATGACGAGAACGACGGTGAGCGCTACCCCCATAAAGGAATTGAGATAGGCGACCACTGTGCCATCCACCTTACGTTTTTCTAGTACGCGGCCGATGATTTTCAGGCAAAGGCCAATCAGCCACTTACCCACGATCCAGAGCAGGATCGCCCCCAGGATCTTCATTCCAATATCAGCGCCAACATCAACAGCTTTCGCTAGTAGCGTGTCCATATTCATCTCGGTTCTCCCGTCTGCTGTTATTTCAAAACCAGTTCAGAATGTTCAGTTCACGCAAGTGTAGACACAGGCTGCCCACCTTTGGTCACACGCGAACCGGTTCTTTTTTCGAATTCTTATTGTCGCGACAACCGGCTAAAATCTAACTGTTTTTCATCTGACGGGAGCGACTAGGCGTCTTTTTCGGCGGCACTGGGGGAACTGAGGCGGGTCACGGGGAGGTTTTGTTCCATCAGGGCTTTGCAGGGAACGATACATTCTTGGCCGTCGGCGTAGCGAATGACGAGAGCGACCCGGGAAAATCGAACCACCACGCCCGTTTTTCCATCGAGTTCGATGCTATCTCCGAGGCGAATGAGCGGTTCATAGTATTGTCGCGCTAGAAGGTTCTGAAAAATCGCCCGGCTACCGAAGCCAAAGCCGATGGCCAAGGCGAGTAGAATTCCACCGAAAGCGAGTCGGACCAACGCATCGATCAGGGCTGTCTTGATGCCGATCTGATCGATGGCCATGATGATCGAAAGTGTCATCACAGCGTAATAGACGACCGTCGCCATAATATTGGGAGACTGAGGATCGCCCGTGCCGCGCGAGATACGACTGACCACATTTCTCAACACATCGCCGATGAAGATACCGGCAACGATGATGGCGCCACCCGCGAAGGCCTTGGGCGCAAAGGCGACGATCGCCCCCGTGGCAGCGGCGATGCCAGGCAGACCCAGCATCTCGGCAATGATAGCGAGGGTGACAACAAGGCCGCATAGCCAAACGACTTTGCCCAAGAAACGCGCAATGCCGCGCTTGGCACCAATGCTATAGAGAATCTTCGCAACCCCGGCCTTTTCCGCAAGCGTCTCCAGACCGGTCTTTCGCACCATCCAACGGGTCACAGCGGCAGCGATGGAGGAGGCCACCAATCCACCCACGATCACCCCGATAACCCATAGGGATTTTACGACGTAGGGGTGGCCCAAGAAGGACAGTATTTTAGTCGTCATCTCGTTTCTCCTCGTCTTCTTCGCTCTCGTGCTGACGGAGGGCCTGCTTCGTTTCGGGCGATGCAAGCTTCGTCGAAGCTACCACCATATTCGCCGCTTCGATCATATTTTCCGTGACCAGCGTCTCAATGGATGGACCCTCGCCGCCTTCGGCTTCGGCGGCGAGTTTGATACGAAACATCACCTGATCCGTGAAGTCGACCAAGACATCTGTGACGCGTTCGCGCATCTCCCGAAAGAGACGATGCATCTCGCCGTCGTCGAATGGACTCTTTAGTTTAGGTTCCATTTTCGATCATCTCTTCGTAGGTACGCCAAAATTCGCCGCGCGCGCGAGCCAACCTCATCTTGGTGGCGGACGCACCGAGGTCTAATAGTTTTCCAATCTCACTTAAGGCAAGCTCCTCAACATGTCTTAGAATCAAAATCTCCCTAAACGGATAGGAGAGTTCGCCCATCACCTTCTCAAGGGAGTCCCGGTGCATTACAGGACCCGAACCGTTGAGCACATAGGGGTCGAGTTCCACCTCCGCATTTCGTTCGCGGCGCAATTTATTATCGCGCCGATGATTGAATGCCAATCGGGTAGCGATAACGCGCAGCCACGTCCGAAAGGATGAATCTCCGCGAAACTTGGGCAGCGCCGCGAATGCCTTGAGAAAAACCTCCTGCGCGACATCCTCTGCATCCCCCTTATTTCCCAACAGATATTCGAGCACGCGCACAAGCCAGGCTTGATGCTCGCGCACCAACTCTTCGAATGCCTGGGCACGGCGCGGTCCTGCGACCTGCGCCCGCCGGATGCGCTCGAATTCGGCATCCCTGTTCTGCGACCCTGCCTCCATTCAGAGCGATCAGACCATATTCTCGCTATTTGGGCTGCAAATTATTAGCCCTTCCTAGATACCGACACGCTGGGCGGTGAGAACGTCACATTTGCGGGGAATATTCCCCTAAGCGACACTTCGGACAAAAGTAATAAATCCCTGTGACCCAAGCCCAGCACCCCGTGTCAACAATACAGGGGGACATATCGTGTATTCAGCAAATGCCAAAAAGAGGGAGCGACGGAACGCCACTGACGAAGAAACTCTGAGCCTCCAAGGCCTGGCGACGTGTGAATCAACAGAATATTTGATCGGTCGTAATTCAGCTACGGGTAGATATCGGCTGCAAAAATTCGTCATGGTCTGCAACGATGAGGACTGGTGTCGATCCGTTTTTACCATCGTTGCCGACTGTTCCTCAAACCAACGGTTCGGCCATCTCGACCTGCTCTTTCTCGGACCACACCTCAACTCACCGTCCGCCATACAAGGTGTCGTTTTCGAAATCCTGAACACTCTAGAAGACTCCACACGCGTGGTGGAATTTGTGCGGCTAGTCGGTATCACCATGGACGAGCTTATTTTCGCCGGCCAATACGGCGCGAAAGCCTTGATTCAGCAACTGAAGAGAGCCGGCGATTATCCACGAACGAAACCCAGACGCCCGAGCATCCCCTTGCTTCGCCCACAACGCCAGCGCGTCTAATACCGTACTAGGGAATCGACCGTTTGGAGATGAAGAAATCGCGACCGCCAACCGCCGTATGGGTAATATTACCGAACGTCGCCTTATCGCTGAAATAGCCCACGGTGATCAGATTGCCGTTCTTATCCGTGATGATGGAATTTCCCGCTTCCTCGGATGAGAGACCACCGGCGTAGTCACCGAAAACGAACGCACCGCTGGAATCGAGGACCAATTGGAATATATCGGTTGAGCCACCGTTGTTGGGCAGCAATACAATGCTATCGAATTTGGCGAAGTCTTCGAATTGTCCTGTGACGAAGATCTTGCCCCCCTGCCCGAGCCCAATGCCTTTTCCCAAATCGGAACCCAAACCACCACCACTCGCGGCCCAGTCGACGTCTCCGTTGGGACTCATTTTCAATACGAAGACCTCCGAACTCTGACCACCGCCGTTGAAGCTATACGTGCCAAATTCAGCGACCCCTACAAACCCGCCGGTAACATAGATCGCGGTATTGCCATCGGCAACGATATCGACACCCGCGCCATCTGAAGCACCGCCTGCATTGCGTACCCATTTGAAAGCGCCCTGCTGATTGATCTGGGCAACGAAGATATCGGTCGTGGCCGACGCACCGACGAGTACCGTCTCGTTACCGAACGTGGTGTCTCCCCCATATGTTCCGGTAATGTAGCAGCTAATGGTCTGATCACAGGTGATGGCGGCTGAATAAGTATGCTTGCTACCTTGCGTAGACGTCACCCAGATAAAGGTTCCCGTTGCCGAATCGAGACGCGCTACGTACGCTTCCGCCGTTCCTTTCGGCGTCTTTTTGATGGGGCCGAAATCGGCTACGCCGGCATAGTTACCGGTAATATAAAGAGAACCAGTACCGTCACGAGAGATTCCCCAGCCAAAATCATTCCCTGAATACGGTGATTCCACCGGTGAACCCGCTGGGACCGCCCAGATGAAATCTCCGTTGACGTCGAGAGCAGCGACGAAGATATCGGCCGCGCCCTTAGATTTGAGGACGGGCAGCGTACCAAACTCAGCGGTGTCGCTAAAGCTGCCCACCACGTACACGTTGCCTGTCGTGTCGAGAACGAGGTCGGCCCCCATATCACCGCCCGTGCCGCCGGCAGAGGTTGCCCAGAGGAATTTGCCGTCTGGGTCAAGCTTTGCGATCAGAATATCCGTTCCCCCGCCATGGTCCTTCAACGTAAATTGACCCAACGTCACAGCGTTGCTGTAGGTCCCCGTGACATAGATATTTCCCGACTTATCCGCTACTGCGGAGAGGATATTCTCGTTGCCTTTCTCTGCCCCAGTGACAAGCCAACCTAGAGGCTGGCATTGGCCCTGACTGTCGCAGCCAAAATTTGCTGCGCATTTGCCACACGATTGGCCACAAACGGGGTCGAGTCCACAAACGCTGGTGCCGCATTTGGGCTGGCAGACCGTATCGGGCAATAATGTATCGATGGAAACGGCCGGGATATCGAACAGGAGGTCGGGTAGCGGCGTATTCAGGTCGGGTTTCGCGATGCTCATCTCGGGAAAAGGTGCCGAGTCCACAACCGCGGCATCGTTGTCCACCACGGTGATTCCATCCAGCAGACCAAGGTCTGAAGTGGGAACCTCGGGCGGCGAAATCGACGAATCGCAGGCAGCGAACAATAGCAGGGTGACTATGCTAAGCTCCGGAACGTTGGTAATGCGCATAGGATATTCTACCTTAGGTAGATATGTCCTCGCCAATCCCCCTTTGCCAAAGTTGAGTTGAATGCTTCCGACACCGAGCAAAACACCATATTTCCCTGCGGTTCTGGTCACTATCTTCATTTGCGTAACGGCTTCGTGTCGGTCCGAGAAGCCCAGCAACTTCAAACCCCAACGCATTCAAGATCGATCTTCATGCCCGGTAGAGGCACCGGCACCTTTGAAACTCCCCTACGAAAAGGCCGAGCACCGTGTTCTAGCCTATTGGCTGCCAAAGATCCCGGCCCCCAAAAAGGTCCTACTCACCGCAAAAGAGGTCGAGCAGCATAACGTAGACATCCGCGGTCTAGCGGACGGCGGATGGCCTAGCGGACGTTGGACGTTGAGCGAACGAAAGATCGATCAAAAGAAAATCCGCGCGCGGTTTACGAAACAGACAGCGAGCCTGCAAGAGACGATCGAAGGAAAGAAGCGCTATGACAAGCGGGGAAAGCTCGCCTCGAACTTCGTACCTATCCTTGAAAAACGAATGGGCTCCAGCGTGCCGATGGATGAGTTTCGCGTGGCGTATCGCAGTACAGCCTTGCGTTGCTTTCCCACCAACGATCCGCTCTACGAAAAGCCCAGAGACTACGCCTTCGACCTGATGCAATGTTCGCAAATTCACCCCGGCGAATTGCTGCGCGTCCTCGCCGAAACGGACGACTTCTACTACGCTTGGACGTCCTATGCTGGCGGTTGGGTCGATAAAAAGGCGCTCACCCCGGCCCTGGATAACGACGCCCTCAAAGCGTATAGCGCTCCTTCGTCGTGGGCTGTTTTACAAAGCGATAATGTCCCCGTCTTCGACAAAGCCACGGGCGGAAAAATGCTGACTATTGCTCGACTCGGTAGTCGCTTTCCCCAGTCTGGTGGGAAAGAAAGGATCGAGCTGCTATTTCCCACGGCTGCGGGCCTTCGGCCGGCCTTCATCACCCGCGATGCGCTCAGCCTGGACGGTCACCTCCCACTCAGCCGTGAACGATTTCTTTCCATTGCCTTTGCGCAACTTGACCGCCCCTATGGCTGGGGGGGCAGCAACGATTACCGAGACTGCTCACGACTCTTGATGGATACCTTCGCTGTCTTCGGCTTGGAGCTGCCGCGCAATTCCAGCAAACAGGCAGAGGCGGGTAGACGCCGTCTCGATGTGGGCGAACTCGATGAGGACAAGAAGGCTGAGGCGATCGAAAGGGCCGCGGAAACGGGGCTCGTCTTGCTCTACATGCCCGGCCATATCATGCTTTATTTGGGACGCGATGGGCAGGAACTCTACGGATTTCACCTCTTTTCCGGCTTCATTCAACCCTGCCCGGAACGGCCGGGATGGGAAACCACGTTCCGTGTCAATCGAACCGCTGTGACCTCCCTTTCCTTGGGAAATGGCGGCTCCCGTAGGAGTTTTCTCCAACGGATCACCCGTCTTGTGATATTTGGCAGTTAATGATGTGCTGTCTTCGCTAGGCCTGACGAATGACTGAAAACGAGAGCCCAAAATCCACAGCTGAAATGGAAACCGAACTCCCGAAGCCCGAGGAACTTGGTACGCCGGAACAGATCCCGTTACCCAGCTCGCCTCAAGCCGGTGACACGACTGACGCGGGCGACGCGGGTGACGCGGGAATGTCCAAACGGGCATCGATCACACCTCCGCGCCCGGCCCCAACACCCAGCCCCGGCGCCATGCTGCATCGTTGGGGGCTCTTGGGGCGACTATTTGCCCGGATCTTCTTTTCCCGAGTTTGCTTTCCCAAAGAAGCCGTGGAGACCATTCGACAAGCGGCGCAGATGGGTACCGTCGTGTACGTGATGCGCTTGCGCAATACGTTGGAGTTCCTCTATTTCAACTATGCGTGTACAGCTCACGACCTGCCGGTGCCACGCTTTGCCAATGGACTGAAGAACTTCTGGTGGCAACCCGTCAAATTGTTATTCCGGCGGATCTTTGGCAAACGGCGACGCACGCCCGTGCAGGCATTTAGACAGCTCACCGAAGAAGGACAGAGTTCGGCCATCTTCTTGCGCACACGCGATCTCATTCCCAACCCGAGCTTCGACGGCCCCTATCTCGAGTCATTGCTTGAAATTCAAGAGACTTCCGCAAAGCCGATCGTCATAGTCCCCTTGACGGTCTTTTGGGGAAATAAACTGATTCGCAATACGGAGCCGGGAAATCCCGCATCCATGGTCTTCGATAAACTCTTGGGCAACCAAGATGAACCACGGATGTTGCGCCGTATCTGGCAGGTTATCCGCCACGCCCATAACTCGTTGGCCGCTGTCTGTACGCCCATCGCCTTGGATGGCTTTCTGCAGCGCAACGACAACGAACCGAAACCAGACGCGAAGGTTCTAGATCAAGAGTTGGTGGAAAATATCGATGCGCTGCGTCGCATGCGGCTCGGACCACGTCGCACCCACTTCATGCAGTTGCGTGAACAGATTCTTCAGCGCCCAGAGGTTCAAGTGGCCATTCGGCAGCAAGCCAGTAGTACCGGCCAGTCCATCGCACGGGTGGAACGAAAAGCCCTAAAGATACTGAAACAGATGCAGGCCCGTTGCACCACCCGCGGCCTCCTACGACTGTCGAAAATGATCCGTGCCTTTTGGGGACGACTCTTCGAGGGGTTTGAAATCGATGAGGCCGGCCTACAAAATCTGCAGATTCCGGCTCAAGAAGGTCGAATCCTCTTCTTGCCCACCCACCGCAGCCATATGGATTATTTGATCCTATCCGACATGCTTTATTCCAGAGGTGTCGTTCCACCTCATATCGCTTCGGGAATCAATTTGGCCTTCTGGCCCATGGGTTGGATATTTCGTACCGCAGGGGCCTTTTTCATGCGACGGCGTTTCAGCGGCGACCAACTCTATACGGCCCTGATACGTACCTATCTACGAACCATGCTCACTGAGGCCCATACGCTTGAGATCTTTATCGAAGGCGGACGCACTCGAACGGGTTCGATCCTTCCCCCGAAACTCGGTTTGCTCTCCATCGTTGCAGATCTTACCGTCTGCGATGAGGTTCCCCCGGTCTATGCCGTTCCGGTTTCCATCGGCTATGAACGCGGTACCGAAACAACCTCTCTAACCCGTGAGCTCAGCGGCGGTAAGAAACAGTCCGAATCCTTTCGTGCCATGCTGAGTGGTGGCGCCCGAATATTGCGCCGCAAACAACAATACGGCTTCGTGAACGTGCAGTTCGGCGAAGCGATCGAAATGCGAACTTTCCTCGCCGAGCGTGGCTATGCTAGCGCCGATACGCCCCCCGAAGTTCGACATCACGGAATTCGAGCCCTCGGCTACCATGTACTTTCCGATGCCGGCCACCTAACGGCGATCAATCCCACGATGCTTACTGCCGCCGCTCTCAGTTCGATGGGAACGCGTGGTGTGCGGCGCGACATATTGAAAGCGAATATCGAGTTAATCGCCCGAGCCTGTCGCGAAGCTCAAGCCCGTTTCAGCCCGGGAATGTGGAACGAGGAAAAGCTCGCAAGCGACGATATCTTGGTGCGGGGAACACGTTTTTTGATCCACGAAGATGCGCTGCGTATTCTTGGTGGCCCAGCCGACAGAGTCTACGCATCGGAAGAGGAAGCTCGGATCCGGCTGGACTACTACAAGAACCAACTGCTACAGCATGTACTCGATATCTCGTTGGGTGCAACCGTACTGCGAACCCTCTATCTCGGACAGCACGCCGCCAGACAATCGCAAGGAGGCGATCGGATTTCGCTGCCAATCGAAGTCGCACGCAACGGCGCGAATTTTGTAGCCGGCTTAGTTCGGCTACACTTCGTCAACTATGCGGGTCTCGATCTCGGGCAGTTGATGGACAAGGCCTTCGAGCGAATGGTCGCACTCTCATTGATCAATCAGGATGGTGAAAACCATCTCAGTTTGAGCCCCGCGCAATTCGACAATCTGAAACCTCTTGCCGGCTTGATCGAAAGTCCTCTCGAAACCCAGCGCGCGATAGCGAGGTCATTGCAAACTCTGAGATCAGGCCCTCGTCTCCGCAAAACGGTGGAAAGTGATATTCTGGCCGAACTCCACCGCGCTTATTTGACGGGCGACTTACACCGCTACGAGTCTTGCCAGACGCCACTCATTCGCACGGGAATCGACTGGCTATGCGACGAGGGGATTGTCACGCAACAGTCTTCGACAAGCGGATTGGAAATCGCGCTGGCGAAGCAGCACGCCGATGGTCGGGCCTTAGAAGTTCTAGTGGAGAGGATCGATCAGTTGATTTCTGAGGATCGAACGAGAGAATAGCGAACGAGAGACGAGCTACTTCTTCTTCTTCAGGATCTTCGCAGCTGCTTCACGAACCCACTTAGCGCCGTCTTTGGAGTATTTCGTGGCGATCTTCTTACCTTCAGCTGCATCCGCATCATTAACCAGTCGAAGCGCAGAGCTACGGGTCAAGTCAGAGAATGTACCGGCCACAACGGTTTGGCAAAGTGCGACGATCTTTTTGATTTGGGCGGGTGTTGCTTTGTTGCTGAAATAGCCTTTGACCGAACGAAGAGCACCGACATAGGTGAAGTCGAATTTCTTTTTCTTGATCATCGCTTCAGCAGAACCCAATACTTTGTCTTTGTTCTTGGGACAATAGCTGCCCACGCGAGAAGCGGCGGCGGCGGCGATATTCAGATTGTCATTTTCCATGAACGGAACCAAGAGACCGCAAACTTTGCCTTCTTCTTCGGGGTTCAGACGCTGACCCAGACCGATACCGCGAATTGCTTCCACGCGAACTTTATCGTCTTTGCCATCCTTGATGGTCTTGCCGAGGTGATCGAAGACGCGCAAACGGCCATTGGCCCATAGGGCATTGTAGCCGGTGGTCTTTACCGAATCGAGCTCAGAGGCGTCGATCAACTTGATGACTTCAGTGTCCTTCTTCAACGCGGTTCCCATATAGACAACTGCGCGGGAAAGGGGACGCGCTTCGCGGGCGCGCTTGGCCTTGGAAAGGGCATCTTTTAGACAGACATAGACTTTGTTGTCGGCTTCTTCGCGCATGCGCTGGGAATAGGCCAAACGGCTGATGCGGTGAGCGGAAAGTGCTTGAACCACATGGTTGCTATCGCTCATGCCATAACAATAGGTAAGGAGTGCTTTGGCGACACCGATCTTCTTCTCAACCTTGGACAGGTCTTTCTTGATCGCTTCATCCTTACATTTGCGGATATAGCCGTAGTCGCTGACTTCGCAGCTTTTCAATACAGCCTGGGCTGCCTTGACCAAGGTTGCTTCACCTTTGGCCAGGCCTCCACCCGTCGCCGGGGTCTTGGGCGGGGTCTTGGGGGTATCGGGAGTTTTTGGGGTAGCGGCGGCGGTTCCCGTTCCTGCAGCCGGTTTTTCTTTTTTGCAGCCGGTCGTCCCAAAAGCTACGAGGGGCAACAATGAAAAGGCAGCAACATAGACAGCAAATTTGCGAATCATCTGTGGTTTCTCCTTAGACGCAGATGCAAAACTGGCGTGGCCTCAAATCTGAGCCACGGTATCTACTCAACACATTTCAACAAAAGGACGGTAGGATTGTCTTCGACTGAGCGATGCTGTCAAGGTTTGAGACATCGGGCGCATCGACATGCGCCATCGCATCGGGCCAAAATGACATGGTCTAGCTAAAACATCCGAGATAACCGTTGGTTAGAGGTCGAGTTGAAAGGCGCCTGAAGTTGCCTGATCTGAGCAATATCGGCCGCGTTGATCCAGTCCAACGCGGCAGGCTGTGACGTCGGGGTCGTGAGCGAATAGCAGCCAGATGCCTTGCTGCTGGGCTCGGCCGACGAGGATCTTCTTTTCGTCGATGACGCCTTCGGGAAAGCGATCGTAGCCCATCGTGATCGGCAGGTGGACCCATGGTGCACCTGGAACGAGGTCGCCACAAAAGAGCGCCCCCTGCCCGTCCCGTTTCAATTCGGTCAGCAACATTCCTGGGGTATGACCGTCACTCAAATGAAAACCAAAATCGGTTCCAAGCACCTCGGCCGCATCTTGGGCCTCGACCAAACGAAGTCGACCGCTGGCCTCTAGCAGATCATTCAGGTGGGGCAAGAATGACGCTTTGTCTCGTAAATGCGGCGCCCGAGCCCGCTCCCACGCTTTTTGACCCACGATGAATTCTGCGTTTTCGAAAACCAACTGGGCCGGCGCATCTTCGCACCAAGTGGATAGCAAACCGCCTGCATGGTCGAAATGCAGATGCGATATGACGATTTGGTCGATCTGATGACTTGCCACCCCCAGCGCCTTTAGGTTGGCCAACAGCAGGTGGGGATCGCCATCGTTGGGAACCTCTACGCCAAACCTATCCCGCAGCTTGGGCTCAAAAGAAAATCCTACGCCCGCCTCCAATAGTATTCGTCGATCTTCCTTTAAATCATGGATCAAGAAAGCACGACAGGCGAGTTCGATTCGGTGCCTCGAATCGGCTTCGATCCAACGCTGCCAGAGTGCACGAGGCGCATTGCCAAACATTGCCCCGCCATCAAGGCGTTGGCGGTTTCCCTCTACGCTAGAAATACGATAGCGAGATTTCATAACTCGACCGTATCCCCCGGCAGAAGTATCGCCATAGTCCCTGCCGCATCGGTTACGTCAGGGGCGGCGCTAGCGAGACCGAGCCAATGGCGGAAGGCCCGGGTGATCTCTTCGAGATGGTCCACGTTATCAATTGTTATTTGAGTCGGATGAGGCGAGCTTTTACGGCACCCGCTTTATCTGTTTCCAGGCGAAAACGAATTTCACTGCTGCCGCTTTCGACGGAGATCTTCAACATCTCGCCACCGCCCCCGCGGATGGAACCATCGCCTGGATAGTCCTGAACCTTGGGACCCAGCAGTTGCATGCCGTGAAACGAAGCATGTGTGCTGCAGCCACGCTGCCGACCGGTTATGGGATCGAGAGTGGTCGGCAAGTAATTATATTTTGCATCCTCAGACAGTGCCGCGCCTTGTGATCCTCGATTGCTCAGAACCAACGCGGTCCAGAACTGATCGACCATTTGACCATGGGTCAACCCGGTGCTCTTGGTGAAGCTCTCGTTGCCGTATTCCAATTGGTCCATGAAGGTATGGAGCCAGGTGATGCCACCATCATCCTGAGCGTTGCCCTGGGCGTCCATGCTGTCGCCTCCGGCCAAATCATAGAAGTAGCGTATGATCAGATAGCCCGCACCGCGCATGACGCCATCCGCCTCACCACCAACATATTGTTTCAAAGCGTCGCTGGTAAAATTGGGTAGCGAAACCATGTCGATGCCATCCAAGCCAGCCATGGTGACATAGAAGTTGCCGGCCTGATAACCGCTCAGGTCTTGCGCCAGCGCGCTGAGCCCCTCGGTGATGTAGGGGTTTTCGACGGCGTTGACGTTATCGTTGAGCATATATTTGCGGTAGAAGTAGATCAGATGCTGAAATTCATGGGCCACCGTTTCGAGCATAGCGCTCGCCGTTCCGTAGGGTCCCGACATCAGATTCGGCGGGGTGAGATAGACCAACTCGGTTAGGTTGCTATGGGAGCATCCGGTTACCAGTTTTGGGTCGACGAGATCGCAAGGGGAGACATAGGCGACCGCCGAATTTTTGGGCACGAGCGGGCTAAGAAGAACACCGATCAGGCCGTCTCCATCAACATCCGACTCTTGGCCAAAATAGACCCGTAAACGCGGAACGATCAACGTAGAGAAACCTTCTGCGAGTTCCTTCAGACTTTTGTCTTCGATACTCGCCAACGGCGTCGTCGTCGTATCCAGCCAAAATACGGCCACCCCATCCACGGAAACGGCTTCGGCCGTGATGGTATTCAGTTGGGCACCCACCCGAATCGAAAATTCCCGAGTATCGCCAACCTTTGGCGGCTCGGTAGCCTCGAGGTATTTCTTCGGTCGAAGTAGTGTCTTGCCGCGAACTTCGGAGAGGATCTTGCTCACCTCCTCTGAAAAGCGACAACTATTGCCCCCGGAGAATTCGGTAGACGAATCTGCATCGGGGCGCGCGGGCTCTTGTTGCTGCGCTCGTGAGGACGCGTCTTTATACGAATAGGTTGTCAGTCCTTCATAGGAGAGAGAGGTAAGCAGCAGAACATAGTTCTGCCCGTCTTCCGCAGGATTCACGCCCTCAATGACGCCGTTTTCGTCCGCTGAAAATTCGACAAATTCCCCCGGCGCTATTGCCCTGGGGCCCTGGGGAAGGTCTGGCGTCGCTGCATCAGGCAACACCGCACCGTCTACGACGGAGGCCTCAGCACCACCGTCAGAAAACGATGGAAGCGTCCCGCTGTCGCTGCAGCCCAGAACAACAAAGGGGATGAAAAACAGAATCGTCGCCAATCGTCGACGAAAGAGCGCTATACCCAAACACATAACTATTCCTCCTAGGCCCCGAACGTCTACATCGGCCCTATCGGCTATGGCGCAGCCACCCTCGTTTGTGGGAGGTGGAGCAACTCCTGAATCAACACCCGCGTCGGGCTGCGTTGTCGAAGGGGAACCCTCCGCACGAACGGCCAAGGATAGCGGTAGATGACGATTCTTTCGCGCCTCGCTTGCCGCAACAATGAACATCTCACCCTGAGATTTCAAGCTCACGGTTCCCTCTTCCGCATTTGCGCTGACGATTACCCGCGCGTCATCTTTTCCTGTGATCAAATGTAGCGCCAACTCGGCCGATGGATATTCGGACGTAACCGTAGCCACCATGCCGGTGGGGATATTGATTCGATAGTAGAGAGCCGAAAGATAGGGGATCTCCCCACTGATCCGAAAAGGATGACCATCTTTCACCTCGGTAAACGGCACCTGGGGAAATTCTGCGGCGCGTGAGTATCCACGATCACTACCGGCCCGACTGCCGGTCAACAGATTCCAAAGAGCAAATTCCGAAAACGCCTGAGCGAGAGATGAACTATGGTCCCGCGCCAGCACCACATCCACAGCATCGAGGGAATTGTCTGAACTTCCGCCCGTGGACATCTCCTCGAAAACCGTGGGGAGAATCTTGCTGCCGAATTTCTCGTTGAGAAAATAGGGCCAAATCGCCACCCCGTAAATGAAGGAGTCGGTTTGGCTGTTGGCATTGGCATCCAGGGGCCGATACGGCTCCTCGAAAAAAGCGGTGATCATCGCTTCGAAATCTTTTTCCTGCGGATAGATCTGTTCCGTAACCCACGCCGCTGTGGATTCGCTGAACGCTCGGTCGATATCGTTGCGGTACGCGTGTTGAATCGCGTGAAAATATTCATGCGATGCCAGGATCTTCATTCCATCTTGGGGGGTTGGGTATGAATAGCGATCGAAGTCGTTTTCGACGACCAAATAGCCGGCACACGGACGCGGCTGCTGTGGCGAACACGCCTCTAAGACGTAGTAGCCATCCGCACTGCCACCTCGGTCCTGCAGGTAGACATCGAATCGCGCATCACCACCATAGTCCAACGTGTCATGGTAAAGCGCGTCGGATAGGGGTTCGCGAAATCCGAGTTCATCGATCTCCTTTTTGTGAACATCATCGAAGGTCAGACCGAATTCCTCGACAAAGTCGGGAACCCCGCTATTGTCGTCGTCCTTCGCCGGTACAGCGTGGTCACCGCTACGCGTATAATGCATACGGAATTTGCCCAAAGGCGTATCCCAATGCTCAACGGTTACGTCATCGCCATAGCCATTGCCGATCCAGCCGTCACCATCGGTGGGACGTACGGTAAAATTCTGCTGGGCTATCTCTGCTTCGGGCCCGCATGCTGCCAGAATCGAAAGTAGCGCAATCGACAATAGGCGTCGCATTACATCTTACTCCAGCGAATCGTGAAGAACCCGCTGACATCAGAGCTACTATAGAAACTATCAATGGCGAGTTTGTAGTGGTCGCCATTCGCAGCACGTACGACATAGACCTGTGATTTTGGCGTGACCGAATGCTCGGCGCCTCCAGCGTAGTCATACCAAAGGCCTTCGGGACCATCAAAAGCGACGAGAATATTATTGATCGGATCGCGCGTGACCTCGCAATTCTCGTTGATGAATTCGTCCGTCTTAAAAGCAGATGCCGCGGGAAGCGTGGTGATGTCTTCCAGTTTCTTGTTGGCAACGATCGCTACCGCACCATTTCCCGCTCCGCTATCGCCGCCGTTTACGCGAATCTTGGTACGACGTAGTGCGATATCCCAGGCGGTTGACGTCTTGGCTGAATAGTCGTCGATGCTGACTTTCGCCCCATCGCTGAGAGCGATGTAGATATAGGGATTATTGCTCGCGCCCGACATCCCACCGGCCGTCGCATCGATAACCGATTGGAAAACGCCGTCGCCTAAGTCGGTGGTGGTCGCTTGTCCCGTGCTCACTGAAAGCTGGGGAAAGACCGCGTCGTTCCATTCGTCTTTGCAGGGATCGCCAACGGGAGGCAGATCCGGAGCGACGCCCAAGTCGGGATAGAGGTCGGATGCGACACCCTGGTCGACATTGCCCCCGCCCGTGCCGCCTGTTCCGCCCGTACCTCCGGTGCCGCCTGTTCCGCCAGCACCCGCACCGCTATCGCCACAGGCGATCGTCAATACACCGAAAAACAAGACCCATTTCGATTGCTTACGCATTTGCTCTCTCCGTTGTCCGAAATCTCGTTACTACGCATCGCTAGGGGATCACAAGACCGGGTTTTGGGGCGCCGTGGACACTGCCCCGGAGAATGAAAAAGTGTCATGATAATCTAAAGATAGATTCCCTTTTGCGGGCTCCGAGCCCGGGTGTATCACCCCATTGACGATTCGCTCTCAGCGGGCGTAGGGCCTATAATCGGGCGGATGAAGCTCTATGCCATCAGCGACCTCCATCTCGGCCACGAGGAGAATCGACGACTTCTCTCAACCATCGGCGATCATAGAGACGATTGGTTGATCCTCGCCGGCGACCTGGGCGAATCCAACGACACCCTACGATTTGCATTGGACGTCTTGGCACCGCGCTTTGCTCAATTGGTTTGGGTTCCCGGAAACCACGATCTTTGGTCGACCGCCGCGTTGGATGGCGAAGCGAAATACCTCAGCCAGGTCGCGATCTGCCGCGAGTTTGGCGTGCTGGGGCCCGAAGATGATTACGTCGTCTTTCCGCACGCCGAATGCCCGCACCTTTTGGTCCCCATGTTCCTTCTCTACGACTACAGCTTTCGGCCTGACGAGATCTCCCTCGAGGAAGCCCTCGACTGGGCTTGGGAAGAGCATATTTCATGCGCCGACGAACGCTATCTAAGCCCCACCCCCTTTGCCGATATCTCGAGCTGGTGCGCCGCGCGTTGCGACAATACGGAAAAGCGACTTGCGGCCCTGACGGATGATCTGCCCCGAATACTGATCAATCATTTTCCCCTTCGTCGCGACTTGGCCGTGCTACCGCGAATTCCCCGGTTCTCCTTATGGTGCGGCACACGGCGCAGCGAAGACTGGCATCTGCGGTTTAATGCCTCGGTCGTCGTAGCAGGTCATCTGCATATCCCCAGCAGGCAAATGCGTGATGACGTGTTCTTTGAAGAGGTCTCTCTCGGCTATCCCAAGCAGTGGAAACAAGAACGCGGCATCGAATCGTATTTGCGACAGATACTGCCGCGGCCCGAAAACCCAAAGCTGGGCTATCTCGGTTGAACCGAGAACCCGCTTAGGACGGTTTTTCGGGGTTCAGCTTGTGGCTAAACTTTGGACGTATCATCAACAACGCGGCGGGCAAGAGAATCAAATCGGCCAAGACCGCAAAGATGATCACCAAAGCGGAAACCACACCAAAATGCGCGTTCGGCGCGAAATTGCCGAAGGCCAAAACCGCGAAGCTCACCGCGAGGATAACGCTGGTAATCACGATCGGCCGCCCTGTTTCATTCATGGTCCGGGCGATGGCATCTGAGAGTTCAGCACCACCCTTGAGGTGCATCCTGAGGCGCGCCAGGAAATGAACAGTGTCGTCGACGACGAGACCCAAGGCGATACTACCGATCATAACCGTACCGGGATCGAGGGGGATCTTCAGTACCACCATCGCAGCCAAGCCCCAAAACACGGGCAGAAAGTTGGGGATCAATGCGAAAAGAGTCAGGCGAAATGAGCGCAAGAGCAGCAGCATCATCAAACTGATGACGACGAAGGCCACCGAGAAACTACGAATCTGACTGTCGAGTAGGTAGATCTCCATATTGGACATCAATTTGATGAACCCGGTCATCACGAATTCGAGCCCGTCCTTATTGAACCGATTCTCTAGTTCGGCGGCTATCGCCGGAAGCTCATGGGCGAGATAGCCACTATCCGTCATGCTAACCCTCGCGGTCAGACGAGCTACGGAATAATCCTCTTGAACCATCTTGTCGAAATCATCTTCGCCCTCCAACAGCAGATAGTATTGGGCGGCCATCTGACGACTCGTGGGCAGTTTCGCAGCCGAAGTTTTTCCGCCATTCAAGACCCGGTTGACTTCCTTTAAACTATCGAGAACCGACATGCTGCGGGTAACGCCATGCAAGGATTCTATCCACCGAGAAAATTCATCGATTCGTTTGAGAAACTTCGGTTCCTTAAGGCCCCCTTTCTTTTTCGTGCGGACCAGGAACTCAACAGACGTACTTCCCCCGAGAGCCTTGTCGATGGCCAAGCTATCCACACGAATTTTCGCATCCTCACGGAAATAGTTGAGGGCGTTTGCCCCAACTTTCAAGTCAGGTATGACATATGCTCCGGCGACGGTGAGCGCGACAGAGATGCCCACCACGAAGACCCGTACCGCTGACGTGGGACGCCCCATAAGGACGAGTAACTTGGCCATGCGGCCTTCACGCTGCCGCTCAAAGAAGCGCTCGGGTGGTGGTTTGACGTACTGTAAGATCGCCGGTACGAGCGTAATGCTCAGCGCAAAGGCAAAGAGCACACCGGCGGCCGCCATGAGACCGAATTCTCGAATTGGTCGTAGGTCGCTCGTCAAAAGCGCTGCGAGACCAGCGGCTGTGGTGATGCTCGTAAAGAAACAAGGCGTGATGAGATGAGCAACAGTCCGTCGAACAGCCTCCTCGCGCTCTTCACCATTCATCAGTTGGCGATAATATTCAGCCAGCACGTGAATCGAATCGGCCACGCCAACCGCCATTAATAGACTGATCAAGGCACTGGAAACGATATTGAATTTATACCCCAGGGCCCCCATGAGCCCTACCGTCCAAATGGATGCGAATAGTACAACGGTGAGTGGAATCATCGCCGAACTCAAACGGCGAAAGACCACGAAGGTCATCAGGATAACCAAGAAGGCACCGAGTGGCGCGAGCAGTGTCATATCCTCTTCGCTCGCTTTGAGAAATGCATCGTCTAACGTGGGGCTGCCACCAAGACGATACGTCACGCCGGGATGCTTTTCCTTTGCCAGAATTTCGCGAATGGCATCGAGTTGCTCGATCTTCCCCTCGAAGGTATTTCCTTCGGGAGATAGTTCGATAACGATGGCCGCGGCCTTGCCGTCCTTGGCCACCAAATTGTCGACGAGCAGCGTATTGCTAAGCGTACGTTTGCGAAGGTCGGCTGCAGCCGCCAGATCTTTGGGCAGGGTCTTGATCAGTTTGTCGATAGCGATGCCACCACCAACAGCATCTTCATCGTCGCCACCTTCATCCGTCGGTGGCTCTTCCCAAGCAAAGATTCGGATATTGGTCAGAGAGCGCGTGCGATAGGCATGAGGCGCCTTTTCTGCTGCCTTGGTGATCCGGTCGAGGGTGGCGAGCACATCTGGCTTGAAGACATCCTCGGCGAAGACCCCGATAACGGTAATTTCATCGGCGCCGAACCTTTTGAGAAAATTCCGATAGCTGACCAATGCGGGGTCGTTTTCGAGAAACCAAATCTCAATGGAGCTATCGAAACTCGCCTTGGTGGCGAATAGGCCAGCGACGAGCGAGATGAGGCCAATGATGAGAATGACCAGTCGGCGACGCCGCACCATCGCTTCGACGAAATGTTCTTGCCACATAAGGGCCAGTTAACCATTGCAGAGAGAGGTAATTCAAGGGCAGGATCGATTACAACGATATGGGTGGCAAAGAAAAATACCTGATGGTTGTCGGGATCTGCCTCACGCTGGGCTTGGCTCCCTTTCTTCCTGAACCTCATCTTTGGGGAAAGCTACGTTGGCTTTGGGGGGGAGGCGCCGGAATGGGCGCAAAGGACTATTTCGACCTGCTCATGCATGGCGGCCCCTGGCTCGTGCTCATCGGAATGGGCGCGTGGGACCTCGGCAAGTACCTCAAGAAGAAGCGCGAACGCTAACTCGCCCTAGGCTGCTACAGACCCGACGATGTCGTATCGAGGCAATACCCTGTGGGATCCTGGGTATCTACCTTAAGCGTGCCGTCGGGCGCACGACACGCCATATTGGTGGAATTGGGAAATAGGCCCACGTCCTCGCAGGTTAGGCCACTTGAGGAAAACGTATCGCAGGAAAAACTCGGGCCCCAATCACATACGGGTCCAGCGGTGATTTGTTGACCGCCCGCGCTGATATTGTTCAGCGCCCGACATTCATAGTCACCTGCTTGATCGGCTGCATTGCCCCGGCAGTCCGCCGCCACGGTTAAATCACATGATTTCTGGCAAATGCCGCCACCATAAAGCAGGTTACAGTGCGAGCCTGTCGGACAAGCAAATTGAGGCAGGGTGCTCGAAAAGTTACACCCTTGGGTAACGCAATAACCGTTTCGGGATTGGGTTACACCGTCAACCAACCGTTCAAGATCGCACTGCATGGCGTTGCCGCAATCGAAATCTGAGTCGCAAGGATCACCGTTTTTTGCCGTGGCGTTACCTTGGCTATGGGGTTTGCAAATGCCACTGAGCGTATCGCAAGAGCCAGAATTGGCACATCGGCCGGCGGTGGTAGTACTGCTCGTCGACACGCAATCTTGGCCGATACTGCAGGCTACCGGGTTAGACGTATCGCAAACGGTAGCGGTCATTACGGGACAATCGGCCCCCGTCGTGCAAGCCATGAACGCGCAAACCGCCGTATCGTTGAACGTGAAGCGTCCCGCATTCGGTTTGCATGCGAGCGGAGAATCGCAGCTATTGCTTCCCAGTTGAGGCACGCATTCCTGCAGGCAAAGGCTCGGTATTTGACCGTTGGATAGCGGGACCGATGCACACGTGGCGTTTGTTGGGCAATCCGTTTCCACCGTGCAATTGCAGACGCAAACGCCCCCTTGGTTTTCCGACGTACCCAGGCAAAAACCACTGCCGCATTCCAAATCGCTGTTGCAGTGTTTGCCGACGAGAGAACATTCCGGGGAAATGATGAAATCGCCCGGAGGACCATCGATGGGGAGTACTGCGTCGCTACTGGTGTCGACGTTGCTGTCGGCATTGACCAAGGGACCATCGCCGTCGGTGGGGGGTGCATCCACAAGTTGGTCGACGGTGATCGGACCGTCAATCGCCGGCAGTTGATCGGGTACGGTTCCCGCGTCGAACGTCGCGTCGACAAACATCCCGCTATCAATCGTCTTACCACCGGCATCGATTTCGACGGGGTTGACGCATTTACCGCGATCGTTACAAGCCAGACCATTACATTGGGCGGCTGAGGTGCAGTCTGAAGTGCAGCTATTGGATGCGTTGCAATACCGACCCGCCGGACATTCTTGATCGTCGGTACAGGTCGCGGCTTGGCCGCCGGCGCAGCCCACCGCAGAAAATATCGCGACGAGGAGTAGGCTTTTTCTCACTATGGTTTCCTCCTACGCGGCATCGCGCGGCAACATTCGGGGACCTCAGCATATGCAACGGTCGACGGGCAAGTACAATTCCGGACGTGGCCCAAGAAGCGACAATGAGCATCCTAGACGGCTAAGATTTCAGACCTTTTTCTTCTTCTGAATCGGGATTGCTGGCATTCAATGATCCCGCAGAGCCTTCGCCGCCGCCACCGGTTCGAAAGATAACCACCAGGAGAAAGCCCACGCCGATCCAAATCAACTCCTTGAAACGCTTGAAGACGACGAACATGCCGCCTCGTTCGCTGCGCAGTTGATAGAGCCGAAAGAGCGCGAGAAAGCTGGCATCTTGACCTCCAATACCCGAAGGCACCATGAAGAAGACCAAGCGAAATAGGGATCCCACCGATTCCATAACCAATGACATAACAATGGTCGGGCCGAGCATCATATACGACAGCAAGACATAGCTTTCGAGACCACTGGCGACCCAACCGATCCAAAGAAAACCAAAAACCAGCAACAGATGTTTGCGGTTGTTATGAAGGACGGCTTTGCAGGCCTCGTCGATGGCATCGATGCGGTCTTTCCGACTTTCCAGCCAACGCCGGAGTCGCTTGCTGGGCAACTTCATGATCCAGCCCGCGAAAACGGCAAACGAGCTGCCACGGAACATCAACGTCACGGGAAGTAACATGAGCAAGGCCATGCCAATGGTAACCGCCAGGCCGATATAGTGCGTCCCCGAAAATCCAACGATTGCCTCGGCGTTGTCCCGGAGCAGTGGATAGCTAAAGGTCAATCCCATCATCACGTAGAGTGCCTGGGAAAGGCCCAGGCCAAACCGAATGGTGAGCAAGATCGCCGCATTGTCGGCCAACGATACGCCAAACCATTTGCGCATCATCACCGCCTTATACGTCTCCCCCAAAACCACACCACCGGGCAAACCGTTGGTTAGGGCGTCGCCAGCGATGCGCAAGGCAAAGAGCCGCCAGAAGCTGGGCTTGCGAATATGCGCGACGGCGAAATACCAGGCGATCGTATCGAAGAGGATGATGAGAACCGAAGCCATCAACAGGAGGACAAATCCTTGCCAGCCGAAATCGAAGAACATTTCTAGACTGACGCCTGACTGGCCCACCAGATAAACGAAGAACCACAGGCCTGCGGTGGCCAATGCCACGTTGACGATGCGGCGCATGGCCACTTTCTTGTTCTCGGGTACGGGATCACTCATCGGCTTGCGCGGAAGGGTATATCAGAATCTGCGCACGAGCCAAAGCCGGGATCTACGAGGGCCTGCCGCCCCCCCCGAAGTGACTCAGAATCCCGGATTTGCTTGACTATTAGGCCACCCTGTTAAATGGTGGCGCCGCTTTGGACGTTACCTAGTCGGAGGATTTGATGTGGATTTCACTGATAGTTTTCGGGGTTCTCTTCGTTCTTTGGGTTTTAGCCCATATGAAAACCTCTCGGCCCGAAGGGTATTATATCGATAAGAAAAAGATCCATCCCTACCGTACGGCGATGAGCTTTATCATGCCGTCGCGGAATGGTTCGGTGGTTTTCTTCGATGCCTACGTGAATGCGGAACCGCTGCTCAAATATATTGAGGAAGTGGATTTCGAAACCAATGTAACCCACGCAACGGTTGGTGCGCTTACCATCGCGAGCGATCGGGCTCCGACCATGAATAACTTCATTTCGGGCTACCGCATGTATCGCCGAAAAGACTGGTTCCTAACCTTCAGCATGAAACGAAAGCGGAAGGACGGAAAGTCAAAGATCGCTGCCGTCAAATTGGCCGCCCCCAAATATGCGAGTTTTCGCAACCTCTGCGAGGATCTGAATAGCCGCATCACGGTTCAGCGTTCGGATAAGAAAACCAAAGATGACAAAGAACTCAGTTTCTTTCAATGGCTGCCGCGGCCGATTTTTCGCTGGATGTGTTCTTTTGTCCGCTGGATCGACTACTACAATCTATTACCTAAATTCTTCATCGATGGCGACGCGTTCTATACCTCGATCTTCATCGCCAACCTCGGCAGCGTCAATATGGCGGCCGGCTATCATCACCTCTACGAATGGGGAAACTGCCCGCTCTTCATCATGATTGGCAAGATTACCGACCGCCCCATGGTCGAGGACGGCAAGGTGGTTGTAAGAAAATGTCTCCACCTGCGTTATTCCTACGATGAGAGGATCGACGACGGACTAACGGCGGGGCTGGGCATTCGCGCAGGGCTTCTAGCGCTCGAAGACCCCTATCGCTATTTCGGTTGCACCAAGGCCGATGGCAGCGAGGATTTCGTAATGCGTACCGGACATGAGATTCCTCTGGAATCCGATCCCTACCCGCCTCTGTCTCAAATGACCGCGGAACAAAAAGCCGAAGCTGCTGAACTGGGAAGAACCGCATGAGCGGACCCGCCGCCCTTTTCGAAGTGAAAGGCCCCATCGGGCTGATCACGTTCAATCGCCCCGACAACCGCAACGCCATGACCGCCGAGCTTTTGGATGCCTTCTCCCAGGCAACCCTAGCTGCTCGCCAAGACGAGAGTATCCGTGTACTCGTCATCACGGGTACGGGCAGCTGCTTTTCCGCCGGCGCAGATCTCAAAGCCGACCTACAACGCGAACATCGCATGCGGCCGTTACAACCCCATGAACGCTCCTACGCGATGTACGAACCGTTTCTTTCGGTACTCGATATTGAAGTGCCTGTCATCGCCGCCCTCAACGGCCATGCCGTGGGCGGGGGATTCGGTCTGTCGCTGCTTTGCGATCTACGTATCGCGAATAGCGCCTCTCGCTACGGTGCAAATTTCGCCAAAATCGGCCTACATTCCGGGCTCGGCATCAGCTACCTCCTTCCCCGACTCATCGGCGCAACAACCGCCAGCGAGATGCTCTTCGCCGGCCGGTTACTCAGCGGCGCCGAGGCAGCAGGCTGCCGCTTGGTCAACGCAGCCTACGATGCGAACGACATCTTTCCCCAAGCGATGAAGCTCGCCGAAGAAATCGCCAACGCCGCGCCTATCGCCGTGCGCATGATGAAAAGAACACTTTATCGGGGTCTCGGCTGGGAAATTCGCCGCGCAGCCTATGAAGAAGCCTACGCCCAAGCGATTACCGTTGAAACCGAAGATATGCGCGAGGGCATCAACGCTCTCTTGGAAAAGCGCCCGCCCCAATTCAAAGGTCGCTAAAGGTCGCCAAAGGTCAACTTGACCAGGGCTTTCGCTTCTTTGCCGTTACCAGCCGAGATGGAACCCAAGACGGTTTCCGGATGTGTCCGGGCGACGTGAATCAAACCATCGACGAGATGCTTTGAATTGACCCCCATTGCTGCGAGCTCGGCTTGGGTGGTGGGGAGTCCCAGTTGGCGGTAGACACCCTGTAGGCGTTTGAATAGCGTAGCATCACCCGTTGACAGAGCATGCTGTTTGGCAGCGAGTAGCGTACCCACGGCGACGATTTGGCCATGGGTCGCCCCACCGGTTCGGTAGTGTTTATCGTATTTATCGACCATGAAGTCGTAGAGCTTATGCTCACCACCGCCGGCCAATTGCGATATGCCGCTGCGAATGACGTCCCTGTTGGCCTGATGAATACTGCGCGCTAACAGGTTCACGCTCTGCGGATCTCCAAAACCCGCAAAACTTTTTTCTACCCAACTCAACGTTCGATGAGCGTCGCTCGCCAATTGCAGCGCGGCTCCCGTCGACTGACTGCCCCTCTGACGGGTAACATCCAACGCAGCTCCAATCATGCCGAAAAGGTCACCATAGGCTGAACCGAGCCATCGGCTACGCGTGTCGGTATCACCAGAAAGAACATAAGGCTGAGAGACAATGGTCATTTCGGGTTCTTGACCGAAGACTCTCTTCTTCTTTCCTCTCGAGCGGATGATCGCCTTATTTGTGCTGATGCACGCCGTGGAGAGGAAGGGTATGACCGTCAAGGGTCCTCGATCCGCAGCGAGTACCCGCCCCGCGTCCAACGCGACACAGCCGCCAACGGCAACCACGCGATCGAATTTTCGGTCGGCGATGGCACCCGCCATCCATTCGAGTCTATTGTCGCGCGCGAGGACAACCTTCCCCAGTCCAGCCCCCTTCAGCGCCGGAAGGTTGAAGGCGTCTGTGACATAAAGCGAGTTGCGGGATTTTAAACTCGCTAAGATTGTCGCGAGTGCTTTGTTCGACAATTCAAGGCTCATCCTAGGTTCACTACCCGCAGCGGGTTTCGAGCGCTTTAGGATGCGCTGTTCAATCTGAACAATTCGCTCGTTGCGATCGACAAGAGGCGGCTTCGCTGTGGAAGCGAGGGCCGGGCTTTGTCGCCGCGCGTGGTGCTTAACTGAAACGGGTGCAGCGGATGCCTGGCCAAAGGCCACAAAACAGAGAAGCCAACTCAGCGCCAATGCCAGAATATCTGCTCTTTTTCGCTTCTGCATCACGACAATCAGATTCTGCAAACCCTATGCCATGAATACCGACTCCCGCGCGATGGGAATGACCGTAGCGTTCACAACCTTTAAGGCTCTGGAATCACTGGCATTTGTGAGCGTTCCGGCATGCGTTCATCCGACCTGAACAATAAAGGCGAGGCGTTCGTCCGGCAAGAGTATCCGTACCACTGACACAGTCGGCAACCTACGTCACCAAACCTCTCGTCGCAGATCGAGTGATTTTATTTGCACTCGGTTGGTCGTCCCCCGCCGCACCGCAACTTCGAGTTACTGAGTTGGCTTGGACTAGGCGCTGAAGCCACCATCGACAACGAAGACCTGACCGTGAATATAGCTGGCCTCTTCACTGAGCAGGAACGCCACCATATGGGCAACGTCTTCGGGTTGACCGAATCGTCCGAGGGGGATCTGCGACAAAAGAGCTTCCTTCTTCTTCGGTTTTAGCGTCGCCGTCATTTCAGTATCGATAAAACCCGGAGCGACACAATTGACCCGCACGCCGAAGGGTCCCGTTTCTTTCGCCAACGATTTGGTAAAGCCGATGACCGCCGCTTTGCTGGCGGAATAATTCGTTTGACCTGCGATGCCGACAATACCTGAAACGGACGCGATGTTGATCAACGTTCCCTTCTTACGCCTGACAAAACCGCTAACGAATTGCCGCGAGACATTATAGAGGCCTTCGAGGTTGGTACGCATTACGTCATCCCAGGCGTGGTCGGCCATCATGAAAAGCGAGATGTCATGGATGATGCCGGCATTGTTGACCACCGCGTCGATTCCACCCGAGAAGACCTTCGCAGCTTCTGCCAGTTTTGCGACGGATTGACGGTCGCCCACATCGGCCTGCTGCGCCGCTGTGTTGACCCCGAATTCCTTTAGGGCGGCAAGCGTTTCTTGGGCGGCATCCTCGTTGTCTCGATAGCAGAAGAGAATATTGCAGCCCGCTCGGGCTAAACGTAGGGCGATTGCCCGGCCTATTCCCCGGCTGCCACCCGTAACCAAGACGCTTTGAGCCATAGAATCCTCCACGGGCGAAGCATGGGCCGCTATTTTCAAAGTTGTCAATGCGCTATGCTCAGCGCCGTGCCGGATAAAGCAACCAACGCCACAATCGATAGCGATATCGTCAAGCGCCAGGCCCTGTGGCTACGCGTCTTCTATTTCTTTCATTTTGGTGCGCTGGGTGCGCTTTTTCCTTTCCTGCCGCTCCTTTTCGCTCGACGAGAATTGCGCGCAGACCAGATCTCCTGGATCATGGTGCTGATACCACTCGCTTCGATGACCGTTCCCCCTCTCTGGGGCATCCTCGCCGATGCATTTCAAGCCCGCGCAAAGCTCCTGCGCATCGCCTCAGTCGGTTCGGCGTGCAGTCTTTTCCTGCTGGTGCCGGCAAAAGGTGTGCTGCAGCATATGCTCGCGATGGCTGTCTTTTGTTTCTTTCGTTCCCCTTTGGTATCCCTCGCCGATGCCATCGCCCATGCCGCCCTGGCCGATAAAGGCGAACGGTTCGCCAATATTCGCATCTGGGGTTCGGTCGGCTTCGCCCTCTTCGCTCTGCTATCGGGGCAGCTGAAAAGCTCGAGCCACGTCATGCTTTTGCTCATGCTGAGCGGCGCATCGTATTTGCTAAGCGCCGCGGCCGCCTTCGGAGTGAAGAGCCCACGCACCGCAAAGGAACCGTGGATTTTCGGCCGCACACTCAAACAACTCAAAGAGCCGACCATGCCCCTTTTGTTGTTGGCTACAGCCATCTACTATTCCGGCCACGCCACCTTCGATGTGTACTACGGCTTGCATCTGAAAAATCTGCACTTCGACGATAGTTTTGTCGGTTTAGCCTGGGCCACGGGTGTCGCCGTGGAAATCGCCTTGATGATGGTCGCGCCGAGGATTCTTAAGAATACGCCGAGCGCGCACCTCCTGGCCTTTTCGGGAATCATCGCAGCGCTTCGTTGGTATTGCCTTTCCCAAGCGACCTCTGCCTTGGGCTTGCTTTCCATCCAACCTCTGCACGGTGTCACGTTCGGGCTCTGGTACCTCAGCCTGGTAAAAACGATTCAAGATAATGCCCCCGAAGCCCTCCGTGCCAGTCTGCAGAGTTTTGTCCTCTCAGCCATGGGCTTGGGCATGATGGCTGGGTATCTTGTCGGTGGCCGCATCTTCGAATTCTACGATGGAAGGATGCTCTATCTCGCCGCCACGGGTAGCGCAACGTTGGCGGCATTGCTTTATGCGACCATGGCCTTTCTGCAG
>Ga0257122_1000348_pt1 | contig 44415 bp, 35 predicted proteins | sample SI106_120metaG_FD_190146 | JGI IMG/M metagenome (GOLD analysis project Ga0257122, IMG submission 190146) | Marine microbial communities from Saanich Inlet, British Columbia, Canada - SI106_120 | ecosystem: Environmental > Aquatic > Marine > Inlet | place: Canada: British Columbia | collected... | reverse complement strand
ATTATGTTGGGTACTGCAGCTGAAACGGTTGTTGCACCTGGACAAGTTGATATTTGTGGTAATTTGTATGCACAATATGATATCGTAACTCCTACAATTCCAGCAGGAGCTATTATAGGTGGAGTGGGCAGCAATGTATTTGATTCAGGTGATGTATCAATGAATACAAATTTGTCTGTTGGTGGTGATGCAACATTCAATGGCGCACTTGAAAAATCTGCAATGCTTCCATCTAATGATATATCAGGGGTTAATGTAGTCGCCTATGGTTCTCAAACTTGGGCAGAATCTGGTTCTGAATTGGGGTCTGCTCATGATGATACAGGCAATGCATTAAATCGTGCGGCTATTTCCAGAGATGGATTATTTATGTTGCGAAGAGACGTTACCAGCGGTGCCAATAGCGCATTGAAATATCGTAATATTGAGACAGGAACTGAAGTTCAAGTTACAGGTAGTTGCAGAACATATCAGATGAATGATAATGGCGATACAGTATTAGTAGCAGTTAATAGTTATAATTCAGCTGACGACCATGAAGTTTGGGAAAAACAAGCAGATGATTCTTGGTTGAATGTTTATACTATAGCTACCACTACTACAGCAACTATGAGTTATGATGGAACTGTTATTTGTTCATTTAATGGAACTACCACTGCTGTGGTTATGCATAAAAAAACAAATGGCACATGGGCGACTAATGGCACAATTACTTTACCCTCAACCACAAATGGTGCGTGGGCTCCTGCAATAAATGCAAACGGCACACGTATAATGTGTTTGGTCATAACTCAAATGAAACTTTGGACATTTGAAAATAATTCAGCAAATGCATGGGAGCATACCTCCAGCAGCACTGGTACTTATTCTTCTCAAACTATGAATGATGCAGGTCAAACCACATCAACTGCTATATCTGACGATGGTAGTTATATTGCATTAGGTCGTTGGAACACACCCAATTGTCCCGCCAAGATTCACCCTTGGCCAATCGGTGATAACTGGGATACCACTGTAACAACAACATTGAATCACTCCACCAGCACACGTACTGGTAAAGCATTATCTTTCAGGGGTTCTACTTCTACAGGATTTACATTAGGCGTAGTAACTGAATATAAAGGTGGTGTGAATAGTAATAAAACCACTTATTATATATATGCATCTGATGGAAATCCAGCGAATTTGACAATACAGACCACCGAATCGGCATCTATTGTTGGCAATTCGGCGAACGAGGATACAAAAGAAAATTCTATAGTTATTAGTGGTGGTCGTCATAGAGCTCTTGTAGGTTGTGAGATATCATCAAAGATTCAATTAATATCATTACCCTCCAGCGAATATTCATATACATATGTAGATACATTACAACCCGTATTTAGTGCAAAAGATACTCACATAAGTTCAGTACTTGATGCTTCTTTCAATGCTCAATTATATGGTAATACCATTACTGACGGAACAGCATCTTTGACTGGCGGTGCTTTATCGGGTGTTACTTCCATTGGAGCCGAAAGTGCAGCATTAACAGCAAACACTCCTTCCACCAGCACTACAACCGGTGCCGTCACAATAGGTGGAGGTGTTGGTATTGCAGGTGCTTTATACGTAGGTGGAGATTTATCATGGAACTCCGCCAATATCGCAAATGATTCCATTCCACCAAGTGCTATTATAGGTGGAGTGGGCAGCAATGTATTTGATTCAGGTGATGTATCAATGAATAGTAGTTTAGTGGTTGGTGGTGCTTTATACGTAGGTGGAGATTTATCGTGGAACTCCGCCAATATCGCAAATGATTCCATTCCACCAAGTGCTATTATAGGTGGAGTGGGCAGCAATGTATTTGATTCAGGTGATGTATCAATGAATAGTAGTTTAGTGGTTGGTGGTGATGCAACTGTGAATGGTAGTTTAAATACTGGTTTCATAGCATTGGGAGGACATATACACCCTACAACAAATGCTGCTTACGATTTAGGTAATGCCGAGTACAAAATTAGACATTGTTTTTTATCAGATAACTCTTTATGGGTTGGCGATGACCATAAAGTTGATGTAAGTGGTGGTAAAATGAAATTCAAGAAAAGAAATAAGAATGCAGTACCCGCTTCTATTGCAACTGCTGGTGGAAATGCAGAAGCAGCCAAGGCATCTAAAGCTGGAGGTGCAGCAGCTTCGTTAACTGAATTAACATTACTTGATTGGTTAGCTTATGCAAAAAGTCTAAATGAGGCAGTAGGTGGTACTGCAAGTGCAGATATTTCAATTCAAGATATTTATGGTAATTCCAATGATGATGATTACGAAATAGTTCAAAATGCAGATATTGTTGATAGTGATTTACCATTAAAACATCATCTTACAATTAACCCCATAGATGTAACTGTTAACGTTTCAGGTATCCAACATCTTGATCAATCATTAAAATTTACAATCCCTAACTCAATGACAGCATTAAAATATTTTTGTACGTCACACCCTGCAATGATAGGAGATTTTACTCTTGCAAGTTTATCCACTGAAACGGATAAAACATATTATGTTAGAATGGTAGATACAGACCCACAAAACACCGCTCCCTATTTTTTATTTAGTGACGCACCAAATGGTACAGCATTAAATGATGCAAGTACTCAATTAACTTTATACAAAGGAAATACATATACATTTATAACAACAGCTACAACTGGTCATCCATTTATGGTCGGTGATTCTCATAATGTAACTACTGGTATGAAATTAGAAAGTACTGGTGATGGTGCAGTTACAGAATCAAAATATACAAATCCTTATCCATTACACGTGAATGGTATGGCGAACATAGAAAATAATTTAAATGTAGCCAGAACATTAACTGTTTCTGGACCTATAAGACAATGGTAATTATAATAATATAATAACATGAAAAAATTATTTGCATATACATTGTAAATAATTTTTATAAATGAATTAATCCTCTAAAATAAATAATGGAGGTTTATTTCCTCCAGTTTTTTCTTTTTCATTTCCATTTCCAGATTTAGTTCTTGGTTCAGTTAGTCTTGCAATTGCACAAATATATGGGTCATTTAATTCAAAACGAATACCAATAACATTAGCTAATATTTTATCATTTTCATTAACATTTGCAAACTTCATGTTTGTAAAATGATGGTCACGTGCAATAAATACAGTCACAGGAACTGAACCATCTTGATCAATAACCTCTGCATGAATACCCGCTTTTGTTATGGTTTTCGCAACACAGTTCATTAACATACCTTCAACTGGATGACAAATCATGCATTCAAACACGACTTGAAACTCAACTTTATCCCCGCGAATTGCACCACTTGAATAATTTAGAATACGAACAGAGTTAGGTTTCAATATACCCTCAGCAATACATTTACCAGTAGTTTGGTGTAAAATTTCAGTTTCAAGATTTTTTTTAACATTTTTACCAACTTCTGTAATCATGAGGTATACTTTCTGTGTTAAAACGGAAGAATTATATACACCATGAATTATATCATTTTTCGGTTGTTTATTCATTACTACTATAATGTCACAAAATATATTTTTATGTTAATTATAAAAATATATAATCAATTTTTTAAAAATATTTATATTTTGGGTAAATCATTCGCCAATGTTTGTTCAACGTCAAAAAACCACTGTTGTTTATCTGTATGAGAGGATTCATTAAAATATCGCATAATAATTTCTAACATGACACATATCCCCTTTCTCATAATATTTTTGGCATTCGTATTTACATCATATTTAATGAATCCACCTTTATCTTGACGTACAGGATATGGATTTTTAGCTAAAACCTTGTTATTTAAGAATTTAATAATTTCATTCTTACCCATAACATTACATTTAAACCCTTTATTATTAGATGATTGTACGGTAATATCTTTCAGTTTAAATTCAATATCTTTCTTTTTGAATAAATGCATAAACCCGATAAAAGGTTGTATTTGTGTTTTAGAAACATAATATTTACTTTGAAGTTTGTCTTTAAAATTACGAACAATAGATAATGTTGCTTTTTTCCAATCACGTGTTTCGGGTACTTGTACATATAAATCAATATGGTTAATAGACCCAATTGCAATCCCCCGAGTAATGCCATTCGTTCCTCCTTCTTTTATCATTATTTTCTCATCAAAATAAGATTTTATAATATGTTCAATAGGAGATGTGGCCGAATATGGTTCAACCTTGTATAGATGATATACTATATTTAGTTTTTCTTCAATCTGTTTTGTATCTAACCAATGATAAATCATGTATTTGTTAATTAATTCAATTGGTATATTTATATTGTTCTCTAATTCGTGATAAACATAACCTAAATGTTTATACCAATCACTTTCTGCAGTATCCATAAGAATACCATCATTATGTTTTTTCTTTTCATCAGTAACTACATTAGACGTATGAATCAACTCCTTCAATAATAAATCATACGTTTTTTGAACATTTTGTGTATTGATAATATTTAAAGATTGTTTTTTTACGGATTGTTTTTCTACAGATTGTTTTTCTACAGGTGGTAATACAGGTTGTAGACGTTCTTTTTCATCTGGAAGTTCCATGTATAATTCAGTAGGTTTAAAGTCAATTGGTGCAGTTCTATCTAATATAGACGATTGTTTGTCACTAATTTCAATTGGTTGGTATCCATAATATTCCCCAGCATTCACTAAATTCCCTTTTCTCCCGTATTTATCTATAATATAGTTATATTGGTTCTCAATAAACATTGATAATACATAATCTATTTGTTCAATTGGATATGGTTTGATTATTTGAATGGAACTAATCAATTGTTCTCGTTTATAAAATGGTTGGTCCTTAAATAAATCGCGAATTCGTTTTGAAATACCTAAGTAATTCATTTTCACATAATGTTCTCCGTATGTTATTTTGTTTATATCTTCCGTGTTTATTTCTGTAGTTGGAGAACATACAAAATCACAATTCATATAATCACAAATATGACTACCATTTTTGTCACCAATTTTATAATCTATTTCCTGATTACTTGATAACTTCAGTTTAATTGTTTGATTTTCCACAAGAGCATTTAATTTTTCTATAGTCAGATCAGTTTGACCAATATTCAATATACAATCAATTGCAGTTTCCTTTAAAATTCTGGTAATTTTACCAATTTGAATTGCTTTTTTCTCTGCGTAACGATAAACATATAAGTCAGCTGTTTCTGTTTCATTGACTGGATTGGTTGCATGTAAATATATTTCAACATTTCGTTCTTCAAATGGTAACATACAATGACTTAAATTACGTACCCCACGACCAATAATTTGTTCACTACGATTTATATTATACCAAGGTTCTAACATATGTAATTGACGAATGTTTTTAAAATCTAATCCTTCTGCTGCTGCTTTTGTGATTAATACTACCCTGACAAGTTCTCCATTTTTATTTTCTGGACTGGTTATATATTTCAAATCTGCCAGATTATTCGGCGAAAATGATTTATCTCCTGTAATCATTACATATTTAGCTGGGTGATAATTTTGTTTATCATTTTCCTCCATTTCATCAACCGATTTTAATGTAGTTGCATCAACTTGTTTTGTTGGTGGATCAGCAAATAAAGATTTTGTATGACTGGCAAATCCATAACGAGAAAAACCCATTTCTTCCAATGCAAGTGCAATTGGAACAACACCACCGTCGATAAATTGTGAGTATACCATTATAATGCCAGATGAATCTTGTATTGAATTACATATGCTTGAAATCTTACCACTATATTTTTGAATATTATCTGGATGAAATATTTTACCATATTCGTTCAAAATTTCGGGCTTATATTTAAAATTATGACGAAGTTCAAACGGAGAACTCGTTTGTTCATAAGAAACAACATTAGAAAGTCCTTGTTTTCCAATCATATTATTTATAATATTTTTATTCAATCGTATGGTTTCTGCATCAATTTGTTCTACTACCTCATTCTCTTTCTCCTCATTTTCACCTTTTTGCAAAGAAGACGGAGAGAACTTGAATTCAGGATTAGGAAAAATAATGTTCAATGCCTGTAGAGGTTCTCTTAAATATTTAAATCCAAATGATTCCATGTTATCAAAAGATGGCATTTCTGTAATCTTTCCATAAGCATCTGTACTTGAAAAAGAAGATTGTAATAAATGTTTAATTATGAATTGATATGCATTATTTTGATATTCACCATTTAAATCCATATATAATGGGGTGTTACTCGGTTTATCATTAATAAGTTTTGTATTCATCTGTACTGATGGATAACTATCATATTGCATCATTCGTCCAATTGCAAAATCAACTGGATAAATACGATATGGAAACGTATATGGATTTTCCCCACGAACATAGGAAATATATCCTGTTAATTTACGTCGCAATAATTCTTCACCGCCTTCAATAATAGTTCCATCTTCTAATGTTTGAGGTTCCACCATATTACCATCTTGGGTAAAAACATCTTTTTCTTCAATTAATCCGCGATTATCGACAACATTCAATAAATTTGTTAACCATATAATTTCGCGTTGATTATTAAATATAGGAGTCGCAGATAATAATAATAAACGAATATTTGCAGCATATTTACAGCAACGCATTAATAATGTTGCTGTTTTTTTTGCTTCTTTATTCTCCTGCATTACCCGAATATTATGTACTTCGTCTATAATAACCAGCCGATTATTAAAAAGTGAACGAATTAAACTAACTTCTTGTTGTTTTAGTTGTTTACTTGACAAATTACTCGTTTTATCAACATGTGTTTTACGTTTAATATAATTAGCAAGTTCTCCATACCCCATAAAAAGATAATATTGTGAGATAAGTGTATTTACCTGTGAAACAACCTTCTGCTTAGGAATATTTTGTATATTAGATGGATTTATTTCTTGTAATAACGTATTACCAATACAAGTATTTAAATTCCAAATACCACCTTCTAATTTCATTTTTCTTTCATCAAATAGTTGCAAACGAAAATTATTTTGAACATTCGGAGAAGCGATAATCATAATACGTTGTGTAATCCCGGTTTGTTTCATATAATCTCGCATTTCTTCAGCAATACCAATAGCACTGCATGTCTTACCTGTACCCAGTCCATGATATAAAAGCAAACTATTATATGGTGTTTGAAATGAAAGAAAGTTCTTAACAAATAGTTGATGTGGCATTAATTCAAATTCAACATTACACAATTTGTCGGCTTGTTTTTTTATATCATATATTTTCCCATCATATTGAGTATCATTGAATTCTTTTCTTTTTGCAATTTTAATATTAAAATTAGGATCATCCAGTTCTGGGTATAGTAAATCATAAGTATCATCCATTATAATGCTTTCTCTTTCAGCCATTTCCTTTTTATGTAAAAATTTATTGTATTCATCTGAATCAATATTTGCAGGAGCAATACCTATCTTATCTTGTAATGCCTTTTCATTTATAGTCATATCCATTTCACTTGAAGGTTCAGGCAAATTATAATGAGAATCGTCCAACATATCAACATTTTCTGTAGGTTCAGTAACAACATCAACTATATCATGGTCAATCTGCGGTAACTCTTGTTCATTTTTAGGTGGAGAAGGAATCGCGGGGACATCTGGTACTTGAACTGATTCTTTTGGTTCTTTTGATTTTTTTAATTGGGTTTCAATATTTTCTAAATAAATAATTTGAATAATCAGCTCATCATTTAATGTACCATAATAAGTAGAATTAACGTCTCTCTTACTATGTTTGGTTTTTAAATCACTAATAATAGTTTTAAGCATAGTGCTGGTAATTTTTTTATCATTCATACGACCCGTTTTTAAAAATATAATACGTTCTATGTTTGTATTTAACAAATCAACGTCATATATTTTATTACGATTTCCATCTATAGTCAATGTTATAATCTTACCATTAGATTCCAACACAATATCGGTTAATTTATAACATTCTTTCTTCGTATCGCATCTATATCCTGATGGACAACGTTTATTATCTTCACATGTATATTTGGTTTCGGTTATTTGTGGGGATATAGACTCTGACGTAGATAGGTCAATCGGGTTCATTGTTGTTATTTTATCTACAATTGAATCTACTATACGTGGTGCATCTGGTTTAATATTTATTTTACGCCGAGTTGTAGTATGGGGTTTAGTCCCAATAACTGGTTTCTTATGTTTACGGCTTGACATGTATTAAAGTATATGTATATATTTTACACATATATTTCATTTCTCTTCTTTACACATTGAAAATTATAATTAGATAAATGACATTTTATATTGATTTAATGTATTATTAATATTTGTGAGTAATCTCTGTTTTTCTAAATTATAAGGTCTCATTACGGATATACACTCATCATAATTTTTCCATTCCATTTTACTTACTTCTGTAATTTCAAAATTTTTTAGATTTTCAGTATGTTCATATGGAATATATGCCAAATAGTATTTATGTTTATAAGATTTATAATTCGACCCTGTGTAAATTTCTTCATATGGATATATATTATGTAAACTGGTTAAACACTCTTTATTTATACCGGTTTCCTCACCAAATTCACGAACCGCACAATCATAATCTCTTTCTTGAAAATTTCGTCGCCCTTTTGGAAATCCCCATTCAGGGTCTTCCCATTGTGTATATAAATTACTTTCTTCAATTAAAGAAGCAAGTGTATATGTATTATTATTGCATGATACCCCTTTTTTTAATATTTCAAATTTATCCCGTGAACTATTTTCCTCGTGTTTATATTGATTATTGCTCACATGTTCCCCCCAAATATGTTTCCATAATTCTATAAATGTGTTTGACGATAAAATTTGTTTTTCATGAATTGTCATTTGTTTCAACATATTCATTATATAGTCTTTATTATACACTGAATATTTTCCTCGCATGAAATCTATAAATCCAAATGTATCTTTACGACAAATGGTAAGATATTGGATTTGGTTATTTTGAATACGAAATGCTACTATACCTATACTCATAATAGGTAATTTACATAAATGATAAACATGTCCATATTTTCCACAATTGTTACAATAATTTTCACTCATTTATTATAATACGATAAATACTAAGTAAATATAATAAGGTGTCTTTATATATTATCAACCCAATGTTTTTTGAACCATCTATATGGGGACCTCATTATTGGTTTTTTTTACATACTGTCGCAGAATCATATCCAGAACACCCAAATGAAGTTATAAAACGCAAATATTATGATTTAATGCAAAATATGCCATTGTTTATTCCATTAAGTGATATTGGTGATGAATTTAGTCGTCTATTAGACAAATACCCAGTTACTCCTTATTTATGTTCCAAGAAATCATTTGTACGATGGATGCATTTTATTCATAATAAAATCAATATATCGTTAAACAAGACTGAATTATCTATACCAGAAGCACTTGACCAATACCGAAATAAATATAAACCAAAACCTGTATATTTAGTAGAACAAATTAATTTAAGAAAACATTATTTATATGCAATCTTTATTCTTATTCTTTTCATTTTAATATACATGTATTACGAATAATCCTATATCCTATATCCTATATGCAAAAACATATTCTCTTGATAATATAAATAATGAGATTGGAACTTTATATTCTACTAATTGCTGGATTTATTATTGCTAATATTTACACTGATGGTAAATATACCAAAATGCTTACATTCGGGAAAAAATATTATCAAATGGCTGGGGTTGCATTCGGTGCATTAATGTTGTATATTTTATTCAAAAAAAATCCATTACGGGCTCAACAAATGATTGGTGCATCTAATGAGTATTTACGGTATTTACCTATTGACCGTAATACTTCCAATTTTATTTCTCCTATTTTAGATTTTACAAGCAAACAAAATATGGCTCATTCACAAGATGGTTACCATATGAACAATGGACAATACAATAACCCGATTGTGGCTATGCCTGATTCATCTAACATGTATGCTGAAAATCGCATAATGCACTCAGGGAAAAAATCTACAAAACGTTCTGTTAGTGAAACCAAAAAGAAATTTGTTGCATCAAGACAAGACTGGAAATGTGGCGATTGTCAATCACAATTAACCGCTTGGTTCGAAGTTGACCATAAAGTACGGTTAGAATATGGCGGTAGTAATCATGTAGATAATTTAGTTGCATTATGTCGTGAATGTCATGGAAAGAAAACTACAATGGAAAATCTATAAATATTCTTATATATTTGTTATTCTAAGTAACAAATATACAAAATAATATAAGACATTTAATATATAAGTGTTAATTATAACAATATGGAAATTAAAGATATTACAAATATTATGAAAAATAAATATACGGTTTTAATAATTAGTCTTATTGTTGTTACCTATTTCACATATGATGGTATTAATAAAACTAATAGTGAAAACCCTGAACAAGAAAGTATTTCATTAAATATTATAACTGTTTTTACATCACTCATCTGTGGACTTGGTTATTATAGTTATAATACCTATCAATCAGTATATACAGTTATACTTGCTGGAATTATCTTTATATCTATAGCTGTTTTGATTTATTTGTATGCAAGTGTGGATATAAAAACATTTGCTACTTTTTCTTATTTTTCATCTATTATTCTTGTATTGATTGGGATTGTTGGACTTTCAATATTCTTTTATATGCTCAGTAATTGGTTAAAATCATTCACTGGTTGGATTGGTTTTTTTGTGAATTTTATTTTTTATATCCCATGTTTACTCATTTCTTTTGTGTATTATCTAATTAATGAATTTAAATTAACTACCAGTCCTGTACTCATTCTATTTTTTATTGAATTATTCTTATTATTGAGCTATTTATATATTCCAGATTTAGTTAATTATATTTCTAATAAAGACGGGGTCTTACTTCACAACACCCAAACATTAAACAATGGAGATATTGAAATTCAAGACACGTTCTTTCTAAATACTCCAAATACATTTTCACTTGATGAACAGGTCATGCCTGGTATGGATTTTCAAATTCATGGAAATAGGGATAAAACCACATTTCAAAATTATGCGATTTCTATGTGGACATACGTAAATGCACATGGAAGTACTAAATTAGCATATAATACTGAGTCCTTAATTTTTGATTATGGTAAAAATAAACCAAAAGTAACTTATTACAATGGAGATGACCAAGATAATACTCGTGATAAATATCGTATTTACTTTACAAATAATACCACATTAAATGAAGACGATGATGATAGCACTGATTTTAAGGAATATTATGAAATGAAATTACCATTGCAACGTTGGAATAATTTAGTATTTAATTTTAGTTCAACTCATGCCGATTTATTTGTAAACGGTCATTTGGAACGTACATTTTCATTCGCTGGTGGAAAAATGCCTACATTTGCTGAAACTGATGTAATTACAACAGGGAAGACAGATGGTCTGCATGGTGCTATCAGTAACATACGATATTATACAAAAACCCTAAGCAAACATAAAATTACGAATATGTATAATATTTTTATGAAAAAAACACCGCCAACATTTAATATGTAACGATTTAATATATAATAAAATGAATGCGGTTGTTCTTATTTTAGCAATAGTTGTAATAATATTATTTTACATATTATATCGTTTCTTTATGTTGAAATCAACTGAATTAACCAGCACGGCGAGTTTGCTTGATTCTAATCCATCTATTAAAATTGAAAATAATCCAAGCAGTACACGTTATTCTTATGGAATTTGGATTTATGTGAATTCTTGGGACACCAGTCAATCCAAAACAATTTTTGAAAGAGCTAATAACATAAAATTGTATTTTTCTGAAAAAGCCCCTGTTTTAAATTGTGATATTACAATGGACGATGGTCAATCATCAACCACTGGTGCACCAACTACAACAATTGAAATTACGGATAATTTTCCTATACAAAAATGGGTTCATATTGTTACCAGTGTAGATAACCAATATTTAGATGCATATTTAGATGGTAAATTAGTAAAATCAAAAAGAATGTATACTGAAGCTGCTGCTGCCGCTACTGTTACTAATAGCGATGGTAGTACGGAATGTGCTGCGAATAATGGTGCAACTAATGAAAATCCTCTGTATGTTTGTGGAAGTGAATTCCCAACTTGTACAAATTATGTGGAAGGTACAACATGGGGAACATGTGTAAGCTCAGTTACTACTGATGCTGTTCGGGAAAGTACACCAAAAGCTCCAGGTGATGGTTCTATGGTTATTGGCGGAGGAACCAATTTTGATGCCTATATTGCAAAATTTAACCATTGGTCATCACCACTTAACCCACAATCTGTTTGGTCTACCTACAAGGAAGGTAATGGTCAAAGCAGTATGAATAATTATATATCTGCATATGGAATTGATTTATCAATTCTCAAAGATAATGTAGAACAATCAAAATATTCAATATTATAATTTATTATTCAAATCGTTTTATAGTTATATAATATATTAAACGATTATGAACACACAACCTACAATACCTGTTGCTAGTTCTACAAATATAGAAGTACCACAAAGTGTACAAAATATTGGAAATAATATTACTGATTCAGTGAATAATTTAACGCAATCTGTTAAATCAAGTCTTGATGGGTTTTCTGAACAAGCTGAAACTGGAATTGAAGCGTCCAGCGGATTTTTATCATCTAATACAATTATTGCCAAATTTGTATTTCTTATTTTCATTATCATCGTTTTTCTATTTTTGATGAATTTAGGGATTTTAGCAATTCAATATTTTATAAATCCTTCACGTAACAGTCCATACATTATTGATGGTATTCAATCTGGAGCCAGAAAGGTAACAAAAAGCCAAAATCCAAAAGAATCAGACTCTATTCTAATTCGTCGTTCAAATAATGAATCAAGTGGTATAGAATTTACATGGTCTACTTGGATACGAATTGATGAACTAAGTACGAATGACTCCGTTCATCAACATATTTTCCATAAAGGGGTTAACGAATTTGTCGAAAGTACGGGTATTGCTAAAATCAACAATGCTCCTGGATTATACATTAAAAATCTAAAATCAAGTAACAATACCAATACAGCTACATTAAAAGTAATCATGTCTACCACAAATGCTGGAGATACTGATTTTATTGAAGTTGATGATATTCCATTAAAAAATTGGGTGAATGTTATTATTCGTATGCAAAATACAACAATAGATATTTATATTAATGGTTCGGTTGCAGGTCGTCTAAATCTAAGGGAAGTTCCACTACAAAATTATTATGATGTACATGTGGGTCAAAATGGTGGATTTATTGGAGAAATATCAAATTTACGATATTATGATAATGCATTAAATATTTTTCAAATATCAAAAATTGTAGCTGCTGGACCGAATACAACTCCTGCCGAAAATACTCAAAAACAACTTGACGATTACAACTATTTATCTACATCATGGTTTACTGCGAAATTATAACAATATCTTTCTATATGTTAAATGAGTGTTGCAGATTTATGCAAACAACGAAAACAATATCAATTGTATAACAAACCACCTATACGATATACACCATCTAATCCTTATACTGGATTTACACAAGACCAATTAAACATGCGGCGGAAAGTTGAAATTTTAAAATATAATAAAAATTCAACACAAGGTTCTCAATTAACCAAAAAAGAAAAATATGCTAAGATGATTAATGGTAATTATAATATATCAAAGGTAGTTTGTCCCGATGATTATAAAATACCTGTATTATCCACGGCTTCTGGAATTCCCGGACCAGCTATATATTTAGTTGAAGACCCAGATGTTCCATTATATAATTATGCACAAAATACTAATGCATTTGGAGAACAATTACAGGAAGATGATGATGAATGGACATTAAATGTAGATACTAACCAATTAATTCTATCTGAACAAGACCATAGTATATTTTGTAATTTAATAATTCGCCCATTGATAAAACAACCAAATACCACGTATACATTACAAACACCTGTTTTATTTCGTTTACAAGGTATTGCAATGCCTACCTCAACGAATGGTTCTACTATTACTGCTACAATAACCCCAACAAATTCTACTGATGATAATAGTTTTGTTACTACATATAACGGTAATCCTGTCGCTAATAATAATAGTGTAACTACATTTTTACAACACAATTCTATCACATGTACATTAAATGGTCCAGACACTGGTTCACCCACTTATAATTATTTTTGCGAAGCATATGTTGGATTAGTACAATTTAGTAATATTTTGCTGAATACATCACCTGGATTTGTGTATGATTTTAAATATAATTATATTGTTGATTATACTGATTCTAATAGAAATAGTTTAACGGACAATAATATATTAGATAATATACAATTTGAATTATATATAAACCTTGCTGATTCATATGATATACAATCTGTACAGAACTGTAATATAACTACTGTTTTTACCAATTTACCAGAAAAAAAAATAGTGTTCTCTGGTAATTGATTTTAATTTGTATTAATCATCGTCTTCAAATTCAATATATTCATCATATTTATCTCTACAAATTGGGCAGTTATCACATTTCATTACACATGATTCACATATGTAATGAAAACAATTTGGTATAATTAATTTATCCGAAGAAATGTCTTCATAGCATACTGGACAATTTTCTATTTTACCACTTTCTGTATACACCATGCGTAAATGTTTTTGCATTCGTTTATAATTAAATTCTGCACGGTTTGATTTGGTTTCTATTATTTCAGACAACGATTTATTTCTATTTATTTTTCTTTTTAATTTCGTTTCTAAAAATTGTATTTCACGGTCTTTTTCTTCCATTGGTGTTAATGGACGAGGAAATGGTGTGTGAGATTTATGATACACGACTTTTAACGTTAGAGTTTTATCACATATTGGTATATTTTGTATTCTTGGTAAATCTATTATTGACATATAAGATAATGATGTTCTACCAAATACTGTTGTTTTACCAATTATTAACCGATATGGATCAAAATATGTATGAAAAGATTCAATAAAATCACATAACAATGGTGTGTTTTGGTTAGCATATATAGGTTCACTATCTATAAATGTTTCTTCATTACCATCTTCACTTGTTGTTCTGTCCCAATATGCAGTAATAATAGTACTTGGAACGGTTAACTCGTATTCTTGTATACATTTATTTTTATTTTGGGTTAAACAATTCAAATCATATCGTAGAATATTATATTTTGTTTCTTCATTATGATTGGTTTCTACCGTTAAATCCTCTAAGAATGTTTGAATTGCATTACAAAACAAATCTTCACGTGTTAATTTAGGCATTGTGTTTCTATTTAATAATGTAAATTATATAATTACTATCAATTTTTTATCAACTTAGTTTTTTCTATATAACTAGTATATAATGCCTCGCTGTGCACCTGGTAGTCGTAGATGTCCTCCCAAAATTGGTAAATGCCATAGAACTGGTAAATCTGGTAAAACTGCTAAGAAATTACCCAAATTAAAGAAACCTGTTAAAAACACAGATGAGTTAGATTCATCTAAACAAAAACGTACATGGATTGAACACTTAAAATGGTGTTCTAAACATTTTGATATCAAGTATGGTAAAGCTATGACTGATGCAAGATGCCGCAAGATATGGGAAGAAACTCACTAATATGCTTTTCTAGAAATGCTATTTCATATTTATTACTCATTTCAAAATTTGATGGATAAGAATTGACATCAAACGTATATTCTTGTATACGACATATTATACAATATGCCATATATTCACACATAGACAAATATTTAATCAAATTTTCGTATTGTAATATACATTGAGTTAACGATGGATTATAAAAGTATTGATCCAATATTGTTTCTGGACTATATAAATGAATTAAAGGTTGATATGTATTGGTTTCTTCCATATAATCAGTAAACATCGTATATATTGATTTTATTTTTATAACAATATTTTTATATTTTTGTATTGTTTTGGTTTCTTCATATAATTTATTATTTACCCGTTTACAGTATGGTGCCAACTTGATAGCCTTGGCACATTCATTTGATAACCACGTCAAATCTGCTAATAATATTCGGTTTATTGCAATATTTTGATAACCTACTGTAAAATTATGTAACATTTGTTTTTCGTTCTCATAATTATTATGTTGTTTTATACAAGTTTCGTATGTCAACTTTATTTTATAAGTTGACCATGTATCTATATCATTATATTTAACTGCGACATCACTAATAGAATCACATTGTAGTTTTATTGTTTCAAAATTCAGGAGTTGTTCGCGAACTATATTACTTCGCTCCATATCTGTTAATTCGTTATTTATATAACTACCTCCACGAACATTATCTATTCCATAATATTTCATATATTTTTTAACAAAAAAATTTATTTCATCATTTTGACAAATTACGATTGTTTCCACTATACGCAACGGTTTATAAAGTAATGCGTAATTATATATTAATTCACATTCTTGTATAATATTATGCATAGTATCCTTATTATGTACAGATACATGTAACAACAATTTTTCTTTCTCTAATAATACAATATGTAAAAACATTGGAATAATAATATAATATTGAAATATTTATATTATTATTTTGTCAAATTGTTCTATTACACAAATTCGTGATTATGCATGTGAATGTGTAGAAATATTACGGGTTGGGTTTAAACACATATTTTGTGTAGGGAATGTTTGACCAGACATGCATTTATTTTCATCGTCTACCTCAATACACCCACGCTTTCCTTGATATTCACCTACTAAACACCAATTTGTTTTATTTGATGAAATCGGGTTTTGAATTGGACCACTACTGTCATCATCTTTCGGTTGACTATTCACCTGATTTGATGAATTAATCGACTTGTCTAATTGTTGAACTGCACTCGTATTTACATGTTTACGGCTTGCGTCCTTTAATAATTCGGCTGCAGATTGGATTGTATCACCTGCAATATCAATCCCTGCCTTTGCCACATCAGTGGCTACATCGGTAGATTTATCAATTACAGTACCAGCTGTATATCCAAATACCGATAATACTTGTGTGAATAATGGACCAAATACATTACTTATTGTTTGAATTATATTATCCATTGAAGATAATAAATTTATACCTAAAAATGATAATATAAGTAACCCTGTTAATACAAAAATTACTAAATTTTTTCCACTAAACATATTCGTTTCATTTGATGTGATTGGGACAATAGGCGATTGTGAAACACTCGGCGTTATTGGGGTTTTGGTTGTTTCAAATGATTGATTCATAATATATACTATGAATAGCTTTTTATTCAAAGATGTAAATAATTATATGTAAATGATTTAGACGTTCGTTCAGTATTAACTTATATTTTATCGGTTTAATAAAATGAGTTTAATAGGAATGTTTGAAACCTTTTTCTTTATGAGTTTAGCAATAACTTTTATATTAATTGTATTTTTAGTATATCATTTTAAACATCGTATTACTTCAGTTGAACACAAATGTGACACTATGTTTGAAATTATTAATAATATTGTATCTGAAATGAATAATGGACGGACTGAATGCCATGTGAATCAAGGAGGTCTACAGATGCACGATACTATTCCTGAACGAAATGATAGAATTACTATAAATTTTAGTGATGATGATGGTGATGGTGAGAGTGAAGACGAAAGTGAGACTAATACGGATAGTGAGGGTGAGAGTGAGAGTGATAATGAGGAGGATAGTGAAAGTAATAATGAGGATGATGAGAGTGAAAATGATAATGAGGATGATGAGAATGAAAATGAAGAGATGAGTGAAAGTGGCAATAGTAATATGCGAGTTATTAACATAAACAATGTACAAGACATGGATACTATTGAAACCAATTATGATAATGATAATGATATTCCTATTGACAATGTTGATGAAATCAATGATACAGATATTGTGCCATTAGATTCAAATAATTTAGACATTCATGTTGAAAAATTAGACATTAATGCAAATAATTTAGAGGAATCATCTATAGCCAGTTCAATAACTGAGTCAAAATCAATCAACTCTGTATATAAAAAAATGACACTTCCATTATTAAAAGCATATGTTATTGAAAAAGGATTAATTAGTGATCCAAGTAAAATGAAAAAACAAGAGTTGATTAATTTAATTGAAACAAATAATATTTAGTAGATTGTTACACCACATATAAATAAAAAACTAATATAATATATAATTCTATTTGTATATTATAATGAAATCAAATTGTTCAATTGCTACTGAATCTATACGTTCTGCATATCCTATAATAAAAGAAACTGTTCCACAGTCTGCACGAGGTTATAACACAAATAATAAATATCCAGAATTTCCACCAATGATGAGCGATGGTCGTTCAATCACCGCTACATGGCAACATGACGCTATTACCAATCATAAATTAATTGAAGAAAATAATATAACATCAAATTGGAACTATCGTAAATTTCTTACTCAAAATGCAGTTAATGTGATGGAACAAAGTTTTAGAGAAAGTTCCAATGACGTAGGATATAATTCACGATTTACTACTGTACCAAATATTCAATCCAATTTTGTTTCTAATATGACAACCCCCGCATTTTATTCATCTGTTGAAAATAAACAAAATGTTCTGGGGCATACTACCAGTGACTTAAAAACCAGTTATTTAACAAGAGAAGAATTACAAGCACGTAAAATATCCCCCGTAATTACACAAGACCAACTCATCAAATCGTTTAGTGCACCTAAACCAGAAATATAAGTATTTAATTATTATGAAATATAGAAAGATTCGTTGTATATTTCATAAATGAAAGTAATTAGTTTTGATATTGGAATCAAAAATATGGCATACTGTGTATTATCCGCTACAAATAATCCTGATGAACCGATTGTGATACATGATTGGAATGTATTAAGTATGGTAGAACCCGATAATTCAATTACTTATCAGTGTAATTGTAGTATACCAGGAAAAAACAAGAAAACTCCGTCCAAGTTATGTGGGAGAAAGTCTAAATACAAAAAAGAAGAACAGTTTTTTTGTGATAGACATGCAAAAAAAAATACACAATGGATTATTCCTACCAAACAACATACACTTACCTATATTAAAAAACAAAAGGTGCAAGAAATAATTACACTATGTAATACACATATGTTACTCATTAACCATGATATAAAAACAATCAAAAAAGACCAATTTGTTGAAATATTAATGAACTTTTATCAACAACGTTGTTATGAACCGATTATTGCAGCCAAAAAGGTAAATGCAAATGACGTTGATTTAATATGTATTGGTAAATCGATAAAACAACTATTTAATCAATTACCAGATATTGATACGATTACCCATGTACTTATTGAAAACCAAATTTCGCCTATTGCAAATCGTATGAAAACAATTCAGGGAATGTTGGCACAATATTTTATAATGAAAGGCGACGATATACACATTGATTTTGTTTCGTCTTCCCATAAATTACGGCAATTTAAAGATATTCGCGGAATTGTACCAGCCCCCATAGAAAACACGATAACTGATGTTGACAAAAACGTGAAAAATCCTAATTATAAAAGTCATAAGAATGATGGTATTTTATATACAAACCAAATCCTTTGTAAAAACAATGACTTCAATAAATGGAGCTATGCGATGAATACACCCAAAAAAGATGATTTAGCCGATGCATTTTTACAAGGTTTATGGTATTTCAAACAACATAATATTATATTGTATTCGGACGATTTAAACATTAAACTTGTATAAATATCATAATAATGGAAACGATTGATATTAGTTTAGATAACTTAGAACCCGTTTCAATTGGTAATATGGCAACTCCTTCTGTAAATTTTGGTTCAGGTATTGAATTACTCATGAATGATAAAAAAAGAAATTCATCTGGTGATAACATACAACTTGATTTAGGTGATTTAGATACATTAGAAAAAGAAATGAATGAATTAAGTGGAGTTTCAGCAAAACCTGATGAACAAACTACTACATCATCTACTGATGGTAATACTAAAACTCTTGGTGGTATGGCCGCTAATTTATTTGGTTTAGGGGGATTTACAAATACAACAGAACCCACTAACATTCAAGTTGAAGAATTACCGAATGATAATGCTAATTTGGGACAAGCAACTCGTGAAAGTGCAGGTAAAACAAAAACATGGGACGGATTTTCCAAAATGAATGATGTTCCTTCATCTGGACCTGCTTCTTCCTATTCATCTAATTTAAATGACCGTGAAAAAAGACGAAAAAAACGTGCGATGCTAAAAAAAATGGACGACTGGTATGAAAAAGGTCAGTTAAAACAGGGTACTCAACTTAATATTGATTCACCATATGACGAAATTGAAGATGAATATGAATCCGTTATGGACGATAAGAGAAAAAAAGATGGAATTAAATTACAAGGTTGGTGGATGATGACCTTTATTAATTCATTGGAATATGGTAATGCTGTATTTAACCCATTTGATTTGAATTTGGAGGGTTGGGGCGAACAAGTTAGTGAAGATATTGATAGTTATGAAGAAATTTTCGCTGAATTACATGATAAATATAAAGGAGGAAAAATGGCACCTGAATTATCATTGTTATTACGAATTGGATTTAGTGCAGCAGTCTTGAATTTTTCTAATAAAGCATTATCTACCGCAACCCCTGGATTTAATGATGTTATCAAACAAAGCCCTGAACTAATGAAAATGTTTACAAATGCCACTGTTAGTAGTATGAGTCAACAATCTCCCAGTTTTGAATTTGCACAGAATTTAATGCAAGACCATAATACCCGCCCATCTGGACCTCCACCACCCGCACCCGTAAAAACACAGAATCAACCTCCACCACAACGACCTGGTATGACATTTACTGAAGCACAAAGCAATCGCCCAGATATTGATGCCAGTCGTGCACCTATGTTTCGGGAACAGGGTGTTAATGTAACCAATAACTTCCAAGGAATACATGAAACACCACAAAAAATGGAAACACCCATACAGCGACCTGAAATGAAAGGACCGCAGACAACTGATATTGATAATATTTTATCTGGACTAAAAACCAGAACTATTAATATTCAAGAACAACGACAACCCACTAATACTACACATGTTAATAATAATGCTACTGACGAATCATCTATGATATCTATTGGTTCGTTGAATGATATGCAGAATTCTAATATCCCAAAACGTACCAACCGAAGAAAAAATAAATCGGATAAAAATACTATTTCACTTGATATCTAAACCATTAGTCATATGAATGGGATTTCATAGTATTTACCTCATAAAAAAATATACAGTTCATTACATATGTATATTTTTCTTTATTTTTACGACTTACTTAATTTCGTTGTAAATACATTGTAAATACATTGTAAATAACCACGATGAATCCATTTTATTTAATTTGCTTATATTATCTAACATTATACGGGTTTCTCTCATATTCGTTTCATACTCTTGTTGTCGTTCCAAACTCGCACGTACCTTTACAATGCAGAATTTGTGAAAATTAATTATTTGTTTCATTTCTATTTTAAAGTATGCATACATGCAGTGGGTAGATATATTTAATTTATTATATACTATTTTTATCAATTTTTTACATTTTTATAATACATTTATTCAAAGATGTATACACCCTTGAAGATTTACACATTTGAAGATTTAAAATAGCACAAATGAACGCATTCATATCAATTGATATCTAATAAATCTATACATTCATTTGAATTAATATTCTTTGTCTTTGTCAATTGTTCCGTTAAATATTCTATAGTTAGATTCAGCGATTGTAGTTGGTTCTCTAACCGAGTTATTATTTGCTGTTGTCCATTCACCAGCTCTTTGCATTGTATCATTTCTACATAATGGTTTGCTTTATTTTGATTTAATATAAGAAGCCATTTTTTATGCTTTTTTGTTTTTGTATGTGCTGAAAATTTTGTTGCATTTTCGTAAGATTTATCTGCTCTTGAACCACACGAACAGATGATACCATGTCTTATTACAGGTATAATATCTACATAATTTCCATTTTCATCCACACTTGGTGTATATAAATCGGGGGTTAATGATATGTCCATGTTGGGTAATACTTATTTATATATATATATATCAATTTTTTATCATATCTATGTAGAGAAATAAAAAGTATTCAAGCAGTTTTAACGAATTGTTATACACAAAATATACACAAGGTATGAAAAGACCTAAACTTTGAATGTATTTTTATGGTGATAACCGTACCATTTTAAATCTTCAAGTGTGTAAAATGGTACGCTTAAAAAGCGTACCACAAAATCGTAAAGGGCAACGTTACCCACCCGAAGGGTGAGTGGTTCAGCTACGCTGAACAACCGATAAATGAATTAAAAAGGCAAACACTGAAAGTGTTTGTCCCATTTTTAATCTTCATCGGTGTAATCAATATAAAAATAAAACACATATCATTATACGGACGACAAATAATATAGGTTTCCTATGAATTTTTCTTTTACAGAATATTTTCAAAGTTGTGCCAATCTTATTGGATTAAATGCTATTACCAAATATAGTGAAATTAAAAATAAAATTAATAAGTATGCTAAGTCTATATATACTTATCACCCATGGATTACTTATAGTATTGATATTAGTATATATGGGTGTAATTGGATATATGCAATGCACTATAATGAAAATATAGAACCATATCATAATTGTTGGATTTCATCAAATAAGTTGATACAACCTAACTTCTATAAGGATTCTAACATGTTAAATATTATTGACAAACATACTTGTGTGTATGACAATAACCATATATCTTGTTCTTATACATTCATTCGTTTTTTGAATAATTATAATTCAGTATTTAAACCACAATTTACTTCTTTATATAAAGAAAACTTGTTATATGCCAAATATAATAACATATATATTTCCAGAGTTCAACATGACCGTACATTTGATGAATTTAAACATATTGATGGTTTTAATACACCATCTACTGTCGGGTTCTTATATGTTACAGTAAAAACAAATGACCAAAATATAAACATGGATATTGATCAAAATCATATGTATGTTAACAATGAATTATTTTCTACTGCATTCATACATCGTTATATTAAATATAATAATATTGATGCCATTTGTAATAATAATTATGTTATAAATATCATGGATAATGATATTAATATGTTTGTATTGAAACCCAATCAATATTTAGTTCTTAATAAAACTGACTATACTGTAAAAACTATTAATAATGGTGAATAAACCCGTATATTCTCATAAAAGGGTATAAAGATTTTTCTCATTATTATATACGGGCGTAATCACTATGGATACAGTGAGTATTCCAACCCAATTACATAATTTAAATGATAAATGGAATATGTATTACCATTTACCAAATAACAAAAACTGGGAATTATCCAGTTATACTATCCTAATGGATAATATTAATAGTGTTGAAGATGTTATTGAATTAAATAATAAAATACATGACCATGTTGTTCGCAATTGTATGCTATTTGTTATGAGAACAGGCATTACACCTATGTGGGAAGACCCAAAAAATAGAAATGGGGGGTGTTTTTCGTATAAAGTTGGAAATAAACACGTTCCCGAAGTGTGGAAACATTTATTTTACTATTTATGTGGCGAATCTATTTGTATTAGTCCTGAGCATTCTACTTATATTAACGGAATTACCATTTCGCCCAAAAAAAACTTTTGTATTATAAAAATTTGGCTATCTACTACAAAATTACAAGACCCAGGATGTATTGTACCTATACCTAACCTATCTAAACAAGGTTGTTTATTTAAAAAACATGAACCTGAATTTTAATCTTTTACCATGATTTTTTCTAACGGTAACGAAAACCGTGTTTCATCTAAATAAAAAAATATATATGCGATGTACAATAATGTTGTATTCTTGCAGTTTATTAGTACATTGTAAATATCCATTATACATATTATTTTAGATATTATAAAATTGATTATAAATTTTTTATTTTTATTATTAATTCAATATTCATATTATATTAATAAAATGAAAGTTATTGACAAATACATTGAACCACTTGGAATAACTATTCAATTCCATGTTGGTAAAAATGCACAAGACAACTTTGACATTATTGAAAATGCTAATCCTAATGATATATGGTTTCATATTGATGATAATGCGTCCTGCCACGTCATTGGTTCATTACCTGAAGATACTACATTTGGAAAAAAACAATTGATGTATATTATTAAACAAGGGGCTATTATATGTAAACAATTTTCAAAATACAAATCTCATAAAAATGTTTCTATTGTATACACTCCAATTAAAAATGTCACAATGACTGACATTATTGGTTCTGTAGTTATTCAATCCAGTAAAAATATCAGTATTTAATGCATAGTCTACAGCTTTATTATTTGTCTCCAGTTATGCCGAAATATTCTACGGGTTTTATTATTATATTCAAATCTGCAAATTCATGGGACAATAATACATCATTATACCAACACGTATCCTGCACATATTTTGTAAAATTATCTATGTCTAACTGCATAATATCATCGCCTAAATTATGCTTTTTTAATAAAGACTTAATCGCGTACTGTGAAAATACAACACCTGCACCTTCATGAACCCAATTTGTATTTATATTTGGACGGGGTGATTTTTTATTATATTGGTGTGATGAATGTCTCACCTTTGCTTGGTGCCAATTATTTATCCAAGTTTTACCATAATGTATACAATTACCCCCATAATCTATTCTATGAAATGTAGTATTAATAAAAAGTTCTTCATCAGTAAGAATACAATCATCGCCAAACGTTATTACATGTGATTTTTTGTTTGATATGTGATTATACCAATAATAATAAGCTAACCAAGTTTTTGTGGGAATATTATCATATTCATCGCTGGTTCTTATTGATAATTCTTTTGCCGATGCATTATATTCAAATAAATTTTCCTGATTTTCATTACCACTAAATATAAACAATAGATGTTCTTTAAAATTTTCTTTTATAGTACTCCATGAACCTGATGTATGTCCAGACGATTTATCGCCATTTTTATACTTTTGACAGCTTAATATTATTATATCAGCTGGACCAAGAGACATTACAAAGTTTGTAATTTATTATACAATGCTATACGAATTATATAATATTATTCTACCGAATTTATGATGGAGGCAACGGGGCTAAACATAACATAATTGAACCCAATGAAGCTACATCATATTTCACGATTAATGGTAAATCATTTCCCAAATACATTTCTAAATGAGTACATAACGGTGTACATTTTATAAAATGACTCAAACTCTTTAATGAAAATTCTCCTTGGATTACTATGGACGCATCATTCTTCTGGATAAATTCCATATTTCCACCAGACTCAGAACGATAAATTTTTGAACTCGCGAAATTACCTTCACATGAAAATATTAAATCGTTTCCGACAGACTTGATTTCTATTCTATCGGAAATTCCATTTAAGTCACGAATAATTTTTTGGAAATCGGTCGTTGGCAAATTTATAATTGTTGAATATTCAACATCAGGGACAACCAATTCTTCCATATCTGGATCGATTAACCTCAACTTTTGACAATAACACTGTTTTATATCACCATTATCGTACTGTAATCCAAGATGAGAAACAACTCCATCATGGTAATCTGCCTTGTCTATATACATGGATAATGTATCATCATTTGACATGGTTGAAATTACTTTAAATAGATGTAGCGTATTTGTACATACAATTATTTTTTCAGGATCACAATTATATTGCTCAAATTTATGAGCATTTAACGTTACATTTACCAATATTGTATGTGTTTTATCAAAATTTATTATTTTCATTCCCTCCTTTGTATATGTAATTGTTGCATCAGTTAAAATATCTTTTATTGCTGTTATCATATTACGAATCGGTTGAATTTGTACAGTTTTTATTGTCATTACATTGTTCTCTTCATTCATTTCTTCAAACTATTAGAATACCATATATGTGCGTTTGTTTTTATATTTAAATTATTATAAATGTATTTTACCTAAATTATACGCACCTTACTTTTTATGTTCTAATATGTAAATGGGTTTTATATATGCATACAACATATAAAATTATCTACTTTTTACACCGATGCTTATTTATACACATGCATATCGCTTATTTACACCTTTGGACATTTAAAACGGCACAAAATCCTTAAAAATAAACGAGTGTCAAATTATAATCAAACCATTTATCGTATATTTTCAAATATATTTATTGTAATTACAACAAATATATAAAATTCAATAAAAAATATATACAAATTTATATTTATTTACATAACTAACTATCTAATTATATATTTATGCGGTTTCATCATCTTCTACAATTACCTAGTTCTTTTTAGGTTTAACAACCCTTATTTTTTTAATCTTTGGTTTTACTTCAATTTCTATCACTTCGTTTTCTACTTCATCTTCATCGACAACTGCATTTGAAGATGGATTTTTTATTTGGTTTATTTCTTGGCGTGTTAGTCCTATTAACTTGTAAAACTCATCTTCCGTAATATCTTGAATGCCTAACTTGCGAATATCTGGAAGATATGTGAATGCTTCATTATCCAGAAAGTCTTGTCCGTATTTTGTATAATGTCCTATAACATTAATAATTCCAAAATCCAACACTTTTTTCACGAGTTCTAAATTGTGACCTAAAATATAAAACTTGTGATTTCCAGTCAATCCCAGTTTTCCTTCATCAATAAATGCCCCAGTAAAACTTGCTTTGTTGGAAATAATAAGTTTGCGTTTATTTGCGTCTGGGTGTTGTTCGGTTGCTTTTTTTACCATTAAACCGTCCTTGATGGTAAATGTATCAACCGCCCACATATCTTCTAATGTATATTCCGTTGGTATTTTTGCCTTTGTTCCAGATGATTTTATGGTTTTGGTTTTGTATTCCAATTGTAGATTTCTCGTTTCAATAAAACCAACGAGTTTATTGAATATACTATGGAACGCTAATGGAACAGAATATTTTGGATTGAGATATTCGATTGATGTTGTTGTTAGACTGCGTCGTTTTAGAATTGATGTAATCTCTGTTTTTTTATTCGGTTGGTTAAGTGTATTTTGTAATATATACAATGAAATAGGAATATCGGCATTAATCATTCCTTTTGATTGAGAATTATCCCACAATTTCAACCAAACAATATGTTTCTCCAACATCTCGTTATGTAGCGAATGACTTTTCTTCAACCAACTCAACGGATTAATAAATGCTAAAAATCCATCTGGTTTCAACCATTCGCCAAATGATTTTTCAATAAACTTAGTCCAAATTGTTTCATTTTTTTTACCAAGTTGTTTTCCAGTGTGAGAACGAATACCTCCTTTATTATATGGCGGATTTCCTAAAACTACATCAAAACTATTGAGTGTTATTCCCCATACACTTATACTATCCAATTCTAATGTATCGCCCTCATAAAGGTTTAACTTGTATTGATTATTCATATTGAATATTTGATGACTAATAAACACATTTTTTTTATTCAACTCGCTCATATACAACATATTTTCTATAATGTGTTTTTTGCGTTCTTCGTCATTTGGAATTTGAGTTTTTAATCCTTCCATCAGTTTCAAATAAACTGCTACTGGAAAATTACCCATACCAGATGCTGGGTCAAACCATTTGAAATTCGGTTCAGTAAATATACTTCGTCCATGTTCCTTAATATAGTGTTTATCCAAATTATCCAACATTTCAAATACTAAACTCATAGGCGTAAATACTTCACCATTTTCTTGCTTCTCTTTTTGCTTTGGTTTCAAGCAACTATCAATTAATTCCAATAATTCCTTTGGTTTATCTATTAAACTTTGCAAAGACATCTTAAATTGTATTGATATATTATATATACAAGAGTTCTTTCTAATATATTTTCCTACAATCGCCTCTATTAATTTTATAATATCTGGTTTATTCCACCAGATAAAGGACTGGTCTTGGAAGACACATAATAATGCTGGACTGGACTTGATCACATTCAACATTTCTAAAATATCTTTATGTTCCGTATTCATAGTCAAAATACAAATCAACGGAATAATAAAGGGTAATACATCTTTGGTAAGGGAAATATTTACATCCGTATTTATTTCATCATCTTGTCCTTCAACTTTATTATCACCACTATCTTGTTTTATTGTTTCTTTTCCAGTTGGTAATGCTTCTTCACTTTCTTCGTCAATTTGAACTTTTACATTTACTTTCTCATCACCAACAGAACTGGTAAAATATTGGTTCATCATTTTTTGGTCTTTTGTATCCATATCAATAATACTTTCCTCAATCTTTTTCAGTAATATTTTTAAGTTATGAATAGGGTCTGCTTTCCATATATGTAAGAGTTTCTCAACTAATTTTGTCTTATTTTCTTTTCCTTGAAATAAATCACTATCAATATTTATCAAATTATTTTCTATTAGATATGTTATTTTCTGTTCTACATTCAAATCTTTTTTATACACATTATAATCCAAACAAGTATTTAGAACTCTGGAAATATTCAAATCCACTACAAATCCCATTTTCTTCATTCCACTATTTATTTTAGCATTATCAGTATTATTAATACTTTCAGTCATACAACGATACATCATTTGAATAATTTTATCACTTGAAACAATATCATTAAACATAAACACAACATCTACAAATGGTAATGTAATTCCCAAAGTCAATTGGTTTCCTGCTAATAAAATCAATCCATCTTTTCCTTCTTCTTTTGCTTTCAATTCCCAATTTTTAATTTCTTCTTTTAAGTCTTTTACTTTATAGTCTTTTTTGGAATTAACTATTTTTATTTCATAATTTTTTAGAATACTATTTTTCCCCATTCTATCTTTCAAATGTTCGCTTACTTTATTAATCGTCATATTTATTCCAAAAGGTAAGAACCATAATTGACTTGTAAATTCTCCATTATTCAATCGTGTTCTGCTATTCTTTTCAATCGCAATTCTTTTTATTCTTCCAAATATGGATAAATCTTTTTTAGGATAATCTTGTTCTTTATTGCTTCCAGTAATACAACGCAACATCGTATCCACTTCATTTGGAAAATTTCCGCTTAAAAGTGTTCCATTTGAAAATCCATACGAAGTGTCTTTTATTTGTTCCTTGATTACTTCAAATCTTTTTCTATCCATCATATTAGTAAGAATGTGTAAATCAGGCATTTTATCATAAATACATAATAATTGTTCTTTATTTTCTTCGGTTAATAACAACAATACATCTTCTCCGTGTTTTTCTACTAATCCTTGAATATTTCGTTTTTTACATAATTGTTCGTCTTCAATATCCCAATAAAACTGACATTCCAAAGGAATATTCCATTCACTTAAAGGTTTCGCATATGTTGCGGTTAAATATAATTTTATAGTTTTTGACGATGAGTACGATTGTAAAATATTTTTAGACATTTGAGTTGTTCCATGAAAATGGTTCTCATCAAATACAATAAAGTCTAACCCCAGTTGTTGAATTGGTTGAACTTTTTTTTCACATACATAATCATCTAATAATTGTTTGCTTACAATAATAATATTATTTTGTGTGAGAACTATCGTTTCAAAATCAGTTCCTTTTTTAATTTCAACAACATTTATTCCATTAAAATCTCTAAACTTATGAAATAAATCATCTGTGAATTGAGATAATGTTTCTGTTGGTGCTGGTGTAATGATTAATCCATTTATTACTCCAAATTTTGTATGGTATTTAATAAACAACCCACCAACACAATAAGTTTTTCCCGACCTCGCTTTTGCTCCTAATAATAATTCCTTTTCGCCTTCATCAATTCTTTCCATTTGTTTATATGTAATTAAATCTTGATGAAAACGCTGTTGTAAAGGAACTTTCTCATTACAAAATTTAGAATTCACTTCATTAATTTTAATGTCTTGTATAGAGTGTTTGAGATTTTGAAAACATATTTCTAAATCTTCCAAATCTAAAATGTGATGGATATTTTCTTTTATATAATTGTTTGTTGCTTGACTTGAAGTAATTATATTCATTACTTTTTGTTTATTATTCACAACAAGATAAATATCACATTCTTTATATTTATGTGAGTGTTGTTTTACAATTGCTAAAATTTTCTCAACATCGTAATTATCAATAGATTTTTTACTATCATCTAAGTAAAACTTGGAAGACATAAAAACCCATTTCCCATTATTTTTATTTTGTAAAGTAATATCACTTGAACCTCCTTTTCCTTTGCTAAATACAGATATACTTCGTAAATAAATTTCTAAATCCGCCACTTTTTTTAATTTACAAGTATTAATATTTCCTTCATAATGGTCGTAAATATCATTTGGTAAGATGGAATAAAACCCAAATTTAATGATAATGTCCCATACTTTTTCAAATACATTACCTCTTTTAGATTGCGTTTCTGCCTTTGTTTTACCATTCACAGATTGTAAAAGTTCATCAAAGGTAGAAACTTGTTGTATGCGTTCAAATAATTCAATTCCGTTCATTCTTGATTATAGTTTAAGTATTGTAGTATATTTATTATTGAATAAAAACAAATCAATTTTTTATTCAATTTTATACATCTTTATACATCTTTATACATCTTTATACATCTTTATACATCTTTATACATCTTTATACATCTTTATACATCTTTATATAGTTTTAGTTTATGTTTTCGGGTTGATGGTTTTCTTGTATATTCTGTTTTTTTAGTTGTTCCATAAGCATATTCAAAATAATTCTTATAATTTTCTGGTTTTACTTTTTCTATTGATGTATCAACATTTTTTGCTAATTCTTCAAAACTATTTACATTTCTTTTCTTTTTTATGTATGTTTTTATTTGGTTAAAATAATTTTCTATTGGCGAATTAGTCATAGGAGTATATGGAATAGAAAATAAATATTTATTACCGCTTTTTGTAATAGCATCTTTTACCATTTGGTTATTATGACTTTTAGCATTATCTAAAATTATAAGATGGTCTTTGTATTTGGGAAATATTTGAGTTTCTAAAAAATCAACCATTCGTTCTTGCGTTGTTCCACCCTTTTCATAAAATATTTTTCCAACACATTTTTTATTATTAATTGCTACTAATAATGTAAAACTGCGAAATACAAAATTATTGTTTGTTTTTATTACACAACGCTTACCAATATAACATCTACTATATGCTGGTTTCAAATGCGAACCAACCGAAGTTTCATCTAAACAAATAATTTTATCAATTGGATATTTACTAACTTCTTTATAAAAATCATTCATTTCATTTTCTTTATTTGTAGGTTTCTTGTATCTTTCTTTTGGAAAATGTTGATGCCTTGTTCTTTTTCTGGTTCTATTATTAGCACGAACAACTCTACCTAAATGTTGTCTTGTAATATCAAAATCCTTGTATTTATTTTTCATTTCAAATAATAATTCGTCCATAGTAAGTTGTTCGTTTTTGTCTATCATACCTAACGCACTCTTCACTTGTTCTTTTTTGACTTTATATGATATTGGTTTTCTATTACGACGAGTAAGATTTTTATTGTTTTGGTAATTATGAACCCATACTTTTAGGGTGGTTTTCTTACAATTAAAAATTTTACAAACTTTATCCATACTTTCATTATTATTCAAATAATACTGAACGGCAGAAGTTTTATAATCAATTCCCTTATGTTTCATATAATAAATTTAGAAAATAACACTCGTATTTTGTGCCGTTTTAAATGTGCGAGGGTGTAATAATATACTATTTTATTTTTTTATTAGATAGCAGTTTAGGGATATAATACAAATAATTATATTATGTTATAATAATATATAATCGTTTAGTATACAAATGGCAACAGTACTTAATACCAATAATTATTCTAAATTAAACAACGATATAATTGATATTATGCGGTCTGGCTTATATTCAGGAGTATCTGTGAATATATATACTGATGCAGATGCTACCATATTTGCGGTTGACGGTAATACACCCATTGAGGGCAAAAAAATTAATAATATTAATACAACCGGGGCTTATACTATTGCAGCTAATAATCAATATGTCAACGGGTCTATTGAACTTATTTTCAACGACGGTACTTCATTTAAAGTAGTTGATAATGTTGATGAATGTTGGTATACAATTGAAGGTATTATATTCCAAAGACGCACATTTTAAACAATTATTTATTTTCAATGGTATATGGTAATTTATTTATCATATAACAGCTTATTTGTTCGTGCAAAATAAAATAAAATAATATCATAATATAATATTGTAACATATGTTATTATTTAACAATCAATATTATATTATTCGTAAAGGGGATTTTGCTACCAATGGAAATACCAAAGTCATTTATTGCATTTTTTCTTCTATCCTTTGTATTGATGATTATATAAATCGTAGTTCATATGATTGTTTTATTATATTATGCGGGTCTACTGCTATATGGTCATGTATTGAATGTTATTTACATATAAGTAAAACACGCATTATTAAACCTATGAATATTTCATTTAATAAAACAATAATACAATTATCTACACCCATTGGTATTTTTTTGCAAGGTTTTCAAGAAGGCGGATTCATTACTACGTTGGGTCTTTATTATGGTGACAGAATTCATGACCCTTTTTATTTATTACAAATGCATATTTTTATTCTTGTCGTTATTACCCATCTGTATTTCAAATCTAATGTTAGTAAATCTTCTAAACGACTAATTAATACTAAATATTCTATTGGCTATATTTGTGCTGCTACTCTATACGATATACATATTTTTTTTTATTATCCTCAATATCAAACCCGACAAATTTATATGTTTGCTACCATGGTTTATATTTGTTCATTTTGGACTTTTTTCGCATGGCTTTTCAATTTCAGACAGGTTGAAGTTTATACCAAAAATAATGTTGACCTTATTGACAATAATGAATATCCATATAATATTATTAATAAATATTGTACACGCCCTGCTACCAGTATGGAGTCATTTTGTATATTAGCATATGATGTTATATTTGAGATTGGATTTGCTTATCTCTTTTTTTACAATCTGTTTATTGTATAACCCATATATCATATATTTTACTTGAATATATGATACAAACAAAATATATATGGTGTTCACTAATCATTTTCATCACTCTATACTATTTTATCCATTCCATTATGGATTTCATATTTTCCTACATAAATTAAGTCACCCTCCTGTTTTTGAGCACGTTTAAAACTGTCCAAATTATATAACTGTTTGGTTCTTGGATTCATTGCATAATCAACACCATCTATTTGTTTTCTTACTCCTTTCCAGCCTACTGTTTTCATGTCCAATCCATCTTTTATGTTACTATCTTTATCTAATGTTGGGTGTGATGCGAAATTATTTGATTCCACCATTCCCGACCCATAACATACATAATCTTCTCCTTTATCACCATTTGATGTTGAATGAATATTACAATCCACTGCGGTTTCCTTTATTGCACGTAATATTTCGTTATTTATTCGCTGCTTTATACTTGATATTTCATATAAAGTCTCGTCCGTGGTTACTGGGGTTTTTTTGTCTATTCTACTTATATCACGTATTCGTAATTCTACATTTTTACCGTCAGTCTTTTGTTCTTCACTTAACGTTGATACATACAAAAACACTTTCACTGTACGTAATTCTTCGGGCAAATCCATATGACTACCTATACGACGTGCCCGACCAACCACCTGCTCTGTCCTTACCATATGCCAATACGGCTCTACTATATGTACATACCGAGTATTTCGTAAATTTATTCCTTCTGCACCCGATGCGGTAATCATTATTGTCTTGATTATTTCACCATACATATTATTCTCTGCTGTTTTACGTAATTCAGTAACTAATGATGGTGGCACTAATTCCCAATTTCCATTATATATATTACGAATTATCTCCTTTTGTTCTATACTTTCTGTACCTGTATATAACACAAATTTTGGCTTATCCATATCTTCCTCTACTATGTCTAACACCCATTTTTCTCCCTCGTGCTTAAGCTTAAATTCTGCCATTCCATTTGCCAATAATATTAATCGCATTAAACCAATTCCTTCCATTGTGCGGAAATGACTATATAACAAATGCAACCCTACATTGTCTGAATCTGTCAAATTTTCAAGAATCTTAGCAAATTTTGGACTATACTCGGGTAAAGCGTCCTTTGATAAATATTGACTTATATTAGTTCCCTCGATTTTTCGGTTCACTTCTTCCATTGCTATTTCTATACGCCTTGCATAACTGCTATTTATTTCTACACCTTCCTCCGGCGGTTGACCCGTATTATCTACTGTTAATTGACCTGTTGCTATATTATCTAACATATCTTCATTTATATCTTCGTCCGCGTCACTTGCACGTTTATCTGGAATTGGTCGTTGAATACTTCCTGGAAATGTAAAATTACACGCTGCCCTTGAAAATATACGATATGTTGATGATACTTTATATAACTCATCCGCTTTATTCATTCTACGATGGGTTGCCGATTTCTTTTCGCGATCCGCTTCTTCTTTTCTTATTTGTTCATAAATTCCAAATTGATGGGTTGTCATTGGACTCTTTATTACATGATATAAATCATCATCCTCTGTCATTTCTATTGTTGGTAATAATTCTTCTTGGGCACTACGGAAATATGACGTTAACCCCAATATACGACGTTGAAATAAATTCATATTTTTTGTTTCTCCTTTGTCTACATCTACAAATCTATCGAAAAATTCTTCACGTATATCTGGTAATGCTTTATTATTTATTTCGGTTATCATTGCATCTTTCACAGATACATCATTCTTCTTACTTTTTAATACACGCAGAATTGACTCCAAGAATTGTTTATCTGATATATTTCCACTATCATCTAATTTTACACCATTATAACGATTAAATGCGTCAGTCACACCACCATAGATCTTTTGAGTTTTATTACAACCTCCTTTTTTTGTATTTTGTACTTTACGAGTTCCTTTTAACTGTCCACGCTTTTTTGTATTTATAAAACCATATGGATTTCGTGTTATCGTCAGCTTATTATCTGTAAAATCTATATAATCATACGTCTTTAAATTTGCATCGCCCAACATATTATATATTGCATCTTGGTTTAATTTTTCTTTTTTCTCCCATGATACTGGAATTGTCCATGTTTTTATATATCCACGTAATATATTGTATAGTATACCTATTTCATTTGGATAATTTATAATTGGTGTTCCCGTTAACAATACGATCTTTACATTTGATGCACTCAATAAATATTCATACAACTTATAAGATATTGAATCTCTCACTTTTATTTTATTGACTATACGACTTACAAAATTATGTGCTTCATCTATTATTACCACAGTGTTATCAAACGGGTTTTTTGTATAACTTCCAGTTAAATTACTCATTATTCGGTCATTCATACCATTATAATTGATATCTGTATATTTATTACGGATCATTGCATCTAATTGATTGTCCACATCTTTCTGTTCTTGTGATGATAATCCTGCAAAATTTGGTTCCTTATTTATATTTACTAACCATGCTCCATTATGTTCTGTTATATATTTTGAAGATAACGATAATGCCCTTGATAATATACCTACATAATTGGGATTTCCCGCTATGGCTATAAATTCCCAATATTGATTCTTCTTATATAAATCGTCACCACATTTCTTCATCTCACTGAAAAAATTCATTTTTAATGATGCGGGTGTCATTATACATATACGCTTATCACTTTTCATACCCTCTGCTATCGCGATTGATGTACATGTCTTACCTGAACCTAAACCATGATACAACAATAATCCTCTATAAGGCGTATATATATTTAAATAATCTCGTACTATCTTTTGATGCAGTAATAATTTAAAATCGGAACTTGATGCTGTTGGGGGGTTTCCCTGGGATTTTTCTAAATCCTCTTTCGCACGGAAATATTCTGTCCCTACTCCAGGTGCATATACTAACTGAGAAAATATTTCTGTCATATTCTGTGTGAACTTTTTACGATTATTCATATAATAACTTGGAGCCTTTATTATTACCTTTTCACGCTCTTTTGGTAATCTATTTATCACTTTTTGGGTTCTTATTACTGCTGTCGTTAAATCTACATCTTCCTCTATCTCAACCTTCCCTGTTATTTTTAATTTACGGGGTTTTTTTGACAATTCTTTTATCATCACTGGTTCTTCTTTTTCTTCTTCATCTTCCTCCTCATTGACCTTACCTAAAAGCAAATTTGAATCATCTAATGGATCTTTTTCATGTGGTTTCTGGTTTATTTTTTTTGTTGTTAATATTGGCATTGGACGATATGACTCTTCTACTACACTTGGCTCCTTTTCATCTATTACTTTAATACTTGAATTATCTTGTATTCGTTTTATTATTGCTAACCTATCTAACATACTTGTTTTTCGTTTATCAACTATTATAGGGGGTTTTATAATTTCTGGTTTTGGCATTTCTTGTTTTGCATATTCTAAATTCGTTTCATCATTTTCTACATCACGCGTACCTTCTACCTCATTGGACTCACTTTCCATTGTTGGTTCATCACTTATTGCAGATGACACTTTTTCTATCACTTGGTTATTTTTTATTTGAACCTTTACACCAGCAAATGGTTTAGGTGCTGGACGTTTTTCCATTATTTCGTCTAAACGTTGATATGGTATATTACTCATAGTCTAATATAAATATATTGACAAAAAATATATTTATATTTATTTTACTGATATTTGTAATCAATCATTTACAAAACAATTCCTTTGCCATTGTTTTTATTATTTTATTATCTAACTTGATTTGGGCGTCTTCCACATCTCCTAACATTAATCGCATCATTTTGTAGCAAAACTCATTATTACGGGTTTCCATTATTTCACAATCTGGGTGGGCAGATTTCCATTTTGGAACTGCTCTACAATTGTTCATCGTAACACGGTTTAATATCTTACGTAACTTGGTTAGCTCGTCGGTATCCTTACTCCATTCATCTTTGTCTTTGATATACATCGTTTCTCGCTTAATATCCGTGCAATGGATGGGTCGCTTTGTGATATCCATACCCTTTAACCGTTCCATGATCATCTTCGTCATACCATTCACATACCCATGATGTCCTATATATTCAATTTCATCTATTTGCACATCCAGATTACCGAGAAAGTCGGTTATGTTCATCGCATCCTTGCAGGTATCATTGAGGAAAAAGTTTAGATTAAATTGATTGTTGTTTGTGGTGTTATTATTTGTGGTGTTATTATTAATTGTAATTCCATTTTTGACTACATCTACCATCTGGCTTTGTAATTCCATATTTTGCTTTTGCAATGCAACCACTGCTGAATGCTCTTCTATCATTAAAGAACGCTCTTCTACCATTAATTCTTTAAACTCCTCATTCTGTTTTAATAACCTTAAAATTATACTCGCATCACTCGGTGGTTCACTTATACTATTTTGTATTTTATCTGATATATCGTCATCTGATATATCATCATCTATATTATCTACATACGTACATTTCTTTTTATGAGCACATAATGTAGATGCATGTTTATATTCCTTACCACATGAACACATAAATAATTTGGCATTTTTTGGCATTTTTTCGTTAGGATTTGTTAGGATTTGATGTTTTGCAGTCAACACGTGTCTATTATAGTCTTTCTTATTACTGCATTTAAAGTCACAATGTTCACAATCATATTTTTTGGGGTTTTTTGGGGTTTTTGGCATTAGGATTTTGTTAGGATTTTGTTAGGATTTACCTTTATATATCCTAACATAAAAAACCCCTAAATCCTTTTACAAATAAGTATTAAAAAAAAGTGTGCAGTCAACCTAAAATTATTTTTTTGGGATTTGCTGCATTATGCTCTAAACTGGTTTTTTGTGTTTTTTCCGAAAAAGAAATGGCTGTACTTTTCAAAAATGGACATTTTCAGAATGTCCTTTTTTCAGAATATGAATGACTTTTTTATTTCGTGTTTTTCTGATAACTATATAAATTGAAATTAGGATATAAAGAACCAACCACAAACTTATTTACAAAACAAATCCTTTGCCATCGTTTTTATTATTTTGTTATCTAACTTTATTTGGGCCTCTTCCACATCTCCTAACATTAATCGCATCATTTTGTAGCAGAATTCATTATTACGAGTTTCCATTATTTCACAATCTGGGTGAGCGGATTTCCATTTTGGAACTGCTCTACAATTATTCATCGTAACACGACTTAATATCTTACGTAACTTGGTTAGCTCGTCGGTATCCTTACTCCATTCATCTTTGTCTTTGATATACATCGTTTCTCGCTTAATATCCGTGCAATGGATGGGTCGCTTTGTGATATCCATACCCTTTAACCGTTCCATGATCATCTTCGTCATACCATTCACATACCCATGATGTCCTATATATTCAATTTCATCTATTTGCACATCCAGATTACCAAGAAATTCGGTTATATTCATCGCATCCTTGCAGGTATCATTGAGGAAAAAGTTTAGATTAAATTGGTTGTTATTTGTAGTGTTGTTATTTGTGGTGTTATTATTAATTGTAACTCCATCTTTGACTACATCTATCAACTTGGTTTGTAATTCTACATTCTGCTGTTGCAATGCAACAACCGCAGAATGCTGTTCTACCATCAATTCTTTAAACTCATCATTCTGTTTTAATAACATTAAAACTGTACTCGCATCACTAGGCGGTTCACTTATACAATTTTGTATTTCATCTGGTGTTTCGTCATCTGTTGTATCCTCATTCATAGTATCTACATGCGTACATTTCTCTACATGCGTACATTTCTTTTTATGTCGAGTTAATGACGGGGCTTGTTTATATTCCTTACCACAAGAACACATAAATATTTTGGCGTTTTTTGGCTCTTTTTCGTTAGCATTTGTTAGCATTTTATGTTTTGCAGTTAAAATATGACGATTAAAATCACATTGTTTACTGCATATAAAGTTGCAGTGTTCACATTTATATTTTTCGGCGTTTTTTGGCGTTTTTTGAGTTAGCATTTTGTTAGCCGTTTCTCTTAATATATGCTAACATAAAAAACGCCTAAATCCTTTTACAAATAAGTATTAAAAAAAAGTGTGCAGTCAACCTAAAATTATTTTTTTGGGATTTGCTGCATTATGCTCTAAACTGGTTTTTTGTGTTTTTTCCGAAAAAGAAATGGCTGTACTTTTCAAAAATGGACATTTTCAGAATGTCCTTTTTTCAGAATATGAAAGACTTTTTTATTTCGTGTTTTTTCTGATAACTATATAAATTGAAAATAGGATATAAAGAAACACCCCTAATTTTACTGTAAAACCCATATTATTCAAAAAAATTGAAATTACCCATTATTAACTAATTGTATTAAACGGAGTTAAATATAATTAATATTTATATAGTATATAGTATATAGTATGCCCGATTATACTTGCGAACGTTGTTTGAAGGAATTTTCTCAAAAATCTCATTATGATAAGCATATGAATAGGAAAAGACCTTGTCAAGATAATAAAAAAACGTTAGAGAGGGTTGTTGAAAGTATAATCACCAATAAATTAGAAAATAACCATACTGATACAATTATAGAGAACACGATGGTGAAAGCCAAAGCGGTCACGCCCAAACTGAATATTGTAACAACACCTGGAGAAAAAACACAAAAAATAGTAAACGAAGATTGTATTGAAGGTATGAAAAAAATACAAGCCAATTCAGTAGACATCATTATATGCGACCCGCCATACAATATAGGTAAGGACTTTGGAAACAATAGCGATAAACAAAAAATGGAAGATTATTTGATATGGTGTGATGCTTGGATAGGAGAATGTATTCGTATTTTGAAACCAGCGGGAACATTATACATTTACGGATTCAGTGAAATATTGGCTTTCATACGAGTTAGAATTAATATTAATGTAAGATGGATTATATGGCATTATACAAATAAGGTGACACCATCATTGAATTTTTGGCAAAGAACCCATGAGAGTATATTGTGTTGTTATAAAGAAAAGCCAGTATTCAATAAAGATGATGTGAGAGAACCATATACAGAAACCTTCTTGAAAAACGCAGCGGGTAAAGTACGAAAAGCGACAAAAGGGCGTTTCAGTAATGGTGAAAAAGAAACAACTTATACTGCACATGCAAATGGTGCTTTACCTCGTGATGTAATAAAAATATCTGCATTAGCGGGTGGAGCAGGTAAACGTGAACGTGTTGACCATCCAACACAAAAGCCATTAGAATTATGTAAAAAATTAATCAACGCCAGTAAAAATGGTGAAGACACAGTATTGGTAGTTCCTTTTGCGGGTTCAGGAAGCGAATGTGTGGCAGCAAAAAAACAGAATATTAATTTTATAGGTTATGAAATAAATGAGGACTATGTTAACTTATGCAATACTCGTTTAACTGCTGTAGAAACTGAATTAGAGTATGATAATAAAGTTGTAAAAAATATCCCTACTAAAGAAATACATATTCCAAAACCGATTTTAAAGTGGGTTGGTGGAAAAACACAAATTATGGATAAACTTATTCTGGATTTTCCAGTTGAAATAAATAATTATCGTGAAATATTTTTAGGAGGAGGCAGTGTATTATTAACCTTATTATCGTATGTAAAGATTGGTATTATAAAAATACATGGTGATATATACGCATATGATTTGAATGAACCATTAATTTATATTTACAAAAATATACAAACCCACCATAACGAATTATATGATAAATTGCAAGAAATCATTACTGAATTTAATAAATGTGGCGATGGCGAATTAAACCGAAAACCCGAAAATATTGAAGACGCAAAAGCATTGAAAGAAAATTATTATTATTGGATAAGACAAGAATATAATAAATTAGGCGATAAAAAGAGTATATTCGGTTCTGCTATGTTTATATTCTTAAATAAAACCTGTTTTAGAGGTGTATTTAGAGTTGGACCAAATGGGTTTAATGTTCCATATGGACATTATAAAAATCCGGAAATCATTAATAAAAAACATTTGGATGTAATACATGATTTAATTCAAAATGTAATATTTGAATGCTGTGATTTTAATACATCACTAACAAATGTAGAACCTAAAGATTTTGTATATCTGGACCCTCCATATGCTCCAGAAACAGAAACTTCATTTGTAGGATATACTGAAAATGGATTTGATATAGAACAACATAACAATTTATTTAAATTAATACACAATTTAACCGACACAAATAAAAAAATAATATTAAGTAATGCAGATGTAAGTTTAGTACGTGAAAACTTTACAAATGAAAAATATAATATATCATCAATATTATGTAAAAGGTCTATTAATTCTAAAAATCCAGACGCAAAGGCAAAAGAAGTTATTATAAAAAATTATTAGATTTTACAATAAAGGTGATACCAAATCACTAAAACGAATGTATTCAATCTCCCCACGACTTAGCTATATCCAATATAAGTTGTGTTTTTTGTAATTTTTTCACCAAAAATGTTCTTTTTCAGAATATGAAAGACTTTTTATTTTGTGTTTTCTGATAAATATATAAATTGTAAATATGATATAAAGAAAATAAGTTAGATTTTCAGGATTTATTTATTGGTAATAGAGTAAGATCTGTAACAACACATAATTATATAATTTAAAAAGTGTTAAGGTGTGCAATAGCATCTTCACATGCGATTTGTTCTGCCTTTTTCTTAATTTTATGCTGTCCTTCTCCCAAAAATAGGAAAATCTTGCCTTGTTGTGACATATATTGATGTATATCATTATAGGTTTTAAATTGAGAAATGGGTATAGCTTTATTCGGGGTAAGATTATGAATAGTCTGTCCCAAACACATAAATACTCCCATCTTATAACCTGTTTCTTGGTCTTGGTCGCCAATTTCTAAATAATCGGGAGTTACTTTGAACTCTTTTTGAATTTTTACTTGCAAAATATTTTTATAATTGTCATCATTACGGATTAGATTAATCCAATCAACATGTTTTTCAAAAACAGATTCAATAAATACTTGTGCCATTTGAAATCCAGGGCCTGTTTCAAATACGTTTTTAAACCAACCTTCTTCATCTGTGACTTTAACACGGTTAAAATCTAAAAACAATGCACCTATAAATGCTTCAAATAAGCAACCAAGTTTCTTTAAATTAGTCCTGATTTGTTTACCCTCTGCATGTTTAGATAATACAACCCAATTATGTAGTCCCATTTCATAAGCCATTTTACCAATAGCTTCATTTTTAACCAATGCAATTTTCTTTTCAGTCATAAAACCTTCTTGTTCTTTGGGGAAACGCCGATACAAATAATACTTGGTTGTACATTCTAACACTCCATCACCAATAAATTCTAATCTTTCATTTGACTTGGAAAATAATGGAATACAATCATCAGGTTTAGGTACAATTACAATATTATTATTTATATTTTCCAATTGAGGGCGTTTAATATAAGAACGGTGAATAAATGCTCTTTTATACAATTCAAAGTTGTGAATAGAATAATTTATACCATATCTGCGTAAAATATCTTCAACTTGTTCTTTGTTAATTAATTTATTTAGGGGATTGTATGGGTCAAAAACATACGTTTCTACTCCGTTCTGGTTTTTTTCAACATGGATATCATCATCTATATTCATGTTATTCGTCAAATAATATGAATCTTGTATATTATTATTCTCATTATTTATTTATATTGTTTGTGTTTAGTATATTGTCACGTATAGAATAAAATATTTAGGTAGTATATAATATACAATGGTCTATTCTCAAACTAAACGTACATCTTCTATGGCAAGTATTACCAACCAAAACCAAGGTGGTGGCAGCAAGAAGGCTGGATTCCCTTATTTAGTCGGCCGCGACTCGTGGACTTCCGTCGCTCTTAACAAAAAGACACAATTTTTGGACGAAGCCACAAAAGGTCTTCAATTTACATTGAACCCCAATGTTCGTCAATCTCGCCCCGTCGGTATGACACCTGGTGCTGGTCGCAGTTATTTTAATTAAATGAAATTAAATGAATTATAATTATAATTATGATAATGTAAAAACAATATAATAATGTGATCATTATTATTATATTGTAGAGAACCTGACATGAAAGTTATTATTGATGAACGAGAAACAGACCTATTTGAGAAATGTGAGGCGTTAATATGTAGCAGCCCAATACCTACTTATATACAATTATCTACAAAAGTGTTAAATTTAGGTGATATTTTAATAAAAACAGATGAAGATAAGGATGTTCTCTTAATTGAACGAAAATCATTGCAAGATTTACTCGCATCTATAAAAGACAATAGATATGAGGAACAGTCATATAGATTGGTTCATTCGAATGATTTTCCACCACATTCTATTTTTTATTTAGTAGAAGGAATGTACTCACAATTGCGTACACCGATGGAAAAGAAAATTATTATGTCAGCTGTGACTACCCTGCAATACTTTAAAGGGTTTAGTGTTCACCGAACCGCATCATTACACGAATCCGCACAATGGTTACTGTATCTTGCTGATAAAATAGAACGTAACTTCATAAAGGGTATCATTCCATATTATTTAACACAACCATTTCTTAAACATTTTACAAAGGGCAATAGAGAACCTGAATCAACAATATCTAATGAAATTAATAAAACAGAGAACATTATAGAGGATATTGACGAAAACGATGAAAATACACCCATTTCAACAGTTTTTTGTTCTCAACCTGACCAAGGTTCTCAAGGTCAAACCAGTGCAGACTATTGTCATGTTGTAAAAAAAGTAAAAAAAGAGAATATTACACCAGAAAATATAGGTGAAATCATATTATGTCAAATTCCAGGCATTAGTTCAATAACAGCCATTGCTATTATGAAACATTTTAATCACTTTACACATTTTATGGAAGAAATAACAAAAGATTTTTCGTGTATAGAGAACCTGACAATTGAATCTAATGGAAAAACCCGTAAAATAAGCAAAAAATCAATAGAAAGCATTCAACAATATTTATTGAATGTCACGAAATAATGATATAGGTTTATGTGTATACTATACTATAAATGGAAACAATTGTACCGACTGAACCACCCGCACCACCCGCACCACCCGCACCACCCGAACCACCCGCACCACTCGCACTACTCGCACCACCCGAA
>Ga0257122_1000344_pt1 | contig 44708 bp, 30 predicted proteins | sample SI106_120metaG_FD_190146 | JGI IMG/M metagenome (GOLD analysis project Ga0257122, IMG submission 190146) | Marine microbial communities from Saanich Inlet, British Columbia, Canada - SI106_120 | ecosystem: Environmental > Aquatic > Marine > Inlet | place: Canada: British Columbia | collected... | reverse complement strand
AACCCAATGACGAGAACACCGAGAGTTCGGTCTCCCTGTTGGTCGTCTGCGATTCCTCTGCAGCGGTATCCAAACCGCAACTCGCCGTGAACAGAAGGCCCATCAAGGCCAAGCAGGTCTTTGATATCCGTATTTGCGGTCCAAGCATCCTCTCTCCTCGCTTCATATTGCATCAGGCTTACAGCAAGAAGCGTTCCTGCGGATGTCTGGCGTATTTTCAAGTAAATCTGTGGCTATCGTGGAATCAGGGACGAAATATGACGTCGCCGGAGACAGCGTCCGTCGTCATGGGCTGCAAAATCAAGGGCAACGATGAACGATGGCCCGCACTGAATTGAATGCGGCGGCTATACTCGATATGATCCCCTCTCCGGCATCGCGGATTGGGAGCTAGAAATGACGGCAAGCTGTGACAACCTCGAGGGACCGGTTACGAGCGTCTGGCAAATCAAGCAGGACCACGGCGATATGGACTGCGGACCCACCTGTACCCAGTTTTTGCGATATGGAGGGCGGCGCGCCAGAGACAACGCACCTACCGAGTGCGGAAACGCGATCACCGGGCAGGATGTTCGCGAAAAGCACCATGAAATGCGAGACAAGACGGGGTTCGATACCAATGAGAAAAAGGGGACCGTGCAATCCTCTATTGTTCCTATGTGCGAAATCTACGCGTCGGTTTGGAGAGGAAAGCGCTACCGGTTCTCACCTGACCAACATCGGGTGTTCTATAACGGTCCGAGTATTTTCGAGCAGGTCGTCAATTACTGGGACCAATGTCTGGCGCAGGACCGCAGGGGCGTGATGATCCCCATCCAGGCGACCCACGCCGATCCCCGCCTTGTCACGAGCAACGGAAGCAAACACTGGGTGGTCTACCTCGGACAGAATAACGGCAAGGCGATGTACTACGACCCCGGAGGCTGGAATGTGACAGACGGGCATTCCGAGAGAGACCTCGTAGAATTGGCCTACGCCTACGTTTGGTTCCAGGCACGAGATCAGCTTCTCGCGAAGGAAAGAATTGGCCAAGCGGACGATAATACAGCTCTCTATCTGCAAGCGGTCTTCGGAGAGAAAATTGCTCCGGAGGAAATAGAAGAAGGCGAAGAGGAGGTCGACCCGGAAAAAGACGTCCACTATATTCGAAGAGGGAAGAACATAGCCAACGTGGATGTGCATTGGTCGTCTGTGTTCACCTACGGCGAAGATCTCATTGCCACTGCGGATGCCAAATACTTCAACGATGCCTACGAAGCCGACCAATTGGCCGAGAGCTACCTCGATGAATGTAGCGCGGTGGTCGTCGAATACCCACGCGGCGTATTCGCTGTGGTGAAAGTCGACGATGTGGGTGCTTCGCTGGCATCTGACGACGCGCTCAACTTAGACCACGATGATGCCCAGGCGAACAGTTTTATGGCGCAGCACCCCGGTTCGGATGTTGACGAGGATAACCGTGCATGCTCCTACAGATTCTACTTGGCCTACGAGGAAGACGGCGTACGTCACCATACGTCGAAGATCATTCGCACCAACCCTAGGAATGACAAATCCATGCGAAAGGATTGAGTCCCCCCTCACACCGACGGGGCACAGTATTCGCTCGGGGAAAAAAGGGGGATCATGGACGACGCGGCTCCCTCGACGGAGGGTACTCCCCTGTAATTATAGAGAAATAAGAATGCGCTGGGCCCCAGCAATATCGCCTTTGCCGGTGTCCAACCAGAGAAAAGCCGCTTCTGTTGCCCGGAAGGTGAATTCGGGGTAGCCGTGCACCGTCTGACAGTTTTAGAATGGTGCACTCCAGTTGATGCGCTGTGAGTTCGCTTCGCGACATGTCCTAGTAGAAGGTCAGTTATGGCATATTGTTCAACGTGTAACGGTCGATTTAGTGAGGGGACGTTCTGCCCGAAGGACGGCACCGCACTGCTGCCCGAAGGACAGGAAAAAGAGTCCCTGGTCGGGCAGATTATCGGTGGCCGATACCGCCTGGTGAAGCTCCTGGGACAAGGGGGCATGGGCGAAGTCTATCTCGGCGAACATATTCACATTACCAAGAAGGTTGCCGTAAAACTTCTGCATCCCGAAATCGGCGCGAACACCGAAGCCGTCGCGCGTTTCCGGCAAGAGGCGCAATCTTCATCCAGCCTGGGCCATGAAAATATTGTCTCCATCGACGATTTTGGCAGCATGGACGATGGCCGTGTCTATCTCTGTATGGAGTTTCTGTCGGGTGAAGACCTCTCGGATATGATGGATAGCGGCCGGCTCGGGTTGGGCGTCGCCATCGATATCATGTGCCAGGTCTGTGATGGTCTCGGTGTGGCCCACGAGGCGGGCATCGTGCACCGGGATATGAAGCCGGAAAATGTCTTTGTTACGAAGCGACGTGATGGCTCGCTTTGCGCCAAGCTTCTCGACTTCGGTATCGCGAAGGTCACAGGGTCGGATGGCGACGACAACCTGACCAAAACCGGAACCGTTTTTGGAACGCCCCACTATATGTCGCCGGAGCAAGCTCTGGGACAGGGGGTCGATCATCGTGCCGATATCTATTCCGTCGGCGTGATGTTCTTTGAGATCCTCTGTGGACAAGTGCCCTTCAAGGCCGAGTCTTTCATGGGAATTCTCTCGCAACATATCGTCAACGCCCCGCCAACCCTCGAGAGCATCGTTCCCGACCGTAAGATCCCCGCCAGCTTGGAAGCCATCGTGACCAAGTCAATGTCTAAAGAGGCGGATCAACGACACGGGTCGATGGAGGAACTCAAATCGGAACTGCTACAGGCCAAAGCAGCCCTCGATGCCAAGGCGCTTTCAAGCACCGTCGGCACCGGCCCGCTTCAGGCAGTGGCTCCTGCAGGTGTTGCCGCTGCAGCCCCTGCCGCTGCAGCCCCTGCCAGTAGTGCAGCGGCTCCGGCGGCGGCAGCAGTCGCGATGGCGGTTCCAGCAGATACGCCTATCCCTAAGACGATGATGGCAGCGCCGGCAGCAACGGCCGCGCCCATCACCGGCGGTATTGGGGCCACAACCGGTCCAGGCCCATCGTCGACGGTCGCCGTCGACATGCCCAATGCTACCAAGGGCAAATCCAAGGGCGGACTTGTCATCGGCCTTATTTCCGCCTTGGTGATACTCGGTGGCGGCGGTGCCGCTTTGGCGATCTTCTGGGAAGACATCATGGGTGAGGAAAAGCCCACCGAACCCGTTGTGGCCAAGGTTGAAGTAGATGCGGGTTCCGCCGCAGTCAGCGTTGACGCTGAGGCAGTGGCCAAGACAGAAATCGATGCGTCCGCACCGATCGCCACGAAGAAAACGCCTACACGCGTCGGGAAGAAGCCTAGGCCGAAGAAACACACCACAAAGAAACCAACCAAGAAGCCGACCAAAGTTGCGATGGTCAATCATGCGACGACGCCGGCCACCAAGAAGGATCCGCCACCCGCCAAAGTGGTGAAGAAGCCAGATCCACCGCCGGCCAAAGTGGTGAAGAAGCCAGATCCACCGCCAGCCAAGGTCGTGAAGAAGCCAGACCCGCCGCCGGCCAAGGTCGTGAAAAAGCCAGACCCACCGCCGGCCAAGGTCGTGCCGAAGTTGAAAAGTCATTATTTCGTGACCATCGCTTCGAATCCGACCGGTGCCTCGATTTTTTCAGGGGGCCGAAAGATCGGCAAGACCCCGAAGAAGGTTAAGATCGCCCGTGGTGAATCCCGCCGGTTTAAGCTCGCGAAAGGCGGACGCTACGATAAATGGGTTACCGTGAAGGCCGGTGAGCGCGATCGAACGGAGACCATAGGTTTGAAGAAAAAATCGTTTATGCCTGGTTCTGACCCAGGTATTCCTGGCAGCGATCCTTTCTAGAGTAGCCAACAATTCCCGTCAAATTCCAGGTTTTCGGTCTTAGGTTCTCGGTTTTCGGTTTTCGGTTTTCGGTTTTCGGTTTTCGGTTATCGGTTTTTGGTTATCGGTTTTAGGCATTAGGTTATAGGTTTCAACGAATGAGTCTTATCGTCCTCGAAGACGGGCACCTCAACTTTGGTAGCCAAGAAGTCTTCAAAGCCATCAACCTCAATATCAGCCAAGGTGAGCGGATCGGCTTGATCGGCCCCAACGGTTCTGGAAAAACGACGCTCCTACGCGTCCTCAGCGGCGAGCAGAACCTCGATGGTGGGCAAGTCCGTTTATCCAAAGGCTGTCGCATCGGCTATTTACCGCAAGATGTGTTGGACCTCGCCGGCGATACGATATTGGACTCAGTGCTTGAAACGGTGCCCGGACGGGGCGATATCGAAAACCGCCTCCTAGAAACCGAAGCCGAACTTGGAGAAACGAGCGATCCCGACGAGCAAATGGCACTCGCCACGGCCCTCAGTGATCTGCACGAGCAACTAGACCATTTTCAAACGTACTTCAGTGAACACAGGGCGACAACGATCCTCGCGGGGCTAGGATTTACCACCAGCGATCTCGCTCGCCCAACAGCGGAGCTATCCGGCGGCTGGAAAATGCGCGCAGCTTTGGCGGGGCTGCTCTTTCAAAACCCCGATGTCTTATTCTTGGACGAACCGACCAACCACCTCGATGTACTCTCGGTGCGCTGGCTCGACCAGTTTCTGGAAGGATACCCTGCGGCAACGATACTGATTTGCCACGACCGTGATTTCCTCAACCGTCACGTGGAACGGGTACTCAGTTTCGAACCCGAAGGGCTGCGCATTTACAAAGGGACCTACGACCTCTACTTGGAACAGCGCGCGGTGGAAGAAGAAGTCCTCGAGGCCAAAGCCCGAAATCAGGCCAAGGAACTGAAGGATATGGAGCGTTTTGTCGAACGCTTCAGAGCAAAGGCCACGAAAGCTCGTCAGGCACAGAGTCGCGCCAAACAGATCAAACGCCTTGAAGCGAGTATCGACAAGCCTATTCAGCGGCGGCGGAAACTGAAGTTCTCCTTCCCGCCAACGGCCCGCAGCGGAAGAGATGTCATCCTCATTGAGGGTATCAGCAAACGCTTCGGCGAACTGGAACTCTATAACAAGGTGACCAAGGCGGTTCACTCCGGCGACCGCGTCAATATTATCGGCATCAACGGTGCCGGAAAAACCACGCTATTGAAAATGATCGCGGGCGAATTGGCCCCCGATGACGGAACCATCAAATTCGGCGCCAACGTCGACGTGGGCTACTACGCCCAGCACCATACGGAATTGCTCAACCCGAGAAATACCGTTCTTGAGGAAGTCTGGCAGATGAAACTGGACGCTTCCGAAAGTACCGTGCGTGGTATTTGCGGCGCCTTCCTCTTCTCTGGTGATGATGTCGACAAAGTCGTTGGCGTGCTTTCCGGTGGCGAAAGAGCCCGTGTGCTTTTAGCCCGGCTTTTGGTCAAACCCGGCAACCTGCTTTTGATGGATGAACCGACAAACCACTTGGATATTGCTTCCGCGGAGGCGTTGGCCAACGCACTCGATTCCTACGACGGCACGGTGGTTTTCGTTTCGCACAACAGCAGTTTTGTAAACCACTTGGCCACCAAGGTTTGGGATATTTCCAAGGGCGAAATCATCGAGCATCCGGGAAATCTCCGCGAATATCTCGAACATCTCGAAGTCGTGGAAGCCGAACGAAATGCGCCGCCGCCCCCGAAGGAGACGCAGCGCACTTCCCCAAAACAGACGAAGAAGAAGCAACAGAGCAAGGCTCCGTCAAAGCAGGGGAAGAACAAAAAGACTGCCCAACAGCAAGACACGAAGCAAGCCAGCGACGAACCGAACCGTTCGTCACGCAAGGATGAGAAGGAACGCAAGCGGCAAGAGGCTCAACGCCGCAACGAACTCAACCGACGGACCAAGAGCATTCGGCAGGAAATAAAGAAGATCGAAAGCCGCATTGCGGATTTGGAAGCGGAACAAAGCGACCTGGAACCGCAAATGGCCGACCCCGAATTCTATAAAGATCAGACCAGGTTTCGCGAAGCGTTGAACCGTTTCAACAACAACCGCGAAAAGCTCACCGAAATCTATGCGCGCTGGGAATATCAACAAACTGAGTTAGAAAACGCTGAAAAGGAATTTAAGGACGAAAAGAGCGTATAATGAGGTATGCGTCTAACTTGTAGCCTCTGCCTCGTCTTTTCCCTCCTCAGCCTTTCTGTCCCCGCCAACGCCTATGACTATACGATTAGGGCCAAGCAGAAGCTTAGAGCAGGCCCGGGCGCCCGACAGCGCGTAGTCCAAATTCTCGACCACAACCAGACGATCACTGTTCTAGAGCGGGGAACTCGCTGGCTCAAAATTCGAACGGTGGCTGGGAAAGAGGGCTATCTTCCCAGCTTCAGCGTGTCGGACCTCTGGGTCAAAGCGTTGAAAAAAGAACGTAAACTTTTTTTGATGCAGGGTAGCAAGGCCATCAAATCCTATTCTATGGCCCTCAGCAAAGCGAACCCTTTGGGCGATAAGCGACGGTTGGGTGATAGTGCCACGCCCGAGGGCCGGTTCTATATCAGCGAGATGGACCGCGCTCCAAAGGCTGAACGTTATGGCGCTCGATCCATGCGCTTGAGCTATCCCCATTTGGGTGCGGCTCGACGTGGGTTGGCGAAGGGGCTGATCAAATACTCCACCTATAAAGGGATCGTCCGGGCGATCAAGAACGGAAGAACACCAAACCAGCGAACAAAACTGGGTAGCTCAATTCGTATTCACGGTGGAGGCGGATCTGGCGATTGGACGCTGGGCTGTTTGGCGCTAAACGACGCCGATGTGACGGAACTCTTCAGCCGAGCAAAAGTCGGTATGCGGGTCGAAATCTACAAATCCGCCAGAGCCGCCGAAGAGATCAAAGATGCGGGCAGGATAGCGAGAGGCGTTCTGGAGGGAGCGAAAATGCAGCTCAAAGACCCTGCCCTCTATTCGCGAAAGGCGATGTCCCTGCTGCGCATTGATTTTCCGCTGGGAGATATTCCCCAGGGCCATGCGGTTTGTACCGATATTGTGATTCGCGCCTTAAGGCGGGTTCAAATCGACCTGCAGGCCCTCGTTCACGAAGATGTTCTGACCCATCCGAAACGCTATCGGCGACAGGTTCGCCGACCGAACACCCATATCGACCACCGTCGCGCGCGCACCCTTCAGGTATGGCTTAAGCACCATAGCCGATCGCTGGCGATCCCTATCTCAAAGGAGAACCAGAAACACTACCAGGCGGGTGATATCGTCACCATGGATACGGGGATCGCGAACGGTACCATCTATGACCATATCGGCATTGTCGACAGCAGGAAGAGCGAAAAGGGCATGCCGCTGGTTATCAATATTTGGACCACGGGCTATCGGACCCAATCGATGGAGCTTCTAGGCACGGATTACCCCACCATCGTGGGCCATTTTCGACTCACGCATCCCTTCGATTATTCTCTCTAGACTTAAAGCGCTTCCATTTCTATGGCACAATGGGGCCAATGCGATCGCAACAAACTCCATGGCTTCTATGTGTTGTAGGGATGATGAGCTTCGCCGCTTGTTTCCAGGGCGCGCCGCCGATCAACCTCGATCTTAGTCTCGACAAGACAAACGGAAATGTCGATCAAGGGGTAGACGGGTCTCAATCTGATATTGATGGCGGCAATTTGGAATGCACGAATGGGGGTGGCGAAACCAAGCCCCAATGTTGTGCCAGCGGTTGCGGAGAATCGATTAAGCCCACCCAATATGCGAACTGCGAGGGCGGGTATTGGAGTTGTACATCTGTGACCTTGGGCGGAACCCCAGAGAATCTATGCGCGTCATATGGCTCCGCGGGAACGCCTGGCAAAGCCTGCGAAGGCCCGGCGTATTGCGGCAAGACCGAACTCGACAAGAGCGAACCCGATCCGGTGCCTGAGCTTTGTTGCGTGAACAACTGCAATAGCAGCGAAGTGGTACGGCGGGTCTGCACGAAATCGACGGCTGTGACTCAAAAATATGTCTGTCCGTCCACCGCCACGCCGCTTTCCGAATGCCCAGATGCGCGCAATGCCTGCGGCGGAGCACTGAACCAATACCGTGCGAACGGCTACAAGCTGCCGTGACCCCCCGACTACCGAAGACCGACTACCGACTACCGAAGACCGACTACCGAAGACCGAAAGCCGAAGGCCGACTACCGAAGACCGAAAGCCGACTACCGAAGACCGAAAGCCGACTACCGAAGACCGAAAGCCGAAGACCGAAGACCGAAACCCGAAGACCGAAGACCGAAAGCCGACTACCGAAACCCGAAATAACCCTAATCGCCAAACGAGAGCATCGCCCGCAGATCCGCAAGCGTTGCCTTGACCTCCGTCTCGCTCGGTTCTGCGGATAGGTCTTCCACAGCGAGCATTCCCTCGGGTGCGCATTCCAGAAATCGACTCGGCGTACGGGGCTGCATTTTTCCTCGCACCATTCGTTCTTGGGTTCGAGTGATCACCAACTCGTCCATCGCGCGGGTCACGCCAACATAAAAAAGCCGGCGTTCTTCCGCGACTTCACCGGTAACATGATCATTTTCATGCGGATTGAGCGTGCGATCGTGGGGTAAGAACCCCTCTTCAGCACCGACCAATATCACCAAGGGAAATTCCAAACCTTTCGAACCATGCAGCGTGGAAAGTGTGATGCGATCGCCCTTCTCGTCGTCGTCGGCATCGTTGGAATTGAAGAGAGAGATCCGCTGTAGATAGTCACCCAGCGAGGGATATTCACTCGACTGTTGGTATTGCCTCAGGCTCGCGATGAAACTATCGATAATCCCTAGGCCTCTCTCGGCGGCCTTTGCGGACGCACTCCCTTGCTGCACGTTATCTCGCAAACCTATGGCGCGCACCAGCTCCTCGACCACACCCGCCAAATCGGAACTGCGGCGCATACGTGGCGCGATGCCGTCGATCAATTCGCGAAAGCGGCTAACCGCCAACGCTTGGCGATCGCCAACGCCAAAGATCTCTTCCGCAGAGGCCGCCGCCTTATACATGCTACAACCCTGGTCATCGGCCCAAGCGGTCAAACCGGCCACTGACTTGGGACCGATACCTCGCGTCGGTGTATTGATGCAGCGCCGCAAACTTATTTCATCGTTGGAGTTGTAACAGAGGCGCAGATAGGCCAAGAGGTCTTTGACTTCCTTGCGTTCGAAAAAAGCCTGCCCCCCTAGTACCCGATAATGCAGGCCATGGCCACGAAGCTCGCTTTCCAACTCACGCACCATGATGTTGGAGCGGTAGAGCACGGCCATATCTTTCAGACGATAGCGTTTCTCTTTTGCCATGCGCTGCAAGAAACGCCCAACCCAGGCCATTTCCGCTTCGCCATCGGGAGCGACCAGTAGCTTTACTGCAGAACCCGATCCACGCACGCCCGCCATGGACTTTTCATAGCGTTCAAGGTTTTCGGAGATAACGAGATTGGCCAATTCCAAAACCGGGTCACGTGACCGGTAGTTTTTCATCAGGTGGACTTCGAGCGCTCCAGGAAAGTCCTGGCCGAAATTGAGAATGTTTTTTACCTCGGCGCCGCGCCAACCATAGATCGATTGATCGTCATCCCCGACCACGCAAACATTCTGATGCTCGGCGGCGATTCCTTTAAGCAAGCGCATCTGAGAACCATTGGTGTCCTGATATTCGTCGACCAAGACATACTGATAGCGGTCGGCCCAGCGCTTACGAAAAGCTGAAGAGTCGTGCATTTTCGCTGCCGGCATGCAAACGAGGTCGTCGAAATCCACGGCGCCATAGGCTTCCAAGGCCTCTACGTAAAGCGGGTAGAGCAGACCGGCGACTTCCTCGTAGGGATCGTCACTGTAGGGAACCGCCCCGGGCTCAATAAAATCGTTCTTGTAGCCGCTAATCCGGGAAAGCAACGACCCGAGGTCAAAACTGCGTTCGAAGCGGTGCTGACGCAGCAAGTCACGCAGACACGAGAGTTGGTCGCCGGCATCGAAAATCGTTAGGCGCTGGCGCCGTTTGGCCCGGGCCGCTTCGGTCTTGAGGATATGAAGTCCCAGGGAATGAAACGTGCTGAGGGTAACGCCGTCCGCCGCTTTGCCGAGCATGCCGCGGAGCCGGCCGCGCATCTCACCGGCCGCCTTATTGGTGAAGGTGAGCGCGAGAATGCTCTTGGGAGCGATTCCCTGCTCGATCATATAGGCGATCCTGTGTGTAATTACACGGGTCTTGCCGCTTCCCGCCCCGGCCAAGACCAAAAGGGGACCGTCGATGGACCGCACGGCTTTGCGCTGTTCGGTGTTGAGTTTGTTAAACCAGCGTGACATGAAAAATGAGGCCGGATCATTGCCACATAATCGCCGCAACGACCAGTAAACATCTCGGGATCTTGTAAACACCCGGCATTCAATGAGAGACTGGTGTTCTGATTCGAAAATTGTGAGCTGGGATTTCACCGTATTTTCGATTTCTGCCAAGGCGCGAGCGAGGTGAATACCCGCAGGTATTCGCCGAGTTGAGTAACGAAGGCAAAAATCGAAAGGACAAGAAAGCCGGCTCAGAATTTTCGAATCAGAACACAAGTGCGATCGGGGCGATGAGATCCCGACCGACGAGAAAGAGGCCATTCTCAGGACCGAACGTCCCAAGAATCTAGCTCTCCACGGGGTCAATAGTAGAAGCAATGTCACAGCTCGCTGCCAACAGCCAATTCGGTGCCTACAGAATTATGCGCACCATCGGTGGTGGCGGGATGGCGCAGATCTATCTGGCCAAGACATCTGGGCTCGCGGGCTTCGAAAAACTCCTCGCTCTGAAAGTCATCAACGCCGAGTACGCCAACGAAAAACGTTTCATCCAGATGTTGATCGACGAAGCAAAAATTGCCGTCGGCCTTTCTCATGTGAATATTGCTCAAGTTTTCGACCTCGGCCAATTCAATGGCATCTACTACATCGCCATGGAATTCGTCGACGGCTGCGATGTCTTGGCCTTGGTCAACGGTCTGCATGGCTTGAGCCAAAACGTCCCCATCGACGCCGTCGCCTATATCGGCAGACAGATGGCGGCCGGGCTCCATTACGCGCATACCCGCAAGGACCGGAGCGGCAGTCCACTCAACATCGTGCATCGGGATATCAGCCCGCAGAATATTCTCGTATCCCGGGCGGGTGAAGTGAAGGTGGTGGATTTTGGAATCGCCAAGGCCGCCGGCGTTTCCACCCGCACACAAGCAGGGGTCATCAAAGGGAAAGTCAACTATATGGCTCCCGAGCAGGCCTCGGGGCATCCGGTGGATAATCGTACCGACGTATTCGCCATGGGCATCGTAATCTGGGAAATGCTCACCAGCCAGATGGCCTACAACGCGGATAACGTCGCCCAGTTGCTCTCAGCTGTGCGAAAAGCGGCCATTCCTCCCCCCTCAACTGTCCGACCGGAAATCATGCCGGAGCTCGATAACATCGTCATGAAGGCGCTGTGCCGAAAGCCGGACAAACGCTATCAGAACGCTCACGAGTTGCAGGTTGATCTGACTAAGTACCTTTCCAATAATGCCCCAGAATATGGTGGTTCGAATTTGGCGGCGTTGGTCGACAAGGTACTCAACAAAAAGCCGAAACACGCGAAGCCAAATTTAGACGGGCAGCATTTATCGAAAGAGGACCAACTCCCAGACAACTTCAGTCTAATCTTCGACGCCCCCGACGACCCGGGTCCTCACCCGGCTCGGCTGGTGGTGAAGAACGAAGACAATGAAGATGAGATTCATCCGCTCGAAAACGAACTCATTATCGGACGGGCGGGCCAGCTGGCCGTGCCGGATGCCCGCGTTTCACGGCAACACGCGCGAATTGTCAAAGAGGGAGATGCCTTTCTCCTCGAGGATCTGGGTAGCTCCAACGGTACTTACCTAAACGACCAGCGTATCGAAGGCCGCGAAGCCCTCAAGCAGGGTGACCGCATTCGGGTCGGTAGTTTCAAGATGCGCTTCCTGGCGGCGAGTGTGGCGACGGCAAGCACGGCCCAGGAGAAACCCAAGATCACGTTCAACTACGGTGATAGAAGCTCGGAACGGGTCTTGGAAGACGAACTCGCGCTGAGGTACCGCATTACCGTCGGCCCACTTCGGCTTGAGGGAACGTCGGGGCGCATCGTGCGCAGAGAAAACGAGGTCTGGGTGGAACCCGCTGACGGCCGCGCTCCGGTGATGTACCACGGACAACAGGCAACAAAGCCGCTGCTGCTCGCGAGGGGCGATTCCTTCGAACTAGCTGGAATGACAATTACGTATAGTGGCTGAAGGGGAAATGACAGGAAACATCATTGTTTTCCACCGGTTGGCACCCGCCCGAAGTTTTCAGGCGGGACTGGGGCCGACGATATTATTGGGTTATAATTGGGCGCACGACCTCCACGAGGTCAAAACGCTCGTAGCGATCGATTTCTGTGACCGAAAAGTACCTTTCATTCGGTAAGTTCACGCTCTTCCGACGGCTCGCCAAAGGCGGCATGGCGGAAATTTATCTCGCGCGCATGCGTGAGATGGCGGGCATTGAACGTATGGTCGTCGTGAAACTCATCGCCACACGTTTTGGCGAAGATGTTTCTTTTCGCGAGATGTTCCAGGATGAAGCGAGAATCGCGGCCACGCTGACGCACCCCAACATCGGCCATGTCTTTGAAGTCGGCAAGACGAACGGCATCTACTATTTAGCGATGGAGTTTATCCACGGCCGTGATTTGCGAACGATCGTTCGCCAATCGATAAAAAGATACCGCCGCGCCCTGCCCCCGGATATCGCGGTGAATATCGCAACGAAGGTTTGCTCGGCGCTCCACTACGCGCACGAAGCAGCAGACCTAGAAGGCCGCCCACTCAATATTATCCACCGCGATGTTAGCCCTAGCAACGTCATGGTCACTTTTGGTGGCAACGTCAAGCTGGTCGATTTCGGCATCGCCAAGGCTGCCAATCGGATCAGTCTAACGATGCCCGGATTCATCAAGGGCAAGGTTCGCTACCTGTCTCCTGAGCAGACGATGGGCAAGCCCATCGATCACCGGTCGGATGTTTTCACTCTGGGGACCACGCTTTGGGAAACGACGGTTGGTCGCCACCTCTTTGCCGGCAAGCAAGATATCGAGATCTACGAGGCCATCGCTAATGCCCGCATTCGCCCACCCGGAAAATACGTTGAAGACTATCCTGCGCAATTAGAAAAGATCCTCAACAAAGCGCTGACCAAAGAACCCGATGACCGATACCCCAACGCGCAGGCCTTTCAAATGGACTTGGAACGCTTCGCGCAGAAAAGCAGTTTTACCCTGAGCGACATCCAACTCTCGCGTTATATGACCGAGTTGTTTGCCGATGAAATCGGCGGATGGGAAAAGGCGAAAGCGGAGGGTAGAAGCCTCCTCGATTTTCTTATCGAAACCGGAGACGATATCGACCCCGCACTGGTCGCCCACCTCGGTGCCGCGGAACGTGCGACGACCGGCCCCAACCCTCAAGCCGCCGCCCCGAGGTCAGCTGGTGGCGAAATGCGGTCCAAAACGGTAACCGATACCCTTCGCCCCGAATCGAAGCAGCCGGAACGTTCCACGGTTATCGTTGGCGAAACCCATTCTGCCGAAGAGTTGGCGGCGATGGGCGCAGGGTCGGGAGGGCCGATCAAGCCAAGTGGATCCGCAACGGGCCCAATCACCATGGGTCAACAGCAAGGCAACCGCGGCAAGAAGAAGCCAACGAGCGACATCGCTGCCCGCAAAAGCCGTCCCCCCACAGATAGCGCCGGCAGCGAGAGCATAACCAAACCGAATCTCGAAGCCGCCAGCGGAAATCTAGAAAAAATCTCCACGTCAGATACCATGCTGCCGTCATCTCTTAGTCCCAATGGTGAAGCGGGCAACGAACGCCCCACAATGCTGGCCGAACCCCAAGACCTGGGCCCTGAAAGCCACCTCCCCCGCGATATTCCACTCGGTCCCGGAACCATGGTCGTCGCCGCGGAAGATATCACCGAACCCATCGACCCAGCTGGCGTCTATCCGACAGTAACTCCTGGGGCAGAAGATCGGCTTAGCCGCAGTGCCCGGCACACTGGCGGACGTCGGCGCCTGCAGGGACGGCGCGCGGATGGTAGCCCCGAGAGTGGAGACCAGCTAAGAGACGGTTTCGCGCACGAAAAACCGACAGTCGTTCTCGATGGTGACGACCCAACGGGCCAGGCCGGAAAGAAAAAAGAAAAAACCGGAGATTGGGGCCACAAACGAGCGACACCGGACGAACCAAGACCAGGGACTCACCCCTATTTTAAAGGGGAAGGCAAGACGGTCATTCCTCAAATTGAGGGCGAACACAGTGAAGGCTCCAATTGGCTCATCGCCTTCGTCGTCGGCCTTATCGTTGCCTGCATTGTCGGTGCAGGTGCCTATTACTTGCTCTCGCGCAAGAATACCGCAGCGCCCGCTCCAACGACGACGATATCCAGCAAAGCGGTTGTTCCCGCGAAAAAGAACACAACACCACCATCAACGAAGAAAAAGCCTGTTCCGGAAACCAAAGTCGCCGTTCAACTGCTACGTCTGACAAGTATGCCGAGCGGCGCGCGTGTTTTCAGCAGCTCCGACGGAACCCAATTGGGTGAGACACCGCTTTCCTTGGCAGCCGAGAATCAAAAAGTTGAATTGCACCTCAAGGGGCACGAGGTAATGACAATCGTCCTGGACCCCGCATTAAAAAGCCAACTCGTCACGCTGAAGGTCCTGCCGAAGGCGCCGCCCGTCAGAAAGGCGGCAAGAGTGAGAACCCCGCCATCTCGTAGCAAACCGAGTCGGGGTACCAAACCATCAGGCACTCCACGCACGACCAAAACAACCACAAAGAAGCCCCGCCCGACGAAAAAGGCCCCCGCCAAGGATGATAATGGAATCATCGATCCCTTTGCCCAGTAGTCTACTTTTCCGCGACCGAATTCTGGTGAAAGACCCCATGGCGTCCGAAATGTTTTTGGGTTAGCTTTAGTCGCCGATGGTCACACCACCCGAAACTCCGCGTATTCGCGACCCGCTTCTGCTGGCAGGCCACGCGCGACAGCTACGTCGCTCAATCCTGAAGATGATCCACACGGCGAAGTCCGGACATACGGGAAGCTCGCTTTCCTGTATCGACATCTTGGTCGCGCTCTATTTCGCCGAAATGCGGCATCTGCCCATCAATCCAGAGTGGTCGGGTCGGGATAGGTTGGTCTTGAGCAAGGGCCATGCTGCCCCCGCCCTTTACGCAATTCTTCACCATTTCGGCTATATCTCAGCCAACGACCTAGGACGCCTAAGACAGCTGGAGAGCATTCTGCAGGGACACCCCGACTCGAGGCGTTGTCCCGGCATTGAAGCCTCCACGGGGTCACTTGGCCAGGGGTTGAGCATTGCCCACGGTATGGCGCTCGCGCTGCGCGATGGCCCCAAACAGCCCCGTATTTACGCTGTCCTCGGAGATGGCGAGCTACAGGAGGGACAAATTTGGGAAGCGGTCATGAGTGCGGCGCATTACGCAACATCGAATCTTTGCGCCATTGTCGACGCCAACGGTCTTCAAATCGATGGCCCTGTTCACGAGGTCATGCGCGTTTCCCCCATTGCGGACAAATTTCGCGCCTTTGGCTGGAATGCCACCGAGATCGACGGACACGACTTCTCGGCCCTTCTAGCTGCACTGGACGGCGCTCGCGAGCATACCGAGGGTCCCACCGCAATCATTGCCAAGACCATCAAAGGTAAAGGCGTGTCGTTTTGCGAAAATCGGGTGGAATGGCACGGCAAGGCCCCCAACGCTGAAGAACTCGCTAATGCGCTAGCGGAATTGGAAGGCGGTCAGTGAAACGTATCCTTTCCACCCGCGAGGAATACGGACGTACCCTTGTCAGGCTAGGTGAACGCAGCAAGGATATCGTTGTGCTCGACGCCGACCTCTCCGGCTCAACTTGCACGCGGACCTTTGCCAAACGGTTTCCCAAACGTTTCTTCAACATGGGCATCAGCGAACAAGATCTGATCTGTACCGCTGCGGGAATGTCCATGGCCGGCAAAATCGCCTTTGCCTCAAGCTTCGCGATTTTCATCACCGGCCGCTGTTGGGAGCAGATTAGAAACTCTGTGGCGCTTCCTGGATGCAACGTCAACATCGTTTCCACCCACGGCGGAATCACGGTGGGCAAGGATGGCGCTTCGCATCAAGCACTAGAAGACATCGCGGTGATGCGTGCCATCCCAACCATGACGGTCATTGTACCGGCCGACGCCGTCGAAACGCGCAAGGCCATCGAGGCCGCTGCGTGGTTCGATGGTCCCGTCTATATCAGACTTACTCGCGCCAATTTGCCGGTCATTGCTTCGGCCGAAAAGCCGTTCCGCATCGGTCGGGGCTGGCAGGTTCAAGAAGGCGGCGACGTCACAATCATCGCCATCGGAATGATGCTACAGATCGCCTTGGAAGGTGCGGAACTGTTGCGCAAAGAAGGCATATCGGCTCGGGTCATCAACATGGTCACCGTGAAACCTGTCGACGAATATCTGATCACCCTCTGCGCCGAGGAGACAGGCTGCGTTGTCACGGCCGAAGAACATAATATTTGTGGTGGTCTTGGTGACGCCGTAGGCGAAGTACTGCTTCGCCGGCATCCCGTGCCCATGGAAAGGGTCGCCGTACGCGATTCTTTCGGTCGTTCCGGTGACCCACAGGCGTTACTGGACTATTTCGATCTCAATCCGCCGGCCATCGTTCGGGCGGCAAAGCGCGCAATCAGCCGAAAGAAAGGGTAACGCATGCTCAAAGATATGAGGCTTTTCGCTGGAAGCTCGAATACCGGGCTAGCCCACAAAATCGCCCACGAATTGCAGAGCCCCGTAGGCAACGCTGATGCGCGCCGATTCTCCGATGGCGAAGTTGACGTACGCCTTCACGACAGCGTGCGCGCCAAAGACGTCTATCTATTGCAGTCGACTAGCTATCCCGGAAACGACCATTTGATGGAATTGCTGCTGATGGCCGATGCCTGCCGTAGAGCGTCCGCCTCGCGTGTTAATGCCGTGATGCCCTATTTCGGCTACAGCCGCCAAGACCGTCAGATGCACCCGCGGGTACCCATCTCAGCAAAAGTGGTGGCCAATCTCCTTTCAGCAGTGGGAATCGATCGTCTGATCACCATCGACATCCATGCGGCCCAGATTCAGGGTTTCTTTGATATTCCCGTCGACCATCTCCATGCCACAAAGATCATGCTGCAATACCTCATGCAGCTTGGGCTTCACGATCCCGTCGTCGTATCTCCAGATGCGGGCGGCGTCGATATGGCGAGCCGTTTCGCCGTCGGTCTAGGCGGAGATATGGCGCTGATCGATCGCAGGCGCGGCGCCCCGGCGAAAGCAAAGAGTATGCATTTAGTTGGAGATGTCGCTGGCCGGGATTGCCTGCTGGTTGACGACATCATTGATACGGCTTCGACGCTAACCGAGGCTGCCGATCTTCTCACCACGCACGGCGCAAAAAGTGTGCGTGCCGCCGTAACGCATCCCGTGTTGTCTGGGGCGGGCGTCGAACGCGTCAACCGATCGAAGATTATGGAATTGATCACGACGGATACCATTCCCCTACCCGTCGAAAAGCAAATGGATAAAATTTCCGTTGTTTCGGTCTCGCCGCTACTCGCCGCCCTCGTCCGCGCCGTACACCTAGGCGACTCCGTCAGTACCCTCTTCTAGGCAGACCTACTTAGAGCCGGCCGAAGACGGCAAATAGCTGGAAGAAGCCGATGGCTACACCTAGGGCCGCCCCCACCAAGATGAGTTTGAGCTCATCTTCTTGAAAGATCGGCCTCAGCAAGCCAGAAAATTTAATCGCCGAAAGAGCGGACATCTTTTCCCGCAATGTGCGTTCGATGTCCAAGGCGCGATCGGCATAATCATGCAGGACTTCCGCATGTTCGGGAACTTCCTCAAAGATTCGGCTGCAAGCCTTATCCTTGATCTTGGTATACGCCTCACTGCCCACGGCGACTTCTACAAACTGGGTCGCAAACCCGCCGTGAGTATCGATCGATTCCATCACGTGGTGTTGAATGATATCGAAGAGCTTGTCTGAAGTTGGACCTCGAATGATCGCATTGAGCATATTCTTTGCGTTCAGAATTTCACTGGATACGAGCCCAGCATAGGCAACAGACACTTCCTTTTGGCGTTTTAGAAAGAGCCCTTGCCAAATCCAAGGCCCCACTCTCCGGGGTTGCAGGGGCTGAAAGATCATCTTCAAGGCTAGCCAGTTAGTCGCGTAACCGACGAAGAAACCGGCGGCTGGCAACGCCCACCAGGCTGGATAGAAGATCCAAATCGTCATTTGGATCAGTCCGAATAGAAAGCCCAAGATAAGACCTGAACGTTCGATGAATTTGAATTCAGCGACGCCGCATTCCAGGAAAATGCGGTTGAGCAGTGCCTTATCCCGCATCAGCGAATCGACGACCATTCGCTTGAGGTCGAAGAGTTCTTGGCTGCGGCTCTTGGCCTCGTTCACCACATCCAAGATGACCTGAGCCGCCCCTTCCTTTGTCCGAGCGTACATTCTTGCTTTCAATGGCTCGGGAACGGTTTTCCACCAAGCCGCAGCCCGGTCTTCGATCAGTTCGTCTAGAATGCGTTCCGCCTGCTCTTCCACGGCGGGGAGCAACACCTTCATGATCTGTTCCGCATCGAGGCGGTCGACGATATCGTCGATATTGATCAACTGCGTGGTCATCAGATCGACGGAGCGTTCTGCCATGACTTCGGCTTTGGATGGAATAATGCCCTGCCAACCGAAATAGGGCGGCCAACCGAACGGTACGATCGGATAGAACGTCATCTTGAGTGCGACGATATTGGTGCCCCACCCCACCAAGGCGCTGACGAAGGGGATGCTGACATAGGCCCAGAACTGCAGGTCAGTTAGAAATTCAAACATGGATCACGACTCTGCAGTGATTTGTGGCCAGTGATGGACGCTAGCGCTCTATGGACTTACGAGATCAGCATCTGAGCGCGGCTGCAACGAATAGTAACTACCAAAACCGCTAACGATACCCACGATAGACGAATAAGTTTTGTCCACAGCCGCTTCAGGCTTGCCGTCGTTTGTATCGCCATCGTAGATGAAATCGCTCACTTGGGTGCAAGCTGGGTCTTCGCCGGCGCAGCTACCGCCCGCGGTGGTGACCCAAAATTCATCCTTGCCCGCTTCGAACATGGACGCAACGACAACGGTTGACAGCTTCACCAAATGGCTTTCGAGTTCTTCGCCCGTGCTGCTCTTGGCCTGTAACTTCTCAGGCGTGATATCGACAGGCGTCGTGTCACCGCTACCGCTGACTACAATATTAATGGGCGTACCGATCTCATCGATACCATTGTACGAGATCATTTCACCGTCGAACGAAACGATATCGCCAACTTTTAGCAGCGTGCCCAATTCATCGGCTGGGGTGTCGCTCTTGGTGAAAATCTGTATTGCCTCAAAAGATGCCGTTCCCTCGCGAACGAAGAAGGAATAGTTGTTGGGTTTGCTCACAGCCACCGCCGTAATCACAACCTCTTTCAACGAAACCATAGAACCATCCGAAGGCCGCTTGTTCAAGCTGGGGTCCCGTAGTTCCTTCACGAGGTAGGGGCAGGCCGATCCGCCGGGATTCGGCTTGTCGCAGGTATCACAGGCGTCGCCCACACCATCTTTATCGGTATCGAGTTGGTCTGCATTGGCGGTTGTCGGGCAGTTGTCTTCCGAATTGGGTTTGCCGTCGCCATCCTTATCGTTCGGGTCGAGCCCGGAAGCACATTTGGTATGATCAGCATCGAACGGACAAGCGTCGCAGAAATCGCCGATGCCATCGTTATCCGTATCAAGCTGCTTATTATTGTCCACGGGCCGCAGCGGGGAGAAGATCTTCGGGCATTTGTCTTCACTGTCGGCGAGACCGTCGCCATCGCTATCGGTAGCCGTGATTGAACCGTCATATTCATTGGGACGACTGGGCAGACAGCTGGGCTCGTCTTTGGGCGTACCGCAGAAGAAAAGGTCATAGGCGCCGGCCACACTGGTTTTGAGCGCGGCGAGCGTCAAGCCTGCTTCTCTTTCTAGACAGACCTTGCGGTCACGTCCGCAGACATCAAGGGTTTCACAACCGGTTTCCGAAATCAGACCATCATCGCCGTAGAGAAGATCGCCACCACGCATCGAAAGAACAACATCTTCAACGTTGGCGCGAATAACGGCGGCATATTTTGACCGCGTGCTTCCATCGAAGATAACGATATCCGCATAGTACCCTTCTGCGATCTTACCGATCAGGTTGCCGGCGTCCGCAGCCACGGCACCGTTATGCGTAGCCATCTCCCAAAGTTGATGGTCCGAAAAGAAACTATTCAGATACTTCTTGTTGAATGAATCAACGCAAGCGAGCTCGCGCAACATATTCATCGAACCGCTGGTGGTCCAGTCGTTGCCGATGGCGATGCGCATACCCAGGTTATGCGCCATCACAGTATTCGCCGTCATGCCGTAAAGGCCGATGTTGGAACGGGCCGACCAGATCAAACCGGAGCCAGCTTCAGCAGCCTGGCGCATATCCGTGGGCGTTACACCGATGAAGTGAATGAACGAGGTCTTGGGATTGACGATGTCGACACTGTCGGCTTGCTGGCCGCTTAGACAAAGATATTCGTTGCGCGCTTCGTCGTTGATGCCCTCTGCTACGTGCGTGACATAGCCTTTTTCAGTACCGGAAGAATCATTGGGAAGCTTGGGATAGTTGCATTGCTCGTCGTAAAGCTGCCCTTTGCTATCGCCGAGAGGGAACGTCGCGTAGTAAGCGCTATCGCTAGCGAGGCCTTCATCGTCACCGTCGAGGTTACGCAAGAGTTTGTCGACATCTTGGTAGCCCATGATAGAGGTTGCACCACCGATGATCATCCGTAGCTCACCCCAGCGTTCGCCGTCATCTTTGCCTTCGGCTTTGTTGGACTGCTGAGACACTTTGGGCTTGCCGTTCTTGCCCTTACGCCATTCATGACGGTGATCGTATTTCGTGGTCGTGACAACGGGATGGGCGGTGGTAAAACCGAGATGGTCATGGCTGTTGATCAAGCCGGGAGAGATGACGCCTTTGGCGCATTCGTAAACCGTCGCCTTCGCGTAGTCCGCATGGGAGCTGCAATCGCAGCCAACGCAGACGATCTTGCCCGACGAAACCAAGACTTGACCGTTTTCGTAAGTTGCATCAGAGGCCAAAACCGCGCCCCGTAACAAAAGCTTGCCCGAATCACCTTGGCTGGTGATCAAACAGCGTTCGCCTGCGGATCCAACTTGAAGTTCCGAATTGGCGCATTGCACTGGCTGGGGCTCATTTTGTCCGGCACCGTCGGTCGAACTACCGTCGGGGATTCCTCCATCGGGACTCGATATGCCATCGGGCCCTGTGGCACCATCGAGTGGCGTCACGCTGCCACCGTCACTACAGGCGGAAAAAGCAAATAAGAACAATAAAACTAGACAATTAGATCGATTAAGCACAGATACCTCCCGGCGACATGCCGTCGCCGAGACTGTAATAGTAGATAATGGCCGGCGACTCAAGCCCCGATGAACGTCTACCGTGTAAGCGTTAGGAGAGTCAGCTCAGGTGCTGCATTGATGCGAAGGGGGAAGGCGGTGCAGCCAATGCCCCGGCTGATATAGAGTGGACCGCTGGCGGTTTGATGCAGCCCAGAAGGCTGGTTCCGAGCCACTTTACTGGGTACGTAGGGTGCGTATCCCCCCGGTAGCCGGATCTGCCCACCATGGGTATGCCCCGACAATGACAGGTCGGCCCTTTGTCCGCTAAGCATCAGTAATGAATCGGGGTTATGTGCCAAAAGAAGCCGAAAGTCATCGTCGTTGAGGCCACGCCAAGCCTTGGCGTAGTCCATAGCCCCCATAGTGAGATCATCGAGACCCACGATAGCGACGGACGCGTAGGGCGCCGGTAAACGGGCAGGTTCATTCGCCAATATGCGAACCCCACACCGCTGAAAGACCCGTCTTATCGCCCCAAGCCCAGATACCCAATCATGATTTCCCCAGACAGCGTAGCTCCCAAGTTTGGGCGTATAGGCCGTGAGCAGGGGTTCCAGCCGTTGGGCATGCTGACCGTCGAAAAGCACGTAGTCGCCGCCCCAAAGAATGAGGTCGGGCTGCCAGGTGACCAAGGCATGCGCCGCCCGCCGAAAGACTTCGGGGCCGGTGCTCGGCCCCGCGTGTAGATCTGTCAATAGAGCGATGCGCAGCGGAGGCGCATTCACCGGATAACGTGGCAACCGAAAATCACGCTCAACGAGATCAAGCCCGGACCGTTCCGTATTCCAGTCGTTGGCGCGCATTGCCCAACGCGATCCCGTGACCTGGAAGACACTACGAATGAGCGCGTATCGCAGGCGATGGAGAATTCTAGCGGGGCCTTTTGGGAGGTGGTCGTTCGGCTGTGACGCTGATTTCGCCAAGGGTTATTTCTTCACCAACGCCGCATTCAACTTCAAGTCACCACTCGCTGGGCAGAAACCGCTCCACTGCCAAACCGAATGCCCGGCCGCCTCGATACGAACGCGAATCGTTCGCCCGCGACAGCGTTCCGATGCAAGCAGCGGTGTCTTGCCTCTCAACTTTCCATCGATATATACGGAGGCCTTGTCGACGGAAGCGGTCACGACGAGAGGGATTTGGCGCCAACGAGGCGTGCTTTCGCCTGTGACGATTCGGCGAATAGACTGCTCTCCCCCCTTGGCGAAGAAGGCGACGATTGTGAGCAGAATACCAACCGCAAAGAGCAGACGGAGAATGCGCTCAATTTGGCTGCGTTTGCGCGAAGCCCCGTGGTCGACGAAAAGCGGTGCAACCTGCGACTCACCGGGAAGGGTGCTGCCGGTTAGCAGCGCACTGCGGACATCGCTGAGTTCATGCTCCTCGTCGAGCGGCGCAATGAGCTCGCCCGTGGCTCGCCAGTCGAGAGCTGTGGGCAATTCGATCTTTTCTACGGTCGTTGATCGACGACGAACACGTGGTGCAGGCTTGTCAGCCATTACTCTGCTCCTCGTGGATCAATTCAATAACCTGCTCAAGAGTCGTTTCACCCGCCTTCGCCTTTTCCAAAGCCAATTCAGCGAAAGACGGGATTAAGGACTGTAGGCGCTCACGCAATTCCCCAGCGTTCCTCGTTTCGCGCAGGGTATTGGCCAACCCCTCGCTAAAGCCTATCCATTGATGTAGACCGACTTTCCCCACGCGCCCGGTGAATTGACAGGTATCGCACCCTGTTGCCGCATGAAACTCACCGCTGAAATCCCAGCCAGCGATCTGCTGGTTGGGCAAGACAGAGGCGGGTGTACAACAATCGGGACATAGACGAATTATCAACCGTTGCGCTAGAGCCGAAGGCTGGCTCTGAACCAGCAATTCAGTACCGACGAGTTCCCATGCGGAGACCAATAGTTCTGCGGCATTGTGTCCGGGCGTAGCCCCTACAACCATCGCCCTTTCACCCGCAACGCCAACGGCAAGCTCGGCAAGAGCCTTGCCGTCGATATGCCGCACGAGAATAGCCTCGTGGTTTTGGGCAGCGATGCCCTCGAATATCGCCGCCGCGTTGCCTCCACCAAGTTCCGTTTGGTGAACGTAGGGCAATTCCTGCCGCACCACCGTTTCCAAAGAAGCGATGCCCTGGTTTAGCTTTCTATCCTTATGTATCTGGTGAATAGCGGCATAGAGCGTGGTGGTTACACCGTTTCCCGGATTTCCCCCCACGAGAACTAGCCCGTTCTTACAACCGAGCATTGCCTTGAAAGCGATTAGGGTCGCAGCCTGCATTCCTAAATCCGCCAAGGCCAGCCCATCCGCGCCTTCCTTTTGAATTCGTAGCTGTATCCCTGCACTCGATGGGCTCAGCTCAACTCGGAAATGCTGATGTGACTGAGACCAGCGAAAGTCGACATCTCCGTCGGTTTTTAAGGCTTCCTCATCGACCCCTAGTATCTGCCGCATGCGGTCGATGAGTTGCTCGTGAAGCGCGTGTGGCAATGTTGAGACGGAGACACGATCCAGCCCAATGGTCAGTTGGAGTTCTACGAGCATTTCCTGCGGACATAGATAGAGGTCACTTGCTCCGAGCTCAAGTGGTAGAGAGAAAAGGAGATCGAGAATTCGATCCACGCGTGGCGCGCTGCGATTGAGTTCTGGTTCCAACGCCGCTCGGGCACGCGTCACTAGGCGTTGCTCGTCGACGACGGCAACCTCTCGTTGAGGCACAGCACCACGAGAAAGAGCACTACGGTACGTCAGCTTCGCACGGCCAGCCACGACAAGAGTCGCCGCACCCAAAACGAGCGTTAGCGCTAATAGCGGTAGAAAAATAAAATTGCCGGAGAATTGATAGTTCAGATACCAGGCCACACCCTGCCGAAACTCGACGAATGAAATCGGACCGGCACCAAAAGCCATCGCAGCCATTCCGAAGGGAATGAGAATGAGAGACCAGAGCATGATGCCGTTGGTGGCGCGTTCCATCATCGATCTAAGCATACGACTTTGTCCGACCGACGGTCAATTTGATGATACCCTCGACGCCTAGATGCCGATGTCGAAAACAATGCCATTGTTGGTGGCGCTTCTGCTTCTACCTCGCCCCGCGATGGCCGAGGATTGGAGTGGAGCAGATAAGGCCATTCATTTCAGCGTCAGTTTGGCCATGAGCGCGGGCATTTATGGCGGCCTGTGGGCAGTGGGCGAGGAATCGACCGTCATTCGGGCTTCCACGGCATCGGTCGTCGCCTTTCTACCCGGTCTGTTCAAAGAGCTGTACGACGCGGGTCAGCCCGGCAATTCCTTTTCCGGTGCTGATATGTTTTATAATGTACTTGGAATCGCCGTGGGCTGCGCCATCATGCTCACAATAGATCTCTTGGCACGACCGCCAGCTAGCCGATCGAAATTACAAGCAAAAGCAGGCCTGAGACCGAAGCTGAGTGCGGCCATATCGAGCGAAGGTTGGCGTTTTTAGAGGGCGGCTCTTTAAGGAGGCGGCTCTTCTAGTCGTCGAGAGACCAGACCATCTGCGTGGCGCTGAGATCGCCAGACGTGATCGCGGCTGCTTTGGAATGTACGGCCACCAGTTCACTGGCACAGAAGAACTGCGCGGTCTTGATCTTGTTGTAGAAGTATTGAGCGTCGGCCTGCGTCTTCGCGAATTTCTTCAACGCTTTTCCGTCGTTCAGATCCACACCCGCATCGGAACATAGCGCCGCCAATTTTTCCCAGGCAACGCGCGCTTGGCGAACCAAGAAGAAGCCCAACAGGAGATCGCCGCAAAGAGAGAGGTACTGCGTGGCACTATAGAGAGGCGCCATATAGTTACCGGCCCCCACACTCTTCATGAAGTAGCCGTTGACGCCATTCCAAGCCTCGACAGCCTTGGCCACCGCTTCGACCTGCACTTTGAGCCCAGGGTGATCGCTATTGGCCTGAAGGAACTCATTCATAAGACCGGCCAGTGCAATCACATTGGCGCCGCCGTTCATGGAAAGTTTACGGCCGACCAAGTCCATGGCTTGTATGCCGTTGGTGCCTTCATAGAGTGAGGCGATTTTCGAATCCCGCAGAAATTGCTCGGGCGCATAGTCTTTCAGATAGCCGTAGCCACCGAGCGTTTGAATGGCCAACTCGATCACACGAAATCCGATGTCGGTACAATACGCTTTGCTGATCGGTGTCAAAATCTCAACCAAGCTATTGTATTTTTGTTTCTCGGCATCGTCTTTCGCGACGGCAGTACGGTCGATGGCGTAGGAAGTATAAGCGAGAAGCGCCCGACAGCCCTCGGCGTAGGCCTTCTGCTTGGCCAACATGACCTGAACGTCGGGGTGATTGATGATGGCAGTTTGACCCGCATTGGGATCCTTCATTTGGGAAAGAAGGGTGCCCTGGGGGCGTTCCTTGGCATATTCCAAGGCAACCTGATAAGCAGCGTTGGCTAAAGCGCCTCCCTGCATACCCACCGAAAGACGCGCCTCGTTCATCATTTGGAACATATAGCGCATGCCCTTGTTGGGCTCACCAACAAGCCAACCTAGACTTTCACCGCTGCTACCGAAAGTGAGCGTGCACGTCGGCGAACCATGAATGCCGAGTTTGTGCTCGAGATTCACACAGTCGACATTATTAGCCGCACCATTGCTTCCATCGTCATTGACGAGAAACTTCGGCACCACGAAAAGACTAATGCCCTTTGTGCCTGCGGGGGCTCCCTCGATCCGTGCCAACACCAGGTGGATGATATTATCCGTGAGGTCATGGTCACCAAACGTGATGAAGATCTTCTCACCGTCGATCAGATAGTGATCGTCCTTGGGCGTTGCCTTCGTGCGAACCGCTCCAACGTCGGAGCCGGCCTGAGCTTCGGTGAGACACATGGTACCGGACCAAACCCCCGTGTACATCTTCTCCACGTAGAGTTCCTTCAGCGCATCACTGCCGAAAGCCTCCACCATATGGGCCGCACCCGGTGTGAGCAAGATGCCTAGATTCAGCGCGATATTGGCGCCGAAGAACATATCATCGGCCAACGTTCGCAAAAGTTGGGGAGAGCCTTGGCCCCCATAGTCCGCGCTATGGTTCAACGCCAGCCAGCCACCTTCACAAAAGAGCTTGTAGGGTGTCTGATAGGCTTGAGGAACTTTGACTTGTCCCCCTTCCAACGTGCAGCCTTCTTCATCGCCTGGACGATTGGCAGGTGCCATGACTTCACGCGCGAACTTATGAGCTTCGTCGAGGATCATCTCAACATCTTCGGGCGAATAGTCTCCGAACTTCTCGCTCGAAAATATCGGGTCCAAGTCCAACGAATCAAAAAGGGTGAATTTGATATCTCTTAGATCCACGTTGTGTTCAGCCATCGGCTTCTCCTTTGGGCAACGCGATTTCGCAACGGTATCGCCAATTCGGCGAACACCGACTAATCCATTAACAACACTGTCTCAAGGTGCCCTAGCGACCAATCGAGTTCCTCACGCGTAATCGTTAGCGGTGGGGCCAAACGAATTACGGATTCGTGAGTTTCTTTGCAGAGCAATCCCTTGTTCATCAAGGCTTCGCAGAACCGGCGTGCACCACCAGCTTCCGGTTTGAGGTCGATTCCCACGAATAGGCCGCTGCCGCGAATTTCCTTCACATGAGGAGAATTCATATCTCGCAAACGCCCCATCAAATACTCGCCAAGATCTCGCGAGACTTCAGTGAGATTCTCATCGACCAGCACCTCAAGAGCCGCGATGGAAATAGCCGCAGCCAAGGGGTTTCCGCCAAATGTGGAACCATGCTGGCCGGGCTTGAAGACATCCATCACCTCTTCGGTGGCCGCGATGGCGGATACGGGATAGACACCACCACCCAGAGCCTTGCCGAGAATCATTACTTCAGGCTTCACGCCCTCGTGTTCAACGCAGAACATGGCGCCCGTACGGCCGAATCCGGTTTGGATTTCATCCGCGAGAAGCAAGACGCGTTCGGCTTGGCAAAGCTGATGCGCTTCCCTCAGGAATCCCTTGGGAGGCATACAAATGCCGGCTTCGCCTTGAATTGGCTCAACGAGGAAGCCCACGGTATTTTCATTGATCGCCGCTTGAAGCGCTTCGAGATCACCGTAGGGAATCAGCTTGAAGCCAGGCGTGAAAGGACCGAATCCTCGCTGGTAATCTTCTTCTGAAGAAAAACCAACGATGGTCGTTGTGCGACCGTGGAAATTATTCTCACAGACGATGATCTCGGCCTTATCTTCTGCTACGCCCTTAACCGTATAGCCCCATTTACGCGCTGCCTTGATCGCTGTTTCAACAGCTTCGGCGCCGGTATTCATCGGCAGAACACGTGGCAAGCCGGTAATCTTGGCGACGGCTTCGTAAAAGTCTCCTAGGAGATCATTATGAAACGCGCGCGACGTAAGCGTGATCTTATCGGCCTGCGCTTTAAGCGCTGCGATGATCTTCGGATGACGGTGACCGTGGCTTAGCGCCGAATAGGCACTGAGCATGTCGAGGTATTTATTCCCTTCGACATCCCAAACCCAAACGCCCTCTCCCTGGCTGAGCACGATGGGAAGTGGGTGGTAGTTGTGGGCGCCGAAGGCATCCGTTTTTTCGATGATTGACTGAGACTTCTTCACATTCACCATTCCTGCAAAGGTTTGTGCCGGGGTTCTAGCCCAAAACTCAGCCCGCCGTCTAGCCCCTCGAATACGAATTTTTGTCAATGATTACCGCGCCATGCAACGTCACCTGCCAATGCCGGGCCGCTGGCTTGCTATCTGAGGGACGCTAGTTCATGCTCGCCGGGAAAATTGAGGACCGGACCTAACCAACCATGAATCAAAGCAACGCAGACCTCTGCCCAGTGATGCTCTTTTCCGGAAAAGGGGGCGTTGGAAAAACCACGTTGGCGGCCGCGACCGCTGTCCGACTCGCCCGCAGCGGCAGCAAAGTTCTGTTGATGTCGAGTGACCCCGCCCATTCCTTATCCGACGTATTCGATATCCAACTGGGAGCAGAACCGATACGTATCCTCGATGGCTTGGACGTCATGGAGGTGGATGCGAAGGAGATGTTCGCGGGGGCATTCGGCGATGCAGCCCAATCCATGGGCGGTTTCGGCAAGCTAGCAAAAATGGCCAGCGACACCCCGGGTATCGATGAGTTTGGCGCGATCGAAGTACTGATGCAGGCGTTGGAAACCGCTTATCACGACGTGGTCATCATGGATACAGCTCCAACGGGCCACACCCTTCGGCTCTTGATGCTCCCCGAACTCCTCGACGGTTGGTTTGGTACGCTGATGGAACTTCGGGGAAAGATCGCCCGCGCGGGAAAACTCCTACGCAAGGTCTTTCCAGGAAGCAAGGCCGACGACGACTTCGATATGAGTGCCGAATTGAGCGGCGGAAGAGACCGCGTGTTGCGCCTTCGCAATCTTCTCACCGATGGAGACAAGGCACAGATCATTCTGGTCACGATCCCTGAGGCTATGAGTGTTCTCGAAACCTCCCGAACCCTCGACATGCTCAGCAAAAGCAGCATGCCCGTGGGCACCGTACTGGTCAATCAGGTCCAACCCGAAAGCGGAGATTGCGGCCACTGCGAACGGCGCTGGAAAATCCACCAACGAGAACTGGCAGATATGCGCCGTAGAGCGGGCACAGTCCCCGTACGCGTTGTGGAAAGTCTTCCCTGGGAATTGCGTGGTTTCGACGCCCTGGAAAAAGTCGGCAATCTAGCCTGGGGCGGCGACGCCACCAGTAACTGACTTCGGCGCGTACTCACCATAAGGGTATCTTTTGCCTTGATTGGGGAGAATTTCGCACTGCTACACGTTGCTAGCATCCCCCCCAAATCGATCTTACTCGAAGGAAAATTGGGGTTAGGCCAACTCTAGAGCAGTTGGACCGGTAATTGCATCTTGTCCCGTCAGTATAAAGAAAGGGCAGGTGAATGATGACCTATCTGATCGCCATCGAACAAGAGGTCGGAGACTTTGAGCTCTGGCAGCAGGAGTTTAAGACTCATTGGCAAGAGAAACATCCGCCTGACATCGAAGTACAACAGCTGACTCAAGGCATGCGCCATGACCACAGTGAATTGATGCTGACCCTGCGCACGAACAGCCTCGAAAGCGCCGAGAGCTTCGTGGCCTCGAATGAGCTACAGGACCTGCTCCACGCTCCAGGAATGTTGGCGCCACCCCATATCCACATAGGGGAATTGGTACCTTCAGAGGGTAGGACGCCGCTCGAATTCGACCAGGAGGAACTCGAAGAGCTCTGCGCCATGGTCGAAACTCAGCTACGAGAATTATGGGTGGGAATCCACCACGCTACGCTTTCCAGTTTTCGTGACGGCTTGAAGGAGCGGCGAAAGAACTTGCGCGCGCTACACAATAAAATAAGACGACATCTCGGCCAGGACGGTTGAGTCGACGTTCTTCTCGTCAACGCACTTTGATGAGAACCGTGGTGCTACCCAGTTTTGAATTTGTCCAGAGATCCCCCCAGATGCGTTTGCCGTTGACTGTCTTCCAGCCCTTGCCGGTGATCCAAGATTGGTACAGCTCCACCCTCGCGTAGACCCAAGGTCCAACGTGGAACTTCTTCTTAGCCGCCAATTTTTGTCGCAGCGCTTTCAGTGGAAAAGCCAGAGTTCCCTGCGGCCCTTTCCACTTCACACGAGCCTTCAGTTCGTTGTCTTCATAGTAAGCACCTGGTTGAATATAGATGCGCAGAAAGTCATTCTTGGTTTTGCCGTTATATTTCTTCCGGTCCCTTGGCAGCACACACCGCATAAATCCCTTCTTGTTCTTCGTCTCGTAAAGATAGCTGAGTTTCCTCATCTTTGCGGATGCGTAGGGGTAACATATCGCGTCGTTATTCTTCTTGCTCCACTTTACCTGGCTGCCCGCCTTCTTGATTTCGTCCTTCCAGTAACCCGCTTTATCTTTGGCGAGTTTGGCCATCCAGGAATCCAACTCGCTCATCTCGTCCAAATAGGGTTTTCGATTCTGGGCTTTGACCAAATTGGAAACCGTATCGTACCAGTCATATTTTGGATGGGCGAAGCATGATTTGAAGTAAGCGTTGACCCCTTTACCCGCCTTCTTCAGCAGCGCTTGAACTTCGCCACAGCGCGCATCTTTCTTGTCACCCGCGCAGGCATTCTTATCGAAAAAATGCACGTCATTGAATACTGAGAGCCAGCTGTAGTAGCCCTGCTTGACTTGTTTACCTGAGCCACATTTGCTGTAGTTGTCCACAGCCTTCTTATAGGCTGCGTTTACACTCTTATAACGTTTGTCCGCATCTCCACCCGCCTCGGCCACCACTCCCCAAAAGAAAAATGAAACAAAGCCCAACGGGCCAGCAAGGTAAAGCAGTTTACGTGACATTCGCGATAGCCTCTAATTGTTGAATTGGCGACCATCATAACAAGAACTCATAACAATCTTCCACATTCTTGGGCATCGTGTCTTTCGACACCCACACCGTGGCTGCTCGGTCACAAAGGCCTACAGCGCACCACCCCTCAAACAACCAACGCCCCTCGAAATGTTAGACAACGGGCTACAACTCGCGACACAATAGGGATCGCTATCCATACTATCGGACGGGGAGGAAGCTGATGGCGGCGCGTTGGTCTGCATTCTGTGGCATATCGGTATTGCTATTATTTGCCTGTTCCGATGGGTCGTCGCCTCCCCCAGAGGGCACAGTCGACGCGGCGCCCCCCTCCGTCGATACCTTTCAAGGTGAAACGGATGCAGCTGCAGATCAAACCACACCACCTGATCAAACGCTCGCCGTCGACACCAACACCGACACCGAGTCGTTTGGCGACAGCAGCCTCGACCAGACCATCCTCCCCATAGACCAGAGCGTCATACCGGACATCAGTGTCGATGCCACACTGCCCGTCGCGATGGTCGTCAAAGGAAATATCCTGCTGTCAAAGAACTACCCCAAGAATCTATATTCTCTTTTCTACGCCTCGTTCGGCGCGAGCTCCAAGATGGCCAGAGGCACGCTTTGGGCCCGGTTCTGCGAGGATGCGGCGTGTAACACGGTTGAAGAAACCGTTAAGGTCGAGGTTCCTGGAGCAGATGCCAATGGCTACGCCCTATATTCCACGGGGTTTGCCAAAGCGGTAACTGTGCAGACGAGTTTGCTTCCCGGAACCCACTACCTGCAATTCGTTCTCGATACGCAATATAGCATTGATGAGGGCAAAGGAAGTTGCAGCCCGGGGAAGTGTCCTCAAGACGCGGACACCCTACAAACCGATTCAGACACCCTGCAAGCCAACAACGCGGGCGGCACGGAATACAATCCCCCCGCTGCGACCACGGCTATTTTCGTAAATTCGGGCGGCGGTACTACAACGCTGAGCAACACGATCTATCTGGGCCATATCGTCTTTTCCGGCGAAGAGCTTTGGGCCAATCCTCCGAGCGAAAGCGGAAAGATCTTAGTTGCGACGAGCAACGGCGGACTCCTCAACGCGATGAAGACTATCGATTTGCAGACCTACGGCATTGAACCTTCGTCTTACGTCATGCAACGCGCCGGCGGAGACTACCAAGGTGATATATGCGGCACCGTTCGTGGAGATAATGCGCTCTACGCCATGGGAATTACGTCCGGATTCGGCGCGCATATCTTTGAACTAGACCCAAAGACGGGCATTCAGGTGGGAAGTGAGGCCATCGCATTTATTCCGCACCAAGATCATAGCGGCGTCGAAGCCGACGGTCCGGATTTCACAATTTCCGCGGAATTTTACCCACGCCCCTGTCGAGGCGTTTTCGTCAAAGCGACGGATGGAAGTCGTCATCTCTATCTGCTGCAATTCAAGGGCGCCGGCAGTTTGGATACCTCTGGGCCGAATCCCCTTTATCACGTGAATCTCACAACACCAGCGACTACAGAAGCTCTCTTTTCCAGCGCGACGAATCAAGCGTGGCGCGCCATCGATGTAGCGAATAATAAACTCTTCGTCGCAGAGATGAGTTATTCCAAAGACAACAAGACGGACGTAAAGAAGAATAAGGTTTGCACCATAGCTCTCACGAGTAACGGTTCTGCTTCAGCAACGGTCGACTGCACGGCAACGGAGTATACCTCCCAAGAAAAATGCGACAGCCAGCTGCATTGGCCTTCCGATATGAAAGTTATCTCCCTTGCGGGAACGAACTATATCGCGTTGGGGCACGATAAAGGTGTGGCGGTGTTCAAAGCATCCGACCTGACCTTTTCCCACGACGTCGATCTACAGCAATTCGGCACACTGGTCGGCTATCTCGCTTTCTCTCCGGACGGCAGTTCGCTATACGCGATGCCACAGTGCAAAGCCAATACCGCCGTGAGTTGGTTCACCCTGCCCTACGGCGCCTCTACTGAAAAGTCGGACCGCAATCTCGTGGCGGCACTAGACCTTACGGGTGCCACACTCAAAGTCGCGAATACGTCCATCGACATCGATAACGACGGCACGATGGATAACGGCATCGATATCGATTACTTCTTCATCAAGAATTATATCCGCAGCTTCGGATCAACGCTTTCCATCCCACCCGTCGTCTATACCGGTCCGCAAATGGTGGTAACCGAAAAGGTATTGGTCGTACGAGGCACGGGCATTCAGGGAAATGGAACAACGACGGTCAGCAGTTCCGGTATGGGCCAAGTCCAAGACATCGGTTTTTTCGACCTCGCGGGCGGCAAAGGCCTTGTCTTTGAAAACTACATGCCCTTCTTCGACGGTCTGAGCGCCAACGCAGGCCAAGGCGCCGCGATTTGGGGTTTCGATCTAGGTAAGGACGACGAGGAAAATGCAACCCGGGCCCTGACCTATCTGCCCTAGAAGAGCGTCGGTTGGGTAAACGCCCAGTCCTTCGCCTTTAGATAGTCGGCGATATTTCGCGCCTTCTTGAATGCCTTGAATAGGCGAGTAGGGTCGACGAACGCATCCGCCCAATATTTCCAATGGCCACGCATATGATCGACGAGATGAGATTTACCCCAGATGGCCTCCATCACGTCATCGTGCAGCGATTTTAGGGTCCCCCTGAAGTCGGCCGGTTTTCCACCTTTGAGGCGCGAAACCAAACCAAGGTCGCTCAGCGCTCCCCGTCCGATCATCCAACTCCTGACATAGGATAGGCGCGCGGCAAACGTCTCGAGGTCGGCACGCGAACAGATACTTCCGTTATACGTCGGTACAGTGTTCAGCTTTTGTGCCACACGATCGAAGGCATCAACATCCACCGGCCCTCGATAAAGGTCTTTTGCGATACGAGCGTGAATCGTCACATCGTCGATACCAAGTCGATTGATGGCAGGCACGATAGCCTCACAGTCTCGACTGTCGTCGTACCCCAACCGCATCTTCAAAGCGAGTTTGATCGGGCTCTCGGCAACCAGAGCGTCCAATAGAGAAATCAAACGTTTGGGTTCGGCCAGAAGGCGAGCCCCCAATTTGCGATCAGTGACCATCGGATAGGGACAGCCCAGGTCAAGGTTTACGCTCGCATGCCCCATGGCGTGTAGCTCCCGCGCGAGCGGCAGAAAATGCTCGAGACTATTGCAGAGAAGCTGCGGCTGGGTGGGCAGCTGGTTGTGTTCGGGTCGAAGCTGAAGCAGAGCGCGGTCGAGACGGGCCTGATCTCTTCCCAATGGCAAATACGGTGCTAGAGCTCCGTCAAAGCCAGGAAAATACCGTTGAATTGCGTTACGGTAGGCGAGATCCGTGACCCCTCGAATAGGAGCCAGGAGGAATGAATGTCCTCCAAATGACATGCCCTAGCCATAGCATATTCGGTCGCTACACCCTAAGCCGTTAAGCCACCAGAACTTTACAGGGCTATTTATCTCAACCGAGGTTGAAAAGAGTAAATGGCCCTGCTATTTGCATATACGGCGCACAGTAAAGAGGAGTCCGTCATGAGCCAAATCAGGAATCAACAAATATTGATCACGGGAGCCGCACGAGGAATCGGCCGGCTCGTTGCAAAGGGACTCGCAGCGCAGGGCGGGAAAATCATCGCCTGGGATATCGATCGGGAAAGGCTCAACGCGCTGGTTGATGAATTGCGAGACTCGGGCGCTACCGCCACCGGCTACACCGTAGATCTATCTCAGAAGGATGAGATTGAACGGTTGGCCCAACAAACCTCGGCGGAACAGGGCGGCGTGAATATCATCATCAATAACGCCGGCATCGTCAGCGGTAAACGTTTCTTGGAGCTCAGCGATGACGATATCGAACGGACGATCAAGATCAACACCCTGGCGCCGATTTGGGTCACCCGCGCATTTCTGCCGCAAATGCTCGAACGCGATCAAGGCCATATCGTCACCATCGCCTCCAGCGCTGGCATGGTGGGTATCTCTAAGCTCGTAGACTATTGCACAAGCAAATGGGGAGCGTTGGGTTTTGCTGAATCGTTGCGCGCCGAATTGAGCGATTTAGCGCCAGCATTAGAGACCACGGTCGTCTGCCCCTACTTCATCGACACCGGCATGTTCGACGGCGCCAAGACGAGATTCCCCCGCTTGTTGCCAATCCTGAAAGAACAAGTCGTCGCAGACAACGTCATCCAAGCGATCGCCAGAAACCGCGCGCGCGTTCATCTACCAGCATTGGTCAATTTTATCCCCGCTGCGCGCATACTGCCAACGATTGCTCTCGACGGAATGATGAGCTTTCTAGGCGTCAACGTATCCATGGACCATTTCCACGGCCGCTAGGCGACGCTAACTATTCGATGCAATATCGCGCTTGGGCAGCTCCGAAGCCTTGCCCTCCCCAAAAATCATCTCCCCACACGATAGTCGCCTCTCACGGGTAGAAGCTCAGCAATCTTGACACCGGTCAAGGAAGCCGAAACCGATGAAATGTACCATTTGGGTACGTTCAGATTTTGGTGATCCCTCAAATTGACGGATAACATCCCGCATAGGCTAATGCGTATGTCGTTTTCAAATATGCCGCGTAGTGCGACGAGGATCCGCGGGCAATACCTCACCGCATTGGCAGGGCTCGTTGCGGTTGTCTTTTCGCATAATCGGGTGTTGGCGGAGAGCTGCCCGCTTGTAGATGCGGATGATGGTTCGAGCGATGGGGTTATCACCATTAGCGCCAACACCACCTGGACCCCGTCCGACGGTACGGGATTCGACTGCACCGGAGATGATATCCACATCACGAGCAGCGCCACCCTAACCATCAATGGCGATACGGCCAACGGCTATATTGGCGCCATCAGTACGGATAGTTTCACCATCGACTCGGGATCCACGATTACCGCCGATACGGAAGGTTGCGCGATGTCGGGAAGCGATAGCGGGTATGGCCCCAACGCGTCCAATGTCTGCGTCGTCCGAGACTCTACCAATGGCGCTGGCGAAGGGGTTGCAGGCACTAACGGTGCTGCTGGCGGTGGCGGCGGCTATGGCGGCGCTGGCGCAGACGGCGATGGAGATACGGTCGGACATTCCAAGGCCGGTGGTCGGTTCTTCGGCTTGGGCACCGCACCCGAGTTCTTTGGCGCATCCGGAGGTTCGTCCGGTGCCAATGCCCTCGGCGGCAATGGCGGTGGGGCAATCAAGATCGTCGCCAGTGGGGATTTCACCCACAATGGACTCATTTCGACCAACGGTGGAACCGGAGGAACCTATCTCTCATGGCGCGCAGGGGGCGGTGGCTCGGGCGGCGCCATCTATCTTTCTGTAACCGGTTCGTTCAACGGCACTACGGGAACATTCGAGGCAAAAGGCGGCGCTGGTGCCAATAATACGAATGCCGATGGCGGTGGCGGCGGCGGCGGCAGAATCGCAATCGTACACGCCGGTGGCAGCTATTCTTTTGACGACACGGATTTTGATGTTTCCGGCGGCACGGGCCCCGACGCCGCAGCAGACGGCGACAAAGGCTCCGTCTATGTTCGCAATAGCTCCACCAGCGCTGTAACCATCTACCACGGTTTCGTCTATGACAGCACCGACCACAGCGAAACCACCTGGACCATGGATTCTTCCGCGACGAATCAATATTGCTCGCTAACGCGGGTCGGGCAAACAGAAGCAGTATCACCGTCTATCACTGCAACGAATCTAACACTCGCGGGAACCATCAACTGCGATTCCACAACGGTCACCTCTTTCGACATCAGTTCGAGTTCCTCGGTTACGGTAACCTCAGGCCTCATAATTTCCATGCCCAATCTCAACGCAACAATGGACCTTGGGTTGGCCAACGACGTTGATTTCAACAACGTGAGCATAACCATCGGCCAAATGGGTGAATTGACCATCGACGAGACCGCAAGGAATATTATCCTGAGCAACGGTTCCACTTTCACAGCCAACGTTGACTTCAATGTCCAAACCTTCGAACTCTGCAATGGCTGCTCCATAGACGCCGACTTTCTCGGTTGCGATGCATCCACCACCAATGAAAACGGCTTCGGGCCAACAAATCCGGCAAACGTCTGTACGCAAAACACCACGGGATATGGTGCAGGCAAAGCTGCCACGGCCGGCGTTGGTGGCGGCGGCGGCGGCTACGGCGGTGCTGGCGGCACGGGCGATGGCACCAGCTGGGATATGGCGGGTGGCACAACGTACGGCTCTAATACCGCCCCAACGCTTTTCGGTTCCACGGGAGGAAGCGTTGGCCTGGAGGGTGGTATCGCTGGCAGTGGCGGCGGCCGGATCAAGATCTCCACCCTTTACGGTCTCGTACACAACGGAACAATGACAGCCGTCGGTGGGGTTGGAGAGATCCGAACCTCGGACCGAGTAGCGGGAGGCGGCTCCGGCGGTTCGATCTATCTTACCTGCGGCAACTATAGCGGATCGACAGGAACAATATCCGTAGCGGGGGGCAATGGAAGCGACGCATCCAGCGGCGATTCCGGCGGTGGCGGCGGTGGACGCGCAGCCGTGCACTATGCCGTTGACGATAGCACTTTTCTTTCCGGGTTAACGGCCGCCTCCGTGGCTCCCGGAGGCTCTGCAACCGATGGAGCGGTTGCGGGGAGTGATGGCACCCTCTACACCGCCTCCGACTCTGGCCTACTCGCAGCACGTCTGAAGAGAGCCAAGGCGTCGTCCTATGACGACGGCATTGCCTTGCAGTGGCGCACCATCTACGAGGCAGATATCTTGGGGTTCAACATCTATCGGCAACACAAAGGGAAACGCCAAAAGATCAATCGAGAGTTGGTCCCCGGGCTAGCGACCCAGATCGGCCAATACACCCGGTTGCAGGCGGGACACCGATATCGTTTCTGGACCCCAAATCACATGCACGCCTCACTGGACGATATCTACCAACTAGAAGCGATAGACCTGAGCGGAAGCACCCACGTACTAGGGGATTTTGAAAGCGCAGCTGGAGTCGGCGATGGCCCGGCACATCTGCGCGCCTTTGCTGAGCGACCTGCTCCCCTGGAAATTGAAACTCAAGCTCGTATTCAAAGGTCCATCTTCAATGCCATGCCAAGTGTGGAATCCAATACTCTTACCGATGCCACAGCGAATGAAATTCGGGCCCGGGCTACCAGCAAAAGGTGGAGCGATGACGCGCGACATTGGTCGGGAGAATCTGGAGCCTGCTTGGACGAGATGAGTCGAGCCCAGAAGTCACAATGGCGCCTCGCGGCATCCTCCAATACCTACAAGATCGCCATCAAAAAATACGGTTGGCATCGCATCACCGCCAGCGATTTGCCATCCGCTTCAGAGAACACGACGGTGAATTTTAGAAAAGCCCGTCTGTTTCTCGACGGCGAAGAAGTAGCGCTGCGCCGAACGCCATCTACTATCGAATTTTACGGAATGGGCAGTGACAGCGCGTATTCGTCGAGTCGCACGTATTGGTTGAGCTTCGACGGCAAGGCAAGGCCCCCCCTATCGGTGGCCGTCGTGAAAGCTGCCGGGGGCCCAACGTCAAACACGTCGTATTATTGGGCGATGGACAAACGCGAGGAGAACCGCGTCTATTTGGCCGCATTGCAAAACGGAGATGGCGACAATTTTTTCGACACATTCTTGGCGGATAAATCTATCGAACGCGTGCTGACCGTCTCGGCGTTGCAGCAGAAGGCTGGCCAAGAGGCGTTGCTCGATGTCGCGCTTCATGGCTTTAGCCACGGCGGTCATGAAATTCAGGTCAAGCTGAACGGCTCCGTACTGGGAATTATTCGATTTGCCGGGCAAATCCTCCACAACGCAACGTTCTCCGTACCCGTTTCTGTGCTCCGGGAAGGTGAAAATTACGTCGGCCTTGAAACGCTGAACAAGGGCAACGATAAGGCTGCCTTGAAATCACTTTCCTTGGTCTACCCGCGCGCTTTCATCGCCGAACACAATTCCCTTTATTTCACCACGATTCCGGGGCAAGCGGTTTCCATGCGGGGGTTCGAAAAAGAGGTCGTTCGGATAGTGGATATCACCGAACCCAACCGGCCGAAGCTCTTCGACATCGCTAGTGTGAGCGCCACCGGTCGATCGTTAACCATAGTTAGCCCGTCAACGAGCAACAGCCAGAGCGCTACGCAACGATGGCAGGCCCTCGCGGATGAAGCCATATTGAAACCGGCGGCAATCTACAGCAACGCCCCGTCAAGGCTGCACAGCGCGATGAACTCGGCTGATCAAATTATCGTGAGCCATGACAATTTCATTGCCGCAGCCCATGAACTCGCCAGCTATCGCCGCGATCAAGGCTATCGCGTTGTTGTCGCGAGCATAGAAAGCGTCTTCGACGAATTCTCGTTCGGACAATACTCCGTAGACGCGCTGCGCTGCCTTACTCGACGATCGATGCAAAAGTGGAAGGTCAAGCCCACATCATTGCTGCTATTAGGTGATTCGAGTTTTGACCCCCAGAATATTTTGGGATTGGGGGCTGTGGATTTTGTGCCGACCAAAATCCGTGGCGGTGTGTCGACTTTGGAATCTTCGACAGATAGTTGGATCGTCGAAGGCGCCGACGGTTTCGCCAGCATGGCTGTGGGGCGCATACCTCTCCGCAGTCTCGAAGATGCCCTCGCGGCGGTACACAAAATCGTACGCTACGAAGGGCAGCCAACACGCACATCGCCGAAGTTGAGCTTGATCACCACAGACGAGTTTCCGACAACGAATTCGGAACTCACTGCCCTCACGCCAGCTTCGTGGACCACGGAGAGTCTCATCATGCTGGGATCCAAGGTACTACCAGCTGACAAAGCAAAGGTTATTCAAGCGTTCGAAGGCAATATGGATATCGTCAACTATTTTGGCCACGGCTCGGTTGAAGTGTGGGGCAGCGGCGACATTCTCGATAGCGATAGCGTCAACCTACCAGCGCCCACGGATTTGCCACCGCTCGTCTTGTCGATTACGTGTCTGAGTGGCTTTTTCCATGACATCTATAGCAATAGCCTCGCCGAAGCCCTGGTCATGAGAACCGATGGCGGTGCCATCGCATCCATTTCTTCTTCAGCCCTTGCCCCGGAGCAGAGCTATGGCAACACCAACCAAATCCTTCTCGCCGAAATGCTCGATGCGAAACACAACAACCTGGGCGAAGCCTATCGCAGTGCTATCAACAAGCTCACTCTGAGCGAGCGTCAGCATATCGTGCTCTTGGGAGACCCTTTGCTTCATCTTAGGGGACTACATGCCGTTCCTGAAGGAAACGGCAATGTCGAGCCCCTCGATGGGGGTCCAATGCCCGATAGCGGTCCATCGCCCGATAGCGGTCCAACGACACACCCGGTCAAGCCACCGACCGGACCGCCTCAGCCCCCTCCGATGTCGACAGGGTGTTCGATTGGGGATCAAGCGGCGCCCAACAATTCGCCATTCTGGCTGCTACTTGTGGCCTGTTGGCAGATTCATCGTCGCCGCCGTACTTCCCCTTGATGGCGGTGGGCACTACTTCAAAAAGAGTGCTCTCAAACCGCATTTCTGTAGTTGCCCATCGAGCATGATCGCTCGAAGCTGATCTTTCGCAATCGCCGAACCGAGCCGACGGCGCGCCTTGGCGTCGTTCTTCGCCATTGCGCCGCGCAGGAGCTGCTCATGGCGTTCGGCGCGAGCCACGACTTTTTTCCAGCCCACCAGACCATCATCCACACAATCGTGTTTGACCAGGTCGCCCGTATTCCAGGACCACCTGTGCGCAAATTCAATGCGGCCTTGGGCCCGCAAAAGCGTGCTACGAAAGCGAACGACCCACGCCAATTGATCACGCGCCGTCAATACCGACGGAGCCGATGACAGGCCGACCGTCCTTCGCGGGGAAACGGCGCGACGATGCGCTAACGCTTCACCACCGATTCCCCAGCACACGACCGCGACAACCAAATACCTTGGCCAAATCTGCGTCGACGATAGATCTCGTCTAATCCGTTGCTTCCACATCTTTGCCTCGCCAACCAATGGTGGGCCCCATTGTCGAGTCGGACTCAGAACATTACTATCACCCCCAATTGTAGTACGCCCGCTCACAAACACAACCGCAGGAGTTGCATTGCATGAAATAAATAGGAGCGATCTCATTGCTTTAGATGGATCCAAATTGACAGGGATGCCAAACGGGTAGGGAAAAATTGATGTATCGGGATCTGCCGAGCGGATCTCAAGTTGGATCAACTACCCGAATCATCTGAAATCGATCGGGAAAGATGGATCCGGTTGGGGACAATTCCCTGTTGGCGTCTTAGCCAACCGCGCTTTGCTGGTCTGGGAAGATTCCGCCAGCAAAGTCCTGCAACCAACCGTTGATCAAGTCGGGTTGTTCGATCAACGCGAAATGCGAGCCCGTCGGAACCTCACGATAGGTGGCATCGGGGATTTCATCCGCCATATGGATGGCGACTTTGGGCGGCGTTAGATAATCACGATCGCCCGCAATGATCAAAGCCGGGCATTCCACCCGCGGTAGCAGGTCCGACGCATCGTGTTGGCTTAACTCCTTCATGGTGCGTAGGTAGTTCCGTTTGTCGGCCCCCGCCACCGACCGAACATTCGAAGCGAAGATATCTGCGTCGGTTTCCTCTCGAATAAAGGTCGTTCGCTGCAACAGTTGCCGCGCAAACTCGGGTACGGCAACGGCCACGTTCACCAAACCGTGGGCCAACCAGGGAACACGGGCCAGCGCGTCAAAGCTGAAGTCGGCCACCTTACCCACAGCGGGGAACGTATTGCGAAACGGCATCCCGTAGGTTCCGAGCAGTGCGACCAGCCCTACCATTCGGTCTGGCGCTGCGCGATACACCTCAAGCGAAACCTGTACGCCCATGCTCCACCCCAAAAAGATGGCTTCAGAAATATCGAGGTGGTCGAGGATTTCGAGCGCGTCCTGAGCGTGGCGAGGCATGGAAAGATCGGCCTCGGCATCCACGAGCCGGCTGTCGCCGATGCCCCGATAGTCCCAGCAAACAAGGCGATAACGGTGACGCAATGCCGCGATTTGTAGCGCCATGCCGGGATGATTGACACCAATACCATTGGCCAAGACGATGGCAGGCCCAGCGCCAAAGCTCTGATACGAAAGCTGCGTGCCGTCGCTAGCCGATATCTTGCCCGCGACCATTTCCCCAAGTAGTCGATCGATCTTTTCTTTGTTCACGAAATACTCCTCATCCGCGACGTTCTAGCCTATTGGCTGAAATAGCCTTCTTTCAATGCCACTAGTCGCCCGAATAGGCCTCAACTTCACCAATCCATGAATGCACTTGAGCATCCGACGGCATACGCCAATCCCCTCGCGGAGAAAGGGCCACCATACCCACCTTGGGGCCATCGGTGGCGCAGGAACGCTTGAACTGATTGCGGAAGAAACGACGATAGAAGACCACAAGCCACTGCTTCAGTTCATGCAAGGGATAATCGGAGCCAAACGCGACGCGGGCAAGATCGACAATGCGTCTTGGCCGCGCACCGTGACGAACGAAATGGTAAAGAAAGAAATCGTGCAATTCGTAGGGCCCTATGGAGTTCTCTGTCAGCTGAGAAATTTGCCCCTTCGCATCTGCGGGCAGTAGTTCTGGTGAAATAGGGGTATCGAGTATTGCATAAAGCACTTCTCGCAAAGCGTCAGCGTCGCCGCTCCAAGTGGAGACGCGTTCGTTGGCGACCCAACGAATCACGAACTGAATCAACGTCTTCGGAACGCCCGCGTTGACATCGTAGTTCGCAATATGATCACCTGCATAGGTGGACCAACCCAACGCCTTTTCCGAAAGGTCACCCGTACCGACAACCAAGGCGCCATGCTGGTTCGCCAGTGTAAAGAGCAAGAGTGTGCGCAGACGAGCTTGAACATTTTCCAAAGCAACATCACCAAGCTCGGGTTCGTCGCGCAAACGCTGCAGGAGTTCGGCTACATTTTCTACGCCGTCCACGGCTTCGTGTTCGACGGCCTGCAGCACATTCTGGGTGGCGGTGGATACGTTGATCTCACGGAAGTCGCCCCCTAAATATTCGGCTAGTTTTTCCGCATTGCTCCGCGTGTTCGTCGTTGTTCCCAAACCAGGCATGGTAATACACAGTAGGTCGCTGCGATCTTGGCCAAGAAGATCGAGTGCCGCGGCACAAACCAGGGCCGCATGCGTAGAATCCAAGCCGCCTGAAACGCCCAGCACAAGTTTGCGAATGCCACTAGCTTGCATGCGGGTGACGAGAGCGTTGGTCTGAATCTCGAATATTTCCCAGCAGCGTGTCGCTAGCGTACGCGGGTCACTCGGTAGAAACGGATGCCTAGCGACGGGGCGCTGCAACGATTTTCGTTCTCGTGCGGCGGCCCCGCGAAATTCGATTCGACGAAAGTCGAGCGCATTTTGGCGCGCACAGTCACCGAAACTCGTAGTGGCCATTCGTTCGCGCAGCAGCAGATCGAGGTCGATATCCACGCTCACCAATTGATCTTCGCGAGAAAACCGCTGGGATGAGGCCAATTCCTTGCCGTTTTCGCAAATGAAGGCATCCGCGTCGAAGGCGAGATCGGTGGACGATTCACCGGGCCCCGCGGCGACATAAAGATAGGCGGACTTTCCTCGATCAGAAGCGGAACGCGCCAGTAGCCGCCGCAACTCGGCCTTTCCTACGGTAAAGTTTGAAGCTGACAGATTGCAGATGACCGTTGCGCCGGCCGATACTTGGAAAGCGCTTGGCGGAATTTGCACCCAATAGTCTTCGCAGATTTCCACCCCGACCACCAAATCAGGCTGATTCTGTGCGACAAAAAGCAAATCTGTACCGAATGGAACTTCCTGCCCTAGAATCTCGACCATGCTCGATTCCGGCACTTCAATTCCCGGCCTAAACCAACGTGCCTCCTCAAACTCCCGGTAGTTCGGGAGGTAGGCTTTGGGCACGACGCCCAAAATATCTCCCCCCTGCAACGCTACAGCTACATTATAGAGCGCGGAGCCGATACGCAGGGGCATGCCCACGATCGCCATCGGCGCAAGGGAAGCACCTTGCGTCGCAAGATCCCCCAAGGCTTTCAGGCACGAATCGAGTAGATGATGATCTAAAAGCAGGTCTCTCGCCGTATACGCGGAAAGACCCAACTCGGGAAAGACCACAAGATCGCAAGCCTCTTGGTCGGCCTGCTGCCAAAGCGAAAGGGTACGTTCGAAGTTGTAGGTGAAATCGCTGACCCGACAATTGGGAACGGCTGCACTTATTCGAGAGAATCCAAGCATTCGCAGATGTTACACACCGCCGGGGAAAAATGCACGGCGGATCGACGCTGACCACCGCCGCACGATCTCCATTCAGCGCTAGGGCTAGGGCAAGACCAAATCAAACCGAGCCGCCCGAGCCACAAAGTTCTTCCCCAGCCGAAGATTCCATAGCGCGTCAAATAGACAGCTGGCCATCGGCCCCGGCTTAGATCGCTGAATCACGTCAACGACTTCATCGAGCGTCGTATGCGCTGTTAGCTCAACACGCCAGCCCTTTGGTGGCTTGTTCTTCGCAGCGCAGCGCTGAACCGCTGGTCGAAGTATTTTTTTCAGCGATGGCGGCAGGGCTTTGCCCAAGCCAAATCCTCCCATGCCATAGCCGGCCCCGCTTCCACCGCCCCCCCCCCGTCCCCC
>Ga0257122_1000340_pt1 | contig 44918 bp, 32 predicted proteins | sample SI106_120metaG_FD_190146 | JGI IMG/M metagenome (GOLD analysis project Ga0257122, IMG submission 190146) | Marine microbial communities from Saanich Inlet, British Columbia, Canada - SI106_120 | ecosystem: Environmental > Aquatic > Marine > Inlet | place: Canada: British Columbia | collected... | reverse complement strand
CGTCTTGGTTTCCAATCCCTCCTTCGGCGACCTCAACAACGACCAATGGCCCGATCTCCTCTTTCCTATGGGGGGGTTCGGCGCCGCCGAGACCTTTGCCAGCGGCGGCACCCGTTCGGATTTCGAGCACCACCTGGGCGCCTGGAATACCGTCAGCGGCGAGTATCTGCCGGGCTTTCCACAACGCACCAACGATTGGCAATTCTTCATGAATATTTCCGTCGCTGATATCGATGGTGATGATTTGCCCGAAATCTTGGCGGGTTCCGGTGGCTACTGGCAACGCGCGTTCAATGTAAACGGCAAGGAACCGGCAGGCTGGCCGAAATTAGCGGGACAGTGGATCATCGGCAGCCCCGCCGTAGGCGATATCACCGGCGACGGCAAGTTGGAGGTCGTGAGCATCACCCGCTGGGGGTGGCTCTACGCATGGCAAACAGAAGGCAAGACCACGGGCCGCATCGACTGGGAGAGTTTCGGTCACGACAATCATAATAGTCGGAATTTCGAAAACAAGCTGGAGCAGGGGATCCGCGCTAGCGAACTACCCGCGACACCCGACGGTGGCGTACAAGACGATGCTGGCTACGGCACGGACTGTGCGAATGGGAGTGACGAATGTGAAGGCAATGGCTGCAGCTGCGAAGTCGGCGGCGGGGCGTCAACGCCATGGATGGCGTTGCTTCTAGTCCTCTTCTTCATTCGTCGCAAGAAAGGCCCGAAAAGACGGTAGAGGAGAAGCCGTAGAACCCGCTACGGAAGCGTTTTGACGGTCTCAACCATGCGCTGGAAATAATGCAATTTGAAACGTTGAAATAGCGTACCGAATTCCAGCTTATGCGAATAATGCGTCCCCGTGAGATAGTAGAAGACTTTGCGCGTAGTGAACTTCTTGTCGCGTGATGGGTATTCGACGATCATGCGCAGAGATTTCATCCCATTGATATCGAGATACTTATCCTCGATCAGCTTCCACTTACCCTTGATGATTTCCTGAACCATCACGTCATGAAAGAGTTGAATGGGGCGCACATCGCCTCGGCTGGCACGAAAGCGAAAGCCTGGCCGCTCGACGGTGACTCGTACAGGAATCGCATCCTTCACTTCTTTCCATTCGGCGGGCATGGAGATCTGTATCTTTGCCTTTTCGAAGGTTCGGGGAATGAGTTTGACGGTTTTGGAATTGGCCATCGAAGGGGCTATTTCCTTCGTGCCATCGACATCAAGTCGATTTCGTGCCGTCATCTTCGTGTTGACGGCTTTTCCGGCCGCCTTCTTGGGAACGGCGATCTTTCCGTTGGCCTTCTTGGAAGCGGTGCTCCTTTTCGTTTGAGCCTGCTCGCTCTTTTCGTTTCCGCTTTTTTCCGGCGACTTGGGGCAACCCACCAGCGTCAGCCCGAGGACCACAGCACTGGAAAACGAAACAAATCTGAACATTAAAGCCCTCCTGGCAGCAATTCGAATCCGTAGGGCGCAATTATGGCGGCTTTTCTCCGCGAGGCAAGGCAATAATTGAGGGTTCGGGGGGACTGGTTCAGCGTCGAGAATGACGCAATTGGCCTGGGGAATTCGACCTAGCGATTGCGTTGACGCCGGCGGAATGCCAAACCGACGACGAACAGGCCGAAGAGGAGCACGCTGCCATCGGGTTGGCCGCTGACCGTACAGCCGCCGCAGCCGCCTTCAGGCTCGCCGCCGGTACCACCGGTACCGCCCGTGCCGTCGGTTCCGGCCGCACCATCAATTGTGGATTCCCCGTCGACGGTAGGTCCGTCTGTGGCAGGCACATCTGAATCGATGCTGCTATCCACAGTGGGCGTTGTCGTATCCACGCTGCTATCCGCCGTCGGTGCTGTCGTATCCACGCTGCTATCCGCTGTGGGAGCCGTGGTATCCACATTGCTATCCGCCGTGGGTACTGCCGTGTCGACCGTTGAATCTGAGACGACCACCACCGGACCGTCGACCGTTGAATCAGGAGAAACCGTGTCGACGCTGGTGTCGGGTACGATCACCGGTGCATCGATGCTGGTATCAGCCGGGGGCAGATCCATGGTTGTATCAGGTGGCGGTACCGTGTCGAAGCTGGCATCTACGCTGGCATCCACGCTGGCATCGGGAGCCGAACACATACCCGTCTGGCACGTTCCGCCGCCCGCACAAATGCTATTGTCGGCCTTGTCAGTATTGACGCATTCATCGTTGACCTCGTCACAGCTATCGATCGTGCAATCGTTGGTGTCATCACAATCAGGAGAAGGCTGGCCGACGCAGGCACCGCTGAGGCATTTGGGCTCGCCGTTACAATAAAGACCATCGCTGTTGCAAATGGTATTGTCCGCAACTTTGGTGTCGCTGGGGCAGATCGAATTGCCACCACACGTTTCAGCCACATCACAGGGCCCCGCGGGAGGGCGACATTCGAAGGATGAATTTGCGGGCCCGCAGGTTCCATTGGTCGATGCGCCGGCCGCCGTGCTGCAGGCCTGACAATCCATGGCACCGCTACCGCAAAGCGTGTCGCAGCAAACCGCATCGACGCACCGGCTAGCATAACAATCGGATGCGATGAAACAGGCGACACCATTATACATGACGAAGGCGGTGCCGTTGGCGCCCGCCGTTCCTTGGCCACCGCCATTGGTTCCGCCAGTGGCGACAACCGCTGCGGTAAATGTGGGCAGTTTGCCACCGGTCTGCTTGCCTGCGCGAATGGATACGCGCCCACCGCCACCGCCGCCACTGTCGTTGATCGATTCGTTGACGCCGTTACCACCCGCAGCGGAAACGGTTCCGTTACCGGTATAGGCGTCTGTCCGAATATAGATCGAACCGCCAGAGCCGCCGCCTGTGGCCGTGGTACCGTCGCCAACACCGTTCGTTCCTTTGGCCTCGATAGCACCGCCGTTGTTTAACGTACCGCCGGTTTGGATCTGCACGATACCGCCACCCGAACCAGCGAGCACCGCACCGGATTTACCGGCCGAAGAACCATAGAGTACGGCTGTCTTCTGGTCGTTGTACGGGGTATCACCACCCGAGGAGGCTGGTAAGAATGAGGTCCCTCCACCATCGCCACCGACGCCACCGTGGGTACCGCCCGGCGTCGCCGTTGGATTACCTGCCCCGGCGCCGTAGCCCCCATCTGAAGCCGAGCATACATTCGATCCGTTGGGCCCGAAGCCCGGTGAACTCGCTGCGCCCGTGTTGACACAACCCAGGCCGTTGGCTTGGATTTTATCCGACGTTGAGCTCAGAGTCAGATTGAGCAGGTCGGCAATGAAGTTGGATGCGATAACGCTACCCCCGCTTAGCGTGAGGCTCGCATTGCTTCCAAGGGCCGAGAAGCTACCCGTCGCCGAACCCGTGACATCGAAGTTACTCCAGGTTTGGCTTGAGCCACTGGCAAAGTTGAATACGGCATCGGCCCCTACACCGCTGAGGGTTAGCGTATTTCCCGCGCCCATGGTGATGTTACCCGAATCTGCGGTGACCAAAAAGCCCGTGAAGTCAGCTGCGGGGTCATCGATATTCAGAGAGAAGCCCGCGGCGAAATCGACGCTGGCACCGCGTAAGTCGAAATCGGTGAGCGTTGCTGCGATACAATCGATTTGCCCGGCCACGTTGAGCACGCCGCCCACCCGAATCGATAGATTCGTTGCCGTGGCATCACAGGTAATATTGTCGGCTGCGGTTTGATCGATGATGAACGAACCGCCGGTTTGGTTGATGTTGTTGGCAGTTTGCAATTCAAAGCCGTGGAAAACCTGATACGCCAGGTCTTGTCCCGAACCGGCTCGTGCTATCGCGGTTCCATCGACGCCATTATCCGCAGTGCCCGGACCGGCGCCACCAGAAACATTGGTATCGGTGCCCACGAAGGGAAAGAAAGACCCGCCGGTTGCGGAGACAACGTAGATTCGTCCACCACCACCGCCACCGCCATCTCCCGCAGAACCGTCACCACCGGCGCCGCCTCTGGCGTAGAACTTTCCGTTGGTGCCGACGAGACTGTTGGTGCTGACGATAGCGGTACCACCCGACCCACCGCCGCCGGCTTCATTGGATCCACCAACTTTTCCAGCCTCACCGTCGACGGAAACGATACCATTGTGGGTGAATGTTCCAGAGAGGATCAGCCGAACCCGGCCACCACCGTTGCCGCCATCGGCATCCGTATCACCCGCGCCACCGCCCGAGCCCCAAAAAGGCGCCCCGGTAATGAAGGAATCGCTCGTTTTGACACCAATACCGCCGGTACCGCTACCCGCTCCGCCCAAGCCGCCATGAGAACCACCGGGAGAACCATCGCCCGTAACCCCACCGAAACCCGTCGTCGAAGCAGTACAGACATTTGCAGGCGTCGTCGGTCCTTGCGCAGCAGCACCTGCAGCGATGCCGCCTTGACAACCGAGTCCCATCGCATTGATCTCGTCACCGGTGCTCGTCAACGTGAGATTGTTTAGCGTCCAGTCGACATTCGCATTGATTTTGGAACTACCGGTGAGCGTCAGATTTACCGTGGCATCGTTGATTGTGAACATGCCGTTGTCGTTGGCAGCCGTATCCGCTTCTGCGCCGTTAACGGTAATCCCCGACCAGGAATGCGTGCTGCTCGTGGCAAAATCGATATCGAGATCTGAACCCAAACCGTCGACTGTCAACGTCACGCCCGTTCCCATGGTGAACGTGCTGCCGGTGCCGTTGATGCTAACCGTTGCGCCGGCTGTGCCGACATCCAGGGCGAAACTGTTGTTTATGGTCAGTGTCGTGGTTCCCGTAAGTGCAAAGGTCGAGATGGAGGGAGCTGAACCACAATCGATGGAGCCTCTAAGCGTTAGAGTCTGCGCCGACAAGGCCGGCGTCGATGCGGCGGCAATGCCCGCGCCCGCCGGGCTACAGTAAAGATTGGTTGATGCGGTAGTATCCACCGTGATGGATCCGGTGCCCTGTGTTACGGCCACGTCATCGAAGGAAAACCCGTGGAAGAATGTAACCGCCGCAGCGCCGGCAGCGCCGTGGCGCACAAAGACGGTGCCCGTGCCGCCGACGACGCCGGTCCCCGTTTTCGCACCGCCGGTCACGACGAAGTCGCCTGCAACGAACGTATCGCCACTATTGGCTTGGACAGCGATCTTACCACCACCGCCACCGTTGCTATTGCCCGTGCCACCGCCGGCGCCACCCTTGGCCTCGAAGGTGCCCGCTCCCTGCGCGATTAGTGCATTGACGTAAACCGAGCCACCGGAACCACCACCACCATTATTCGCACCAGCAACACCATTCGCTCGGATGACACCGTTATTGATCAAACGCCCCACGCCCGTCAGAAGTTCAAGTGAAACCACGCCACCACCGGCGCCGCCGTTGTCACCGGCACCACCGAAACCGGCACCTCCGGAGCCCCAAAGCTCGGGCGCCATCGCGGGGCCATAGCGGCCGGTATTTGCCCCGGAGATACCACCATAAGCGCCACCCTGGGCCGGGTCTGCCGACGCACCGGCACCAGTCGCGCTCACCGCGCATTCGGCTGAGCCGTCAAGCCCGGAACCATTTGCCGCATTCGTACCACCCGCACAACCGAGGCCATCACTTGAAATAACACCGCCGGGCTCAACAAGCACCTCGTCGGCAATGAGCTTGCCGACGAAGCCCGTATTCGTAAGATCCTGCGGGATGGTCAGCGTGGCACCAGCCTTGACCAAAAAGGTCAGACCACCGCAGGCCCAACCCGTGGTATCCGTTGGCGTACCAAACGTGTCGGCCGCGCCACCGTTACTAATGGTAATGATACCGTTGGCCAAGCCATCGTCATCCATCGCGCCATTGTCTACCGCCGGACAAGCGGCACCCATCGCCTGATGCGACACACCCATTGTTAATGCAAAACCACCTAAGACTAAGAGGCCACGAAATCTCATCGACGCACCTTCCTGAAGCCAAGGGACAAACACCCGGCCTATGCTGAAACCGCAAAGAGTTGAAAGCGAAATTTTTACGATGCCAAAGTTTAACAGAAGCGACGGCCATGCGACAACATATCCGGCATTCAATATTCAAACCCAACAACACCATGGTTTGGAATAGGCGGCCTTCCGTACGTGTTGAACCATGCATCGAATAGTGAGTCTAACACCCCGCAGGCTTGCCAGAAATTGTTGGGACTGCTATTTTCGAATTACATTCTAGGAGAACGACATGTCGGATAAATACCCTCTTGTTCTGGCTTGCTTCGGCCTTGCCATTCTCGCATGCGACGCCAAGCCCAAGGCAGCCCCAGCGACAGCGGAATCCAAGGCTACCTCGACAAACAAACCAGCGACCAAGACCGCCAGCACCGCCAAGGGCGCCCTGGCGCGACCCAGCGGCAAATCCAAACCCGCAACAGCGACCTACGTGGACGGTCTGAAGAAGCGCAAACACCGCGGCCTCCAACACGCTCACCCCGCACTAAAAAAGGCCGTAGATAAGGTACTGATGTTTTGCGACGTGCAGGACCATGGCCCCATTCGCAGCTGTAAAAAGCCAGAAGTCCTCGAAAAGCTCAAGACATTGGAAAAAACGCTGTGGCCCGATGAAATCGTATTGAGCTATTGCCACGGTATGGCCGACTGGGATTTTCTCGCCAAGAACCTGGCAACCGTGCGGCTCAATACGATTGTTACACCGGATAAGGCTGCAAAAACCAAGGCTTCCGTTGGGCTCGACTGTGTTTTGATGGCCATCAAGAGCGGGCTTTTGCCCCCCTATCAGATGCATATCGGTATCCGGGTCGCCACCTTACTATCCGGACCTCTGGGCAAACAGGAGTCCGTCCTCCAATCTATCACTGACCCCACGAAGAAATCGTTCAATCACCGGGCCTACTATGCCAACCTCTGGGGTGGCGGTCGCCTAAGCGCCCTGCCAAAAATCGCCTCCTACTTCTCTGCGCTCAAAGACCCCGTCCTCAAAGAGTCGCTGATGCGAGGTTTTGAAAGTGGTGCCAAGCCGGAAAAGGCGGAGCTCAAGCCGCTTTGCGCTTTTCTATCCCAGGCCATGGCCGACGAAGACGTCGGCAGCGCGGACTACGCTGCGAAGATCGCTGCAGGAAGCTGTCCGTCACTCTTTGGGCAGGTCATCGAGAAGCTTAGCGCCGCTGACAAACGCAATGGGCACGTCCTTTTGCATGTAAAGACGCTCACGGCGCTGATGGCGAGCAAACCAAATGCAAAGCAGAAGAAGGCCATCCTCGACCAATACCAGCTCATCGCCTCGAAAACGCTGAATAACTCAGGCGTGCGCAGCTATGCCTTTCGAGAGCTAACTAAGGCGGATTCCCCTCGAGCAAAAAGGCTCGTCAAAGCCTCCAAAGACGATGTATTGATCGTCAAACTGGGCAAACAACTGCATAAATAGCCACCCGGAAACGGGGTCCAACCCGCCCGCGAGTCGCTACGGTCCGCCCAATCCAGCCGGGCGAATCCGATAGACCAAATCCCGGCCGCCTAGAACACCAACGGTACCCCAATCCAATAGAGCCCCCCCGCAGCTCGGCGGATGTACGTGGCGCAGGCTCCTACGGGCCGAGTTGAAATGCGCGCCCCGCTGCGCTTCCGCTATCGATGGCCGATCGCCGAGGGCCGATCGCCGAGGGCCGATGACCGACGACCGATGACCGACGACCGAGGGCCCACGACCGAGGGCCGATGACCGACGACCGAGGGCCCACGACCGAGGGCCGATGACCGACGACCGAGGGCCGACGACCGTTGGCCGATGGCCAAGGGCCGATGGCCAAGGGCCGATGGCCAAGGGCCGATTACCGATGGCCAAGGGCCGACGACCGACGGCCGATGACCGACGACCGAGGGCCGATGACCGACGACCGAGGGCCGAGGGCCGAGGGCCAATGACCTACCTAAACTGCGGAAGGATGCTCGACGAATGCCTATCCAACAGATGTTGGGAAGACTTGAACTATGAATAAAAAGAAAGGGAAAAGCGGGCGGCCTGAACGGCCGCCCGCTGATGGGAAAGTGCTACTGGACGGTTAGGGTGTCATCGTCCGTATCCGAACGTGCCCCCGTATCCTTATCACCGGCCGAGGTGTAGATAGCGCCAACGAGGCCGCTACCCGGAGCAAGGCCGAGTACCCAGGAGTTGAACAGACGTTCGTTACCTTGGCGGTTGGCGTTGGCACCGGTTTGCGACAACGTACCGTTGAAGGTATCAACAACCTGCGCGATATGGCGATCGGCAATCGCTTCTTTGATAGGAGCGAGATGGCCGTCGAGATCCATATCCATGTTGCCGGAAACATCGAAGGTAAGCTGGCGAACATCCACCGCGTCTTCGGTACCGCCAAATTGGTCATAGAAGTCAACCTCGAGTAACCCGATAACACGCGCTTTGCCACCCACGGCAACCGTTGGTGCGGTGATTTCGAAGTCACGCTGGTCTTCTGTGAAGACCGCCAAGCGGAAGTTGGCAGCGCCAACACCAGCTTGGAACGGAACGCGGCTGCGATTGATCGTACCGTAGTTGACCAAGGTCTCCCTCAGGTGAACGAAGATATCGTGCGCACCGGAGAGCTTGGAGTCCGTGGCGTCGCCGTCATCGGTGTTGTCACCGCCCTCATCCTCTCGAGGTACCTGGATGTTGAATCGCCACATGGTGGCATTACCCCAACCACTACAACTTGGTGGGAAGTTCGTTCCCGAACAGGCGATGGAGTTATCCATCGTACCGATGATCGCCCCGTCGGGGTTCACTTCGGCGGTGGCGACTGCGAGTGTGTTGAACGGCCCAGTTGGGTCGATGGTCATTGGACCACCGTTCGCACGGTCCGTCAAATCGTCTTCAAAGTCAGAAGCGAGATGGAGGTCAGGTGTAACCGGCCAGCTGTCGTCATTTTGCAACGTGACACCGTCGCTAAGGGTACCAGGATAGAGAGCACCCCATGGGTTGGCATCGTCCGCAAAGTCGGTCACGAAGTCGACACCCACGCCAGTACCAACGCCATCGACGGCCTGAACCGAGAGGTTCCAACCATTCCACACGCCGATATTGGCGATATCTGGGGAGATGACCTCGGCGACGTTGTCGGTGATGTCCTGGGTAACCGCATCGGGCCAGGTACCGACAATACGCCAATCAGCTTCCGTGCCCGCCAATTCACAGACGTTCGGCGAGCGAACGTTTGCTTCCTTAGCAGCCATCGTGGTGACGATAGCGCTACAACCCGTTGGGTCGGTCGCACCGATGACGTTACGACCGACGATCGCGATGGACGCGAAGGCGACGTCGTATGCCGTAATCGTAATGGTGTCTTCGAAGGTGAGGTATTCGACCTTCAGGACACTACTGCTACCCGAGACACCATTTTCGATGAGCACGAGGCCGGTGTGGTTGTTGAGATAACCACCGTCGGTGGCGTCCCAGATACCGGTACCGGTCCAGTTCGCGAACGTGTTGGGGTCGTCGCCGTCGATGCGGTCCGTTGCCTCAACCGTACCATCCGCGTAGGTGATACAAGCATAGAAATCCATGACGGAGGTTTCAAGCATTCTCATATCCGGCGCGGGTGCGTCGAAGCAGCTCTTGTCTCCGGTTTGGATGAAGACACCCGTGGGTAGTCTATTGGTGGTTTTGATGCGGATTTCCTCGTAGACCTTGGAGTCTGCAGGATCGGTCCACGTACAGTAGACATCACCGGTACCGGTTGTGTAGCCCTTGTTGGGATCACCGCAGTTATTACAGACAACGGCCACACCCTCAATGTTTACATCGTCGGGATAGGTGTTGCCTGCGGGATTACAGTTTGCATTGAACATGCTGAAAATCATGTTCAATTCTGGGTCAACGGTTGGCCCTGGAGCCTTGAAACCAAGACCGTCTTCGTCGTCGGAACCACGGAAACAGTCCGGAGTACCTTCAGCGGTGGTGTCAGAGTCACCGTCGTCATAGCAGTTACCAGTACAACCATTTTGGCCGTCGCCCAATGAAGGAGCGTTACCCTGGGTGGTGCTGAAGTTCAGGGTACCATCGGTGGTAGCGCCACGGGTGACGCCCATACATTTGACGGTACCACCGCTATTGGTGCAGCTATAGCCGATAGGTCCGCCAGCAGGCGTTAGGTCGACGGTGAGGCCGTTTTCGGTCAGACCGGTAACCTTGATGTCCGCTTGAGAATAGAGGTTCAATTCCCAGTCGGCTTTCTGCGTGGAACCGATACGCGTCATGGCATTCGGGGTCGCCGAAATCGTACAGCTACGGAGACGGTCAGCGTTGACGTGAATCAATTCTTCAGAAGAAGAACTGGCATAGTCGCAACGGATACGTGCGTCGCCATTTTCCACACCATCGGCAATTGCCGTGATGTTCATCCGCTCGTTAACCGTATTGCTTACCGATGCTACGCTGGAAGCTTGGGCCAAGGTTGGATGCAACGCCTGACAATTCGTGGTTTCTTCACTGACGTCGAGACGATAGTGATTCTGGCTGTAGAGGTTGTTTGTAGCGCCAGCGTCGTACATGACAGTACAAGATTCACCCACGAGCGCGGTATTCGGGACGTCATAACCTTCAGATACGAAGACCTGCGTGGCGTAGTACCGAAGCGCGTTATAGCCCGGAGTTGGGCAGTTCGAACCGGAAGTACCGAAGTCGGCCCAGATTACGCCGTCTTCACCTGCTTGGTTGCTGTCGTCCGAGCAGTCAGCTGCGTAGAACAAGTCGGACGTGGTAGCCCCCACATAGGTAGCAAGCGCACCGTCTTCCTGATCATTGTACGTGGTGGCACTGGTGTAATCTTCATTATGCATACCGAAACCGGTGAGAACGGTTAGCCACGTACCGTTAGGTGGTGAGTTGCCGTAGTGGATGGTACCGCAAACGTTGAGCTGCGGACAATCCCACACACCAGGGTCACCAATTGCACCGTCAGGCGAGCTGTCGCAGGTTCTGGTGGTACCATTGTAGGTGTAGGCAGCACGAACACGCGTAGCACGATTGACGTTGTTGTCGCTCATGCTTGTCATGGTGTGCTGGTTAACGTCATAGAGACCTTTGGTGGTCGCACTAACGGTAACGGCTGCAACGGTGTCGCCAGCGCCGAGGCCCGTGGTGTCCCAAACGGTGTTCGGGTCGTTGGTGAGCTCGATCGCATAGCATTCCGTATCGAAGTCGCTGGTACAGTTACAGGTTTCGCCCTGCTTGCTGTACCAACCAAATGCGCGATACGGCTGGCTGAATGCAGAGAGGTTCGGTAGCAGTACATTGTACCGGTCATTTTCCTGCGTTGCGGTGTTGTATGCCGGAGTAGGTCCGTCACCGGTGGAAAGCTGACCAGGATCCAAATCGGTCTTCCATTCGCGGAAGGCGCGGATGCTGCCGGTATAACCATAATTGTCAATCGTGCCCACGGTTCCGCGATAGGCCGGAACGACCGTTACGCAGACAGGCACTTTATTGACGACGTCGAGCGTTGCAGAACAGGTGGCGGTTTCACCATCGACGAGCACGCTCGCGGAGATGGTAACAGGGCCAGTGGTGGTACCGAAGTTGAAGTTCTGACCGTTGGTCGCTTGATTTGGCGTTTGAACGGCAGCCATACCACTATTGCTGCTGGTCCATACCGTACCGGGGTCCTTTGAACGGTTGACGCAGTATTCGTCGTCAGCGGTCGTACAGGTGGATTCCCAGGTCAAAACAGAGAGTTCGCGATTTTGAATACCCGCTGGCATCTCATCGTTCTGATCTGTCGTATTGCAGAGCATGTTGGGGCCAGTACAGGCATTGGCCTCGGCTGTGCTCGGGAACTCGGTGTGGTCATTGCTCAACACGCAGCCGTTGATGGTAGCGGGAGTGATGATAACCGTTTCGCTACCCGTAGCGGAGTTGTTTCCGAAGGCCGTGGTGCAGTTTACACCACCACCAATGGGTCGTGCGAACGTGGCGTTGACGGTTTCGACACCGACATTGTTGCTATCCGCGCGATATTGGAAACCGCCCATGCCATCGGCAAGGGCTTTGTGATTCAACTGGCCATAGTCACCGCACGAAGCACTGCCATACTGAGCGTCGCATGTGTTGCTCGCATTGTCATTGTCCGATAGAAGGCTCTCGACACCGGCCGCAGTCCTGATGCTTACACTTCGACCGAGATAGAGGAGGTTATATTCGTCACCGACGGCTGGGTAGGCTGCATTCCAATAACCGTCATTAGACAGCGCGGTTGCGGGATCCGAAGCGGGTACCGTCTCGGAATAATCCTCGTAGTAACACCAGTTGGTGTAGGTGTGGGCCATGCTGCTACGAAGTTCTCGCCACATAGTGCTAGTTGCTGGGTTCAAGTCGCTGGTTGCAACGCTGGAACGGCCGCAAAGGTTGTTGACCGAGAAGTTGACCGAGTTGGCACCGCTACCGAAAGCGACGACTGCGTCGAGAACCGTGGTATCGCCATTGGCGATGCTGTCGGGCGTGGCCGTCAAAGTCAGGCTTTGGGGACAACCACTAACGATGCTCAGTGTTGTGGAAGCATTGTAGTTGGTGGTGGTGCCTTTGGGCGTGAAGTTAACTTCGATTTCAGCGCTCAAGGTCGATGGCAGATCGCTATTGGTGAGCGGTGCAAACGGATGGACGCTGAGGTCGGTCAGGTGAACGATACCGTCCTCGTAGGGTTGGTCGGCGACGGTGATATCAGCGACGGAATCATCGTTGGAGTTCCAACTGAAGGTACCATCGATAACGTTGGCACCGGTGCAAGTTCGATGATCGGCATGTCGACTAGGCTCGGTGTCGCAGTCACGCAGAGGAACGATGGTGCCGTTGTTGTAGTGACCCAAGGGTACGAAATTGATGATCAGGTGACGATCGACGTTTTCGTAAAGATAAGGCACCGTTGGGTTTTGAGGATAGATGGATACGCTATCCAGTGCGCGTGGTCCAACATCCAAGAGCAAGTCGTTGGAAACGACCGTTACGAGGCCCTTGGTGTAGACGGCGCGGACGTAAACGCCCTGGCAAGCATTGGGGTTTGACCAGGTGAAACAACTTTCGTCGTCGATTTGGATCTTGCCCTTGGTTGTAGCATTCGGGAAGGCTGCGATGTTCAGACTACCGGGGCCAGCATTACCATTACCGCCACCACAATCTTCGTCGGCCAAAGGCGCATTGTCTTGGTCGGCGCAGGTGATTTCGTTGGGTTGTAGCGCCGTGGCGACGGTATGCCAGGCACTGGCACCGTTGTCATGGTACTTCGCTGTGGTTTTACCGATATGCGTGAACCACTTTACCGTTGCGTCATTGGTCAAGTCGACGGTGCCAGCGGTATCCTCTAGGGTCGCCATGGCGGTACAGTCGATTTCTTGGCCGGTGACTACGGTGGTGGGACAGCTTACGGTGAGGATCTTAACCTCGGCGGCTACGCAAGATGCGCCGCCGATGCCGTCGGCTTTACAGAAGGACTGCGCCGCACAATCGTTTGCACAGGCACCGCAGTTATCTTCGTCGGTGAGAACGTCGACGCATTCCGTGCCACAAAGGGTGGTACCGGAAGGACATTCGCAAACACCCGCATTACAGGTTTCGGACGCTGCGCAAGCATTGCCGCAGGAACCGCAGTTCGCTTCGTCGTCTTGCCAGTTGACGCAGGAGCCGCCGCAATCTTCGAGGCCGGTTCCGCATTGTGCTTCGCAAACACCGTTGTTGCAGACTTCGTTGGCAGCGGTATCGCATGCGTTGCCGCAGGCAGCCGCGCCGGTTCCGCAATTTGCAGGATCGGTGAGGGTATTGGTGCAGGTACCGTTACAGTCAATTTGACCGGTGGCACAAGCGCAAAGTCCAGCTTGGCAGCTAAAGCCTGCGGCGCCGTTACAAACGATGTCGCAGTCGCCGCAGTTGGCGTTGTCCGATTGAAGTGGGACGCAGCTACCGCTACAAAGTTTGTTAGGAAGTACGCAGGCGGTTCCCGCGCAAACACCATTGATGCAGTTTTCGCCGGCGTCACATGCGTTGCCGCAGGTGCCGCAGTTAGCGGAATTGGTTTGGGTATCGGTGCAAGTGCCGTTGCAGTCTTCTTGACCGGTTGGGCAGTCGCATTTGCCGCCGGTGCAGAATTGACCGGTGGGACACGTGTTGGCGCAGGTGCCGCAGTTGGCTTCGTCGCTGTCGGTGTCGACACATTGGCCGCTACAATCGGTGAGGCCGGTTCCGCAACCTACTGGGTCACATTTACCCGCATTGCAGACTTCGCCCGATGCACAAGCGTTGCTGCAGCTACCGCAGTTTTTGGGATCGCTGTCGGTATCCGTGCATTCGCCGTTACATTCGGTTTTGCCGGTGCCGCACTGACAGGTACCTTGCGAACAAGCGAGGCCTTTGGTGCCATCGCATTTGTTGTCGCAGGAACCGCAGTTGTCGTTGCTGCTTTGGACGTCGATACAGTTTTTGTCCGGACCGCACTCCAATTTGGGTGCTTTACATTCGTCCGTACCTGCTTCGGCGTTGCCAGAGCCATCAGGAGCGCCAAAGTCTACGTCGTCGTAGCTTTTGCACGCACCCGCCATACAGAATTCGTTGCTGCCGCAGGAAGTCCCGCAAGCGCCGCAGTTGGAGCCGCTACTCTGAAGATCGTAGCAAGCACCGTTACATTCAGTTTCGCCAGCTGTTGGACAGCCTCCTGTTGATCCTTGGTCATCGGAACAGGCGGCTAAGAAGCCGACGAGTGCGAAGGACATCGTGAAAGCAGCTAAATGCCTTCCGATTGACCTACGCGCCTTGGTTGAACGAAGAGTCCCTCCCGAGCGAGAGGGACCGCTACAGCCGGAATTGCCCTGCATGCTGTCCTCCGTCTTCTCTGCATTAGAGAAGAAGTTTAAGTTGCCAATTGCCATTCTGTTGGCCCCCAATTTATTGTTTAACAAACTAAAATTCTTTCCGTTTTCATTGCCCATAAAAACGCCAAATTTGCGAGAAGCCCGAGGGCTACCCGCAGATCGGTACAGCGAAAAAATGGGATTACACGTCTGAGATTACGCCATTCCTATTGCAGATATGCTTTCCTGTCAATAAATTAATACCTTCTGCTGCGAGCAAGCTCGGCTTGCGGGCCTCCGCACAGCGACGGCTCGATCTCACAGCGCATCCCCAATAAGCTCCGTGTTTCTCCGCCAGTACTCTCCTTTCTACGCAAAGGGCGCGGTGAATGAACACCGACGCTCCATTGGCTTGGCGCGCGACCTCGCGAAGATCGGATCTTAAATTGTAGGGAATAGGTTTTCGCGATGAGCGTGTGAACGTTCGAATGAAATGTTCGTTCAAGGTCATAGAGCCAACTAAGCCAACTAAGTTATTAAGTCGCACCACTAACTAGGCGCTGTGACCAATCTTCGATTGGCCGCCGCCGCTATGCGGGGGTGGCGAAGTCACAGCGTATACAAATAGGCTTCATCATATATAGAGCTCGACCGAATAGGGTCTCACCGGAGATCCCTATCGTCGGTTTGTTCGTATTGTTTAGGGAGTTATAGATCCCAATGCACTGCGAGTCCGTCACCCCCGCTACGCGGCGGCGACCAAACAAGTTTGCTAGCAGTGTTAGGAGAAAATAGATCCAAGATTCGGATCCAAATGCGGCGGCTAAATCAAACGAGGCTGAATTGTACGCGAACTGCGTCATTCTAGACATCGGACACCCAATCAAGATTAAGCCACTAATTACTGTATGGCTCCAGTCTAGCAGCACTTCCGGTGTGCGGACAAAAGAAATCACCGCAAAATCGGTTTTTTTTTGCCCGAGTAGGACACTGTAGGTGTCTGTAACCCTTTCGCTTTTCGCTAGGTGATCGGCTCGAACACGATGTGTTTGCAAAATAATTCGGGCGGATCGGGGGGCGCCCTGCTCCCAGCGCAATCCCAACGCAACAACGATGAGCCCCTGAAATCGCGGGCTGCGGGAGGCAAAAAAGAGTAAGGGCGAGACCAGAAAGTCTGATCTCGCCCTTACAAAGCGTCCCCAACGGGATTTGAACCCGTGTCGCCGGCGTGAAAGGCCGGTGTCCTGGGCCAAGCTAGACGATAGGGACTGACACATGAGCCCAGAAGGATTCGAACCTTCGGCCAATAGATTAAAAGTCTACTGCTCTACCGGGCTGAGCTATGGGCCCTCATGCGCGAAACAGGTAACAGGAGGAGAGAATCGCTGTCAAGACATTCAATTGGAAAATCGACCTAAACGGGGCCCTGATGGCCGTTGCCGGGGCCACCTTGGCTCCGCGTAGATCCCCCGGCAACCCCAAGGCCGGCTCGACTACTATAAATGCGATAAATGGGGGCGAGGTCATGATTCGCAGCTTGACAGAAAAAGTTGGCGGCTCGTAGACTAGTGTTGTTAGGGAAATTTTTGAATTCATAGTTGTAGGCCCTGTTTTGAGGATGTCGAGGCAGCCGTGGGCAAGCGATCGGTAGCGGTCAATATCGGAGGTCAACGTTTCGTCGTCAAAAGCGATGCGGATCCGACGTATGTGCGCAACCTAGCCAGCTATCTCGACGATCAGATGGCCGAAATTCAAAAACCCAGCGTGAGGGCAGTTTCGAGCCAAAAGTTAGCGGTATTGGCGGCCCTCAACGTTGCCGATGAACTGTTTCAGGAGCGCAAGCGCCTCAAGGAGTTCAAGCGACGTGTTCGAAGCAAGTCCAAGGCGGTACTCGACTATCTAGAGAAGGAGGAAAAGAAGTACTGTCAGGGAGAATGAGTTTTTAACGGTTTCCCTGCGCAGTATGCGACGTTGACGGATGCGAACCAACACCTCGAGTCTGGGAGCCTTCTCTTGTCGTGGTGTGCGAACCCCAAGCGGGAGCGCCTAAAGCGACTATGAGGCGCCCACTTGTCCAGAAGTATTCGGACCCATTACGGTTCGAGCAGTCGACTGAGCAGCTGTGCAGGGAACTTTTTTTATTGCCGAGACAACAATACCGGCCGTGCCCCTTTTCGTATTTACCCGCTGTTAACATGGACGTTGTTAATAAACGGTTGTTGATAAACGAGGGATAACCAATAGATTACTGGCCCGTCAGTACGCAGAGCCGGATATGGCGTCGTCGCCACAGAGAGCGTACCAGGTATTAGCCCTGTTATTATGAAAGCCTAGTCCCATTTGGCCTTTTGCCCTCCAGGCAGCGACACCGTAAGAAGTACCCAAAGTTACCCCTCTTGCCGCCGAGATGTCTTGCGGTGGCAGCCACGAGAAGATGGCGGTTGGGAATTGTCACTCGGCCATATGGCAACGAGGAGATCCCATTGCCCTGGACCCTGATTATAGCGATTGCGCTAGGCGCTTTAGCCCTCGGGCTATTGGTCGGCGTGACGATTCAGCGGGCGATGGCACGGCAAAAAGATGGTTCATCGGAGGAGCAGGCCACCGAAGTTCTAGAAGCGGCCCGTACCGAAGCGAAGACCATCAAACGAAATGCGGAACTGGAAGCCAAAGAACTCCAGCTCCAAGCCCGTGCCAACGCTGAAACCGAAAACAAAGAACGCTTGGCCGAACTCCAGCAGCAGCGAGATCGTCTGCTCAAACGCGAAGAGGGAATGGAAAACCAAAGCACCCTCCTCACGGAAAAGGAACTCGGCCTCCAACGAAAGGATGAAGAACTCGGAAAGCGAGAGCAGGCGGCGGAAAGCAGCGCAAAAAGTGCCCAAGAGGCGGTAGCCAAAGCTGACGAGCGTTTGCAAGAACTCGCCCAAATGACCACCGAACAGGCCCGCGACTTGCTCATCGAACGCATTCGAGACGATGCCAAGAAAGCCGCGGCGGCCGAAGTCAGGCGAATCGAAGAAGAAACCGAGGCGCAAGCGAAGGAACGATCCACAACGATCATCGCCACGGCCATTCAACGCTATGCCAGCGATTTTGTCAGCGAGCGCACGGTCTCCGTCGTACAGTTGCCCAGCAATGATATGAAAGGGCGAATCATCGGCCGAGAAGGTCGCAATATCCGCGCCCTCGAAGCAGCCACCGGCGTCGACCTGATCATCGACGACACGCCGGAAGCGGTGATCCTATCCTGTTTCAATCCGGTTCGGCGAGAAGTTGCGAGGCTGGCGCTCACGAAGCTCATCGCCGACGGCCGCATTCATCCATCGCGTATCGAAGAAGTGGTTGGCCGTTGTACCGACGACGTTGCGGACGATTGCCGCGAAGCTGGTGAACAAGCGGTTTTCGATTTAGGTCTTCACCGCGTCAACGGTGAATTGGTTCGCGCTCTCGGTGAACTGAAATTCCGTTCGTCTTATGCGCAGAACCTGCTGCAACATAGCGTGGAAGTCGGTTTTGTAGCGGGCGCTATCGCGGCAGAGTTGGGTACCAGCATCAAACAGGCACGACGAGCGGGGTTGTTGCACGACATCGGCAAAGCCGTTCCCCACGAAGTTGAAGGCACCCACGCTGAAGTCGGCGCTCATTTGGCCAAACGACATGGTGAATCGGCAAAAATCGTTCAAGCAATCGCTGCTCACCACGGCAACCCAGAACCGACCACACTGTTGGCGCATATCGTGGCCGCAGCAAATCAACTCAGTGCCCGTCGTCCGGGCGCCCGACGCGACAAGCTCCAGGCTTATGTCCAACGCCTACACGATTTGGAAACGATCTGCACCGGCTATGCCGGGGTTCGCAAGGCCTGGGCGATTCAAGCGGGGCGCGAGATTCGCGTCATCGTCGAAAACACCGAGGTTTCCGATGATATGGCGGTCATGCTGAGCAAGGATATCGCGAAGCAGGTCGAAGACGAGATGAGCTATCCGGGACAGGTCAAAGTCTGTGTGATTCGGGAGTCTCGAGCAAGCGATACAGCACGCTAGCGTTCTTGTAGGTTTTCGGTACTCGGTTTTCGGTACTTGGTTTTCGGTACTAGGTTTTCGGTACTCGGTTTTCGGTACTAGTTTTTTGGCTTTCGGTTCTCGGTTTTCGGTTTTTGGTTTTCGGTACTCGGTTTTCGGTACTTGGTTTTCGGTACTCGGTTTTCGGTACTCGGTTTTCGGTACTCGGTTTTCGGTACTCGGTTTTCGGTACTCGGTTTTTTGGCTTTCGGTTCTAGGTATTGGGTACTAGGTATTAGACAGTGCGTATTTTGGCCATCGGTGATGTCGTGGGCAAACCCGGCCGCCAGGCGGTGCGGAAGCTACTGCCCGAACTCATTGACTCCCAACAACTCGATTTGGTTATCGCGAACGCCGAAAATGCGGCGGGTGGTTCTGGGCTCACGGCGGAAACCGCAGAGGACCTGCTCACATTGCCCGTGGCGATGCTTACGGGCGGCAACCATACCTGGCGCTACAAAGAAGTGCTCAAGCTCTTAGAACGCGACCCACGTATACTACGGCCTCTGAATTTCCCAGAAGGCACGCCCGGCCGAGGCTACGGCATCTGCGAAACGGCCGGTGGCGTGAAAGTGGGCGTAATCAATTTGCAGGGACGTGTGTTCATGGACCCGTTGCCCAGCCCTTTTGAAGCGGTGCTCGCGGCCATAGAAGAGCTGAAGAAGGAAACCCCGTTGGTCGTCGTCGATATTCACGCGGAGGCCACCAGCGAAAAACGTGCACTCGGCTGGTTTCTCGACGGGAAGGTCAGCCTCGTCTTTGGTACCCATACCCATGTGGCCACCGCCGATGAAGAAATCTTACCGCAGGGTACTGGCTATATCACCGATATCGGCATGACCGGCCCGTACGATTCTGTGATCGGCATGAAAAAGGAAGCGATCCTCGAGCGTTTTCTCACCATGCGTCCTACCGCATTCAATGTGGCCAAAGGCGATACGCGACTCTGCGGCGTCATCGCCGATTTGGACGAAGAAACAGGTAACTGCCGCTCAATTGAGCGCGTACGAATTCAAGTTGGAGACGGCCCCTAGAACCGAAAACCTAGAACCGAAAACCGAGTACCGAAAACCAAGTACCGAAAACCAAGTACCGAAAACCAAGTACCGAAAACCAAGTACCGAAAACCGAAAACCTAGAAGCAACCCCCATTAGGCGACGACGATGACACGATCAGTTTCGGAACAGATGGACATACTCGGCCGCGGCATAGTGCCTCGTATCTGGCAGGATATGAAGGCCCCCCTTGAGGCCAAACTCAAAGAGGGACGCCCGCTGCGAATCAAATGCGGCTTCGACCCAACCGCCCCGGATCTTCACCTCGGCCATACGGTCGTAATGCATAAGATGCGTCAGTTTCAAGAGCTGGGACATCACGTGGTTTTCCTGGTGGGCGATTTTACCGCGATGATCGGCGACCCCACGGGAAAGAGCCAAACACGGCCGCCTCTGACCGAAGAGGAGGTCTTGAAGAACGCCGAAACGTATAAGAAGCAGGTGTTCAAGATCCTCGATCCCGAACAGACGGAGGTCAGCTACAACAGTAGCTGGCTGTCGCCGATGACGGCGCAAGACATGATTCGACTGGCTGCCAAATATACGGTCGCGCGACTTTTGGAACGCAAAGACTTCCGCACACGTTTCGAACAGCAACGACCGATCAGCGTCCACGAATTTCTCTATCCCCTACTTCAGGCCTACGATTCTGTAGCACTCAAGGCCGACGTTGAGATGGGCGGCAGCGACCAACTCTTCAACCTGATGGTCGGGCGCGTGATTATGAAAGAATACGATCTGCCGCCCCAGGTCATTTTGACGACCGATCTGTTGATCGGCACCGACGGCCATATGGAAGACGGCGAATTGGTCGGTGAAAAGATGTCCAAGTCGTTGGGCAATTATATTGGCGTCGACGACCCAGCGTCAGGCGAAGACGGAATTTTCGGCAAAGTGATGAGCATCTCTGATGAGTTGATGTGGCATTATTATGAGATCCTTTCCGCCATTTCCCCCGAGGAACTCAACACGCGAAAACAGGGGCATCCGAAGGAAGCGAAACGCGCATTGGCGCTGGAAACAACGGCCCGCTACCACGGCCAAGCAGCAGCCGATACCGCCGCCGCTGATTTTGACAGGCTTCATCCCGCAGCGGGTGCATCGCGAGGCGTGCCCGAGGATATCGAAACCGTCGAGCTTGGAATCGAGGCAAAGAAGATCTTTGTATCGAAAGTCCTCGTCGAGGCAGGGCTAGCCAAGAGCAACGGCGAAGCAAGACGATTGATCGCCCAAGGCGGTGTTCAGGTGGACGGACAGCGTGTTGCCGAAAGCAGCGAAGAACTCGCCCAAGGCGGTACCTACGTGATCAAGGTGGGCAAACGCCGCTTTCGTCGCGTCGTTGTCAAATAGGCTCCAAGCCCTCGCCCTCGTCTCCACCCTCGTCTACGGCGGCCTCCCACAATAATCGCCATTTTTGCTTCGCTTCCCCGTCGAGAGCCATAGGCTGCACCTCAATTCGGTAGCCGCCGTTCGCTTCAGCACAGAGGGTTACCGTGCCCCAAAGTTCGAAGCCACCGACCGGCGACGAAAGCATCAACTGAATGAGCGTATTTTCCTGAACAAACGTCGTTCCCATCAGCCCGAGCCCGTCGGGAGAAAGGTACTGGGCCTGATAACGTTGACCACTTGCACTGCCCAACCCGCTTGCCTCAAACGAAATTGAACGCTGGCGTCCCATGAGAGTCGAATGGGGCTGCGATACGCGAGAGCGCCGCGCAGGCGCAAAGGGAGAGGGAAGCCCCAAGGATTGAATGGCGTCGGGAATTCTTGGCAGGAATTCGGCAACAGCCTGACATTCACGAGCATCCCGCAACGAATTGAGGGGAGATAAATCCACCGCGGCCACCGCCGGCTGACGGTCGAGTATTTCAATCACGTCGTCGGATGCTGCGGTCAGCTGTGTGAATTCGCCAAATTCACTTTTGGATGGTCGAAGATGGTGCCCGGATACGACTTCGCGGATCATGGCAGGGAGTTTCCATTTTTCCACCATCACCAAACCCAATTCCAAATGGTAGCGCTCCACGACTTTCATCCAGTCGTGCACGGGCCGAGGTGCCGCATTCGGGTCCCCTTCGATAATTTCCTCGATACAACCGATGGCGATCACCTTGCCAAAATCGTGAAGTAGTCCCGCGACGAACGCTTCGTCCACTGGCAGATTTCTTAGCCCAGCCAACCGGCGACATATTTCAGCGCTAATGATCGCGTGTCGCCAGACGAGATGTTTGATTTGCAGGAGGGGGCCAGCAGAGGCGACCATTTGTCCAAGCCCCAGGGCCATGACCAGATTGACCAACTCGCGCGTGCCAATTCGGGTAACCGCTTGTTCGAGCGAACTGATGACGGCGCCTCCGTAGGCGGCTGAATTCGCGCGGCGCAAGACGGATGCTGCAAGATACTGGTCGGCACCAATGATCTGGGTCAGTTCCTTCATACCGTAGTTCTGCGAACCGATGAGACGGCTGATCTGTTCGGCAGCGGCAGGATAGGGAGGAATCCGCGCGCGGTCTTGGGAGATCAGGGCGACGATTGCTTCGTCCAATTCTCCTTCGCCCCCGTTGTTATTGTTGTCGTCATCATCATTCAGCGTAACCTGCGTCTTGATTTGCCGTAGGGAACTGGGCAACGGCGTTTGGTCGGTTTCGCAATCATCCAACCCCGTACCGCTTTCGGGCCAGGCCAGTTCGCCGTCCATTTGCGGAAGTTGCAGGTCTGCGCTTGTCTCCTCGTCGTCTTCGTCGCTGCCATAGCTAATCTCTAGCGATGGGTCGGAAAGACCGTCGGCCAACGCTCCCGCGATGGCATGGGTCTCCACCCGGACGTGCTCGTCATCCATCAGCGTCTCGATTCCGGTGGTGCCTTCGTAATCCTCGGAAAAGGCCGTTTTCAGCCAGGCCGACAGTGTGCGGGCGTTCATGAGTTCTGGAACGTCAGACGTTGCGCGTTCCAAATCAGCGAGCATGGCATGCATCGACTGATAGCGTTCCTGTGGTTGTCGCGCCAGAGCCCTGGACACCACGGTTTCAAGCGCTTTGGGAACCAACGGATTGAGTTGCAGCGGTGAGGGAATTTCACCATGGACAACATTGTCCATGGTGTTGAAGTCGTTTTCGCCAGCGAAGAGATCGCTGTTGGTTAGCAATTCATGAAGCACAATACCGAGCGAGAAGATATCCGAGCGATGGTCCAGATCGCCCCCTACGACCTGCTGAGGTGACATATAGGCAAACTTCCCTTTCACCGCGCCGCCCATGGTTCGCGCAAGACGCGTGCGCGCTTTGGCAATGCCAAAGTCGATTAGCTTGACCTCGCCCGTGAATGAGATCAGCACATTCTTAGGGTTCACGTCACGATGAACCAAATGCATTGATTCGCCCGATGTATCGCAGCGCGTGTGAGCATACGCAAGAGCCTCTCCTATTTGCTGCGTGATATAGAGAACCATAGAAAGAGGCATGGGATGCCCCGACGTCTTAAAATGGTCGCGTACCTTCCCCAAGTGTTGGCCATGAACATATTCGAGCGCGATGAATTGCCAGCCATCTACGTCCCCAAATTCGACGACCCTAACGATATTGGGATGGTCGAGCTGAGCGGAGATCTTCGCCTCGTCGATGAACATCAGGACGAATTCTCGGTCGCCGGAGTATTGCCGCAAGATGCGTTTCAGCGCCACGGAACGCGAACCACCGCCAACCCGCATGGCATAGAAAACCTCTGCCATTCCGCCGAGTCCAAGCCGATCGTAGAGATCATATTGGCCGAATCGCTGGGGTTTAACCAAACTCACGCTCCCAAAACGGGCTCCCCTCACCGCGAGAAGAGACGATGGATATCGAACGGTGCTTGAACGATGATATCGGATTTGCTAACAGATACAAGCGACACCCCGGACCCGTCACTACTCCCGGCGCTATTACCGCATGATCTATCGAAAGAACTCTTTGACAGCTCTAATCGTGACGCTGACTCTGTTGGGCTGCAAATCGGATGAAACAGCCCGATCGCCTCGGCCTGAGGCAGCAAAGGCCAGCCCCACCAGCAACAATGCCGGCAAAAACGCTGCCACAAAGCGGCTCGTTGTGGACGATCCCGCCGCAAAGCAGCTCGTCGTAGACGATCTCTCCTTCGCTGGCCCAGCAGGGCACCGCAAAGAGGCTCTGTTTTCCCGCGGCGAAACGGTGCTCTGCCTCTTCACACTCGCGGGCTATCAGCAGGAAGACAAGAAAGTCGAGCTGGTGGGAGCGCTCGAAGTCCACGACCAACAAGGCCGATTGGTATTTCGCAAAGCAGGGCTCGCCCTCGCCCAAGGCGCTGCACTCAGCGAGAAACCGGGTCGGCTGAGGGCTATGGCGAAAGTCGCCTTGCACCGGGCAACCCCCCCAGGGCGCTACACGCTCAACCTCTCCGTTCACGACAAGCTCGCGCACCGAAAATCACAAGCGAAGGGCGTATTCGAGGTGCTGGGTACCGCTTACCAAAAGGCCGAGCAGCTCTCCTTGCGAAACCTCACGGCGGCGGCGGATAGCCGTTTGCCGGCCGGCTCGTTCTTCCCCTTGCGATTCGAGGTATCCGGTTTCGCCACGGCCCCGCTGGGCGAGACGCGCACAGGCCCCGCTATGGCGATAACGACCAAACTATCGCTCGTGGCCGAGCTGCACGACAAAGAAGGCAAGGTCATCAAGAAAGAACGTCGAAAACTACGGGGCGGCAGCCTGCCCCATGGACAACTCGATTTGCCTTTCGAGACTCAGTTCGCTCTACCTGCGGGTCTTGCCGCAGGTAAGTATATGCTATCGCTGAAGATCAACGATGAGCTGGGCAAAACCTCAACCCGGGGGAAAATCCCCGTGCAGGTCATTGCCAAATCGTTTGGCATCTACAATATCCATTTGCATGATGCGGGGCGGCTGCCTCGAGAAAGCTATCGGCTGGGCGAGAAGGCATCTCTGCGATTTTCGGTCCAGGGCTTCGCCACCCGGAAGGGCGCCGCCGAGCTATCGGTGGACCTTGCCGTGGCGGGCCCGAACGGTGGGGTCTACTTGATGCGCAAGAAGGCCGCGTCGCTCAGCGGCCCGAAGAGCAAGCCTTTCGCGGTTGCGGGACGGTTCCCCATGGAACTGCCGCTCACCCTGCCCGCTCTGGCGCCCACTGGAAGATACCGCATCGTTTTGCGGGCGAAGGACCATTTGAACCAGGGCATGGAAGTCGTGGCCGAACGGGTATTTCGCATTACCGGCAAGGCGCCCCGGCCCCTCGCCCGTTTTGCCATCGATCAATTACAGGTGAGGCGCCGCGCGGATCTACCGGAAATAAAAGGAGATACGTTTCGGGTGGGGCGGTCGTATTCCCTCACGGTACACGCGGGAGCCGCGACAAAAGAGGTGGCGAAAATGACTTACGAGGCGGATTTGCTGGGTAAGGTTCAACTCCGGCGCCTCGGCAAATTGCTGCACACCCAGGAGGGCGTCTTCAAGATAAAGCGTCGGTTCAACTACCGACCGCTACGAATTCAGCTCACCGGCCGATGGACCATTCCGGCCATGCTCCGGCCCGGGCTTTATGATATGGAATTAGTTCTCGAAAATAGATTGGAAGAGCGAATCAGCCAGCTGGTTCGGCGGATCGAAATCGTGCGAATCCCGAAATAGCGAGGAACGATGTTTGCCAGCAAGAAGATCAATATTAGCGACGACTTTCTACGATTTCGTGGAACAGATAAATACATCACGAGCGTGCCGCTTGAACACGCCGTGAATGCGGCCATCGCCCTAGAACGCCCCTTGTTGATCAAGGGCGAACCGGGCACCGGAAAAACCGTGCTGGCGCAACATATCGCTGATGCGATTTCTCTAAATCTCATTCGTTGGCAAATCAAATCGACAACGCGTGCCGCTGATGGCCTCTATGTCTACGATACGGTGCAGCGCCTACACGATAGCCGCTTCGGCGACGCGGACGTGGCCGACATTCGTCGCTACATTCGTCTTGGCCCACTGGGTGAGAGCTTCAAGACCGAAGAGCAAGTGGTTTTGCTCATCGACGAAATAGACAAGGCCGATATCGAATTCCCCAACGATCTGCTCCACGAATTGGATCAAATGTCGTTTGATATTGTTGAAACAGGTGACCACGTTACTGCGAAGAAACGGCCCATCTTGATCATCACCAGCAACAACGAAAAGGAATTGCCCGACGCATTCTTGCGGCGTTGTGTCTTTCACTATATCGACTTTCCTGACGAAGTATTGATGAAACAGATCGTTCGTGTGCACTACCCCGATATCGCCGACAAGGTCATGGCGGATTGTGTCGCCCGTTTCTTCGAATTGCGCAACGTTCCGGGTCTGCGCAAACGTCCTTCCACAAGTGAACTCCTGGACTGGATCGCCGCCTTGCGCCATGCGGGAGTCGATACGGCACAAATGGCGCTGCAGGTGCCATTTCTCGGCACGTTGATGAAGAACGAACAGGATATCGAAATGATCAATGCCGCCGCTGGACGCAGGCGCTAGCCTCCGATGCTCGTCGGATTTCTCTACGAATTGCGCCAACGCAAGGTGCCGGTTGGTATCCAGGAATGGATGTCGCTGCTCGAAGCGTTAAGTCAGGGGCTTCATCAAAGCAGCCTAACGGGGTTTTATCATCTCGCCCGTTCGCTTCTCATCCACAGCGAAACCTACTTCGATGCCTTCGATCAAACCTTCGCGCACTATTTTAAGGGCGTCGAAATCGAGGCCTTGGATTTGAGCAAGGAAATAGAGGAATGGCTCAACGATCCTGCCCGGCTTGAATTTCTCAGTCCGGAACAGCGCGAAGCGTTGAAGGCGCTCGATCTAGAAGAACTGCGACGGCTCTTCGAAGAGCGATTGAAAGAGCAACAAGAAAGGCATCAGGGTGGAAACCGTTGGATCGGCACGGGTGGAACCTCGCCTTTCGGCACCGGTGGTCAGCATCCCTCGGGATTGCAGATCGGCGGCGGTGGCGGAAAGAGTGCCGCGCAAATCGCTGGGCAACGTCGCTACCAGGCCTATCGCAATGACCTCGTGCTCGATGTCCGACAAATTCAGGTCGCGCTACGGAAACTCCGAGAGCTTCGTCGCGATGGTGGCCCCGAAGAACTCGATCTAACGGAAACGGTCGACCAAACCTGTCGCAATGCGGGGGAATTGGAGCTCGTTTGGCGTCCACCTCGGCGAAACAACGTCAAAGTCTTGTTGATGATGGATGTCGGCGGAAGTATGGACCCCCACGCGCGGGTCGTCAGCCGGCTTTTTTCCGCCGCCAACGCCAGCAAACAATTCCGCGATTTTCATTCGTTCTATTTCCATAATTGTGTCTACGAGAATGTCTTCACCGATGCACGTTTTCGCGACGGCATTCCGGTTGGGGAACTTCTCCGCACCTACGGTCCCAACTACAAACTGGTCATGGTTGGCGACGCGCTCATGCATCCGATGGAACTTCTAGATCCCGGTGGCGCCATCGACTATTGGTATCGCAACGTCACCCCAGGAATTGGTTGGCTGCGCCAGCTTGTCGACCATTTCGAACGCGTGGTTTGGCTCAATCCCGAACCCCCACGGTTTTGGAATCACGTCACTGTCCGGGCTATCCGTAATCTATTTCCGATGTTCCCTCTCACGCTAGATGGCCTGGGCGATGCGGTTCGTGCTTTGGTCAAATCGCGTCCCACAAGGGCCGCGGACCTGCTCCGTAGCGACGGAAGTGATGATGGCAGCGAGCCTTCTCTGTGGTAGCCCTATGACCAACCTCTGGTTGGCCGCCGCCGCGTAGCGGGGGTGGCGCAGTCACAGCGCATACAATAGACTCCCTTTAGTTGCTCGCTAATCTGGCTGGCAACTGAAAGCAGACCCGACGATGAAAATCGAAAAAAACTATACCTTCGAACGCGACGAAGCCCTAAGCCGAATTCAAGCGCTGACAGATTATTGGAAACGGCACGGCGTGGTCAGCGATTGGCGAGACAATTCGGTGAAGATCTCCGGCCGCATTAAGGGGATCAAACTCAACGCATCGGTCACGGTGGATGACAAACGTCTCTACGGTGAAGTGAAGGTCGGTTTCCTCGCCGAAAAGTTGGGCGGCAGCCAATACGTTGAACGAAAGCTCGGCGAATATCTCGATCCCAATACGTCCGTCGAAGCGCTTCAAGAAAAGGCTCGCAGCTGAGCCCTACCCGCGCGTTTGGTCACAGCATATGATTTCTGCACTGATCTTGAATAGCTCCGCCTACAACCAGGTAGGAGAATCCCGCTTTCTCGGACTCGGGGTGCTAGAACGCATCATCCGCAATCTCTTGAAAGAGGAAATCAACTCCATAGCCATCGTAGGACAGCGGTGCGTCCTACCGAAGGATCTTGAAGACCAGGTAGAGTTCACCGATGAAAAACTCTGCAACGATCTTCTCACCGCAGAGAGATTCCAAGCACACGACGTGCTGATCATTCCCGCCAACCTCGTATACCACCCTTCCCTACCCCAAAAGCTCCTGCGGCAAGCCGATCAACGCGAAGCGAGCATTCTCCATGGCATAGACAAGCCCGTCGAAGCGATCACCATGCTCCGCGCGGCTGAGCGAAAAGCTCTGGGAACATTTGATGGGTACGAGGAACTGGTCGAAGATTTGACCTCTCCAAGCCAAAACTGTGTGGCCTTCGTGGGGAGCGAATTTCGTATTCCCCTTCACGATCAACCCGCTCGCAAACGCGCACGCCGCGACTTGATGAAAACAAATTGGCGCCCGCACGACGGTATCGTCGCGCGTTTGATCAACAAACATATCTCCGTTCCGATTTCTGTGGCCCTGGCAGATAGCCCCATCACCCCCAACATCATGACAACCATCGCCTTTGTCTTCGCGCTGGTGGGGCTCTTTCTGACCGCATTGGGGGGCTACTGGGGCTTTTTCATTGGAGCTCTCCTAGTACAAATCCAATCGATTCTCGACGGCTGTGACGGTGAATTGGCGCGGATGCGTTATCAGAGTTCTCGCTGGGGCGCGTGGTACGATACCGTGGTCGACGATATTATCGGCGTCGTTTGGGTCGCGACCTTGGGAATTGGCGCAATGAATAGCGGCGGCCATTACCTCTGGGCTATCGGCGGTGTGATGACCGCCATGCTTTATGGGGTTGCGGTAGGCGTGATCTACATCGCCTTGATCCGCGCCAAAGCGGAAGGACATCAAGATTTCGTCTGGTTCTTCGAAGAAGGTGGCGAGCCTCAGGTGGACTATCCTGACCCAAAAGCCTTCAGCACCTGGCTCGTATACGCCATGCGACGCGATTTCTACGTACTCTTCTTTTTTATCTTGGCGCTGTTTGGGTTGATCACAACGGCTTCACTCATCGCGTCGGCTGGGGCGTTGGGCTGGTTCATCGCGATGATGGTTCATCTCACCAAACGGGGAATGTCTATTCGTCCGCCGTCAGCGTGAATCTTCCAAGACCCTATGTGTCTTTGGGATCGGCGTCGACCGCATTGCGTAGGGCTTCAGCCTCCGCCATAGCCGCAGGCAAAACCGGCGGTTGGGCGGGAATATCACCTTGGGCGCGCCGCTTGAGCCCACGCCGCAAAAACGCAATTCCCGCGAGTGTCATCACCGCCGAGAAATACTGCCCGGGCGTCAGCCCCCAATAGACCACATCAGCCACCCGTAGATAGTCCATGAGAAACCGGACTGGCCCGTAGAGCAGAAAGACGATGGTCATATGAAAACCATGGAACGGGCGCCAGTTGCGGGTGAAGAAAAGAAAGACGGCCAACCCAATGGTGAAGATCATTTCGTAAAGACCCAAATTATGCAGCACGACACCGCTTGGATGCATTTGGGCGAGGAAGAAATCCGTGGGCTGTCCTGGGTGGTCGAAGACCAAGAAGCAACCACCGCGAGCGATGATCCAGCCGGGGACGACAGAGAAGACGATCGCCTCGGCGTTGTCCAATAGGGACGCGTTATGCTTTCGGTAGTAGATATAGCCAAACAGCCCTGCGCCGAAAAAGCCGCCAAAGGACGACATGCCGTCAGTGAGAACGAATATTACGAGTGGATTCTCGACAACTCGCTCGGGATGATAGAAAAAGAGTTCCACCCAATGGCTAAAGATAAAACCGCCAAAAATTCCCCAGAGGCCGCCGTTGGCGCAAATACGAACATCAATGCCAATCCGTTTTGCCCGATGACATCCAGCGAAGTAACCTAGGATCAGACCGATGGATATCATCAACCCAAAAGGCTGAACGGGGACAAGCCCGAAGAGCTTCATCGTTGATAGACCAAAATCAGGAATCATCGATTCGCCGCTCCTCAGCCTTCGCCTAGACCCACAATCGTCTGCACTTCAGACGAGGCCAGGGCGCGTTCGGCCATCGCCCGTTCGGAGGGGTCGTCGATCTCGTACCAGCCATGTCCGCTGATATCGACAATAGAAGGCCGGCTTCCGCCTTCACTGAGACGAACGAGAACCTGTTCAACGGCACAATCGTCGCCTAGTTCCGCCCGAAGACCAGCAACCGCTTCATCGTAGCGGGCGCGGCAAGCCGCCGGCACGAACGTCATACCCACGTATCCTGCATCCCATTTATCGAGCGTTTTGGACATGGTGATAACGCGCTGATCGGCGTCGAGCTGAACCTTCATGTCGTCGGCGGTGAGCTTTCGGTCAAAATCGCAGAAGGCCACGATATCGTCGGCCTCTTCGCTTATTTTGTAAACGGAGTTGGCGACCCCGCGCGGGTAGATATGGTCGACGTTCATCAGCAAAAAGCCAGCATCTGACGCCAGCTGCGACTGGCCCGCCACAAGAGAGAGAAGGTTGCCGCGGTGCAATTCGGTATTTTCGACCAGCATCGCCGCCGGATCGAAGGTGGAGACGTAGCTGGCCAATTCTTCGTAGCAATAACCGCCAACGACAACCCGCGGCACCGTCCCGCACCAGTCTGCGAAAGAAAGCGAATGGCCCACCAGGGGGTTGCCTGCCACGGTAATCATCGCCTTGGAAGTATCTTCGGTCAGATCTCCCAAACGAGAGCCGCGGCCCGCGGCCATTAGTATCAGCCCGAATCCACTCATGTCATGCCTCCAAGATTTCTGCCAAGTCGGCAATACAATCCACGACGGTCATCGCACCATAGTTCTCAAGGAACGTTTGGCGCTCAAACGTCCCCACGACACCCGCAAAACGTTGGCCACAGCCGTGGGCCAATTCGCCATCTTTGATGGAATCGCCCACGAAAAGGGTGTCGGCTGCGCGAACCTCTAGATGGCGTTCAACCTGTTCCACGTGGCTTTCACCCTTCGCCAAGCCGGAGCCAAACCCCAGTGCCAAGTCAAAATTCACCGGTGCCCGCTGCGCAAAATCATCCACGAAATGCTGCGCGGAATTTGAAGAGACGACCAGGGAATACCCCCGATCGCGTAGGCTCTGCAGCGCAGCGACCGTAGACTCGTCCATGGTAGCTTCAGTGCAAAAGACGCCCTTTCGGCTTTCGTATTCATTTCCGGTGGCATCGTTCTGCTGATGCTCTGGAAAGATCACTTCCAGTTGTTGGCGCAGTGGGATGCCTGAGGTTTCAAGGTAGCGACGGCGCGCCTGATCTCTCGGCATGCCATAGTCACGCGCGATCAGTTCGGATGCGAGATCGGCAAAATGCCCCATGGTATCGATGAGGGTTCCGTCTAAATCGAACATAACGAGTTTCGGCCGCCAGCCGTTGATCGCTTCAAAACTGATTTTCTGCTTGCTCATTATTACCAATATTTCTGATATCTGGCAGAAGAGGCAGGACCCTACTCCGGGAGGCTCAGCGAATCAATCGTATTGTCCTGTCGCCTGAAGAGCTTGCGGTAAGGGACAATGGATCAAAATGGCAAACGCGACGAGGGCACTTCAAATGCCGTCGCCAACTTTTGCAACCTGTTGGGATCTGTAGCTAAAACACATTCCGCAGCACCGCGTGCGAGTACGAAGACACGGTCTGCCTGGCGATAGGCTTCGGCGAGATCGTGCAGGACGGCGATTACCGCAACCCCTAGTTCCTCGCGCAATTTCTTGATCAGCTCAAAGAGCTCGTACCGACGACGTAAATCCAGATGGTTTGCGGGCTCATCGAGCAGCAAAAGCGGTGACTGCTGAGCTACTGCCATGGCAAATCGCGCACGCTGTTGTTCGCCACCGCTGACCTGGGCCAGCAACCGGTTGCGCAAATTCAATAACTGGCAAGCGTTCAGAGCATCGTCGACGATACGTCTGTCGTCTTCCGACAGCGTCCCCCAAAGACCTAGATGGGGAGTGCGGCCCAATTCTACGAGCTCGCCCACCCTCAAGAGATCATCGGGCCGCCCGTCTTGGGCCAAGACTGCTACACGCCGCGCGCGTTCTGGTGCCGAAAGCCCCGCCGCGCTTTCGCCCTGCAACAAGACCGTCCCCGCCAAGGGGGAGATTTCGCCGGCTAGCGTGCGCAGAAGGGTGCTCTTGCCCACCCCGTTTGGCCCAACGATTGCGACCAATTCACCCGGTGCGAGCGATAGTTCGAGGCCTTCGATTAGCGGAGCTTCATAACCCCAAGCCAACTGCGCAACGCTGAGAGGTACGACGCTCATCAGCGTTTTCCCTTCAGCTGCGCCCGCAACAATATCAACAAAACAGGGCAGCCCATGATCGCCGTGAGAACACCCACCGGCAATTCCTCGGGGGCAAAGGCCAAACGCGCCGCAGTATCGGCTAACAATAATAGCGACGCACCGAGAACGGCCGAAAGCGTCAGTGTTCTGCGAAAATCTCGGCCGACGACCAACCGGACCACGTGAGGAACGATAAGGCCGACGTATCCCAACAAACCCGCCAGAGAAACGCCGATGGCGGCGAGGAAGCTGGCCAAGAGTGCCGAACGCAATAGAAGACGTTCCGAATCGACCCCAACCGATTTAGCGCCCGCCCCGCCCAACGCAAACGCATTGAGCTGATGCGCACGCATTCGCAGATATAGCCAAGCGGCAAAGACGAAGGCCCCCACAACCAAGAGCTGGGTCCAGGGAGCGAAACTAATCCCCCCTGCGAGCCAAAGTGTGGTGACGCGCAGGTGGAAGGGATCAAATCGGGCGAGCATAAAACTCATCAAGGCAGCGCAAAATGCATTGATGACAACCCCGCCCAGGATCAATCCCAAAACGGTGACGCGCCCACCGGACCCGCGGGATAAATAGAGCACAGCAAAATTGGCCAATGTGGCGCCTAGCAGAGCGACGATGGGCGTGAGCCACCAGTCTGCGCCCTGGAAAATGGCCAACCCGCGAAAGAGCACCACGGCGAGACCCGCCCCGCCGGAAATACCCAGAAGATAGGGATCCGCTAGCGGATTGCGGGTGACGCCCTGTAGGAGTAGGCCGGCCATGGCGAGTGCCGCCCCCACGAGCAGGGCGGCGATTACACGAGGACCACGCCAAATTAAAAGCACGTTGCGTTGAAGTTCGTCAGCTTGGTCCAACTGAAAGAGCCAGGCGGCATCAAAACGAATTTGCCCCTGATGACTGCCGAGCCCCATCGCAAGCCAACAGGCCAGCAGCAAGATGATGAACGCTATCAGATAGCTTACCTTGCCTCTCATGGAACGCGGCCTCGGAGCTGCGGATGAAGCGCTTCGATGAGGGCACGTAAACCTTGTACCAGACGCGGTCCGGGGCGCGTCAACAGAGGCGCTCGCGAATCATCGACGACCTGTTCGCGAGGAAGTGAAGCCAACAAGGTCCAGCCGGGCCTTTTCGCGAGCACTTCCTTGCCACTACCCGGTTTGCTTACCGTAAGAACCGCAACCTGAGGCTTGCTCGCTATCACTTCTTCGACGCTGATTTGTGCATAGGGGCGCGATAGGCGATGGCCAACATTTTTCCCACCTGCCAAATTGATCAGTTGCTGAACAAACGATCCGGGGCCGGCTGTCCATGGCTTTAAGGGGTCGCTTCCATCGAGTTCCACGTAGACCATCTTGCGCTGAAACGCCTGCGCCATTCTACTCAGATTCTGGACATCGGACCTCAGTTTGGCAGCGAGACCTAGGGCCTTCTTCCGCGCCCCACATAGCGCACCAACCGCGACGATATTGCGCGCCACCTGCTGCACACTTCTGGGATCAAAACTCGCGACAGCGATTCCCAATGCCCGAAGTGCGGCGATGCGAGAAAGATCCGCGTGGCTTAAAAGAACGAGGTCGGGCGAATAACCCGCGATATGTTCCGCTGAAAGCCGAAAGCCATCTGTCGCGTCGATCTTTTCTACCTGCGGTGGATAGTTGGAGAGTTTATCCCGCAGCACGACACGTTCTCCACATCCCACTGCAAAGAGTATTTCGACGTTCGAAGGTGATAGTGCCACGATGCGCCGTGCGGGCTTCGCGAGCTTTACCTGCTGCCCTAAGTCATCAACGATCTGTACCGACTCGCCATTTGACTGAGCCCGAACCGCTGAACGGTCATTCGACCGACAGGCAGTGAATTGAACGAGTAGCAATCCGACGAGCACCGTCCGCTGGAAGTTATAGAGCATATTAGTAGCGGAAGCGCCGCAAGTCGGAAAAGCTGAAAGCCTGGGGCCAAATGGGCGTAGGTATCGATTTCAAATGGGGACTGATGTCTATCCAAGGGGAACCAGAAGGTCCTTTCATGAGATGAAGATCTTGTGCTGGCATAAACCCTTGGCCAATTATCGCGCGACGATGGCCGCTGTCATTTTCAACGATATCAATGACAACCACGGCGTGGCCCGGAGAGCCGCCTTGAACGAAGAAATCTCCAGCGACAAGCGACGCAGCGTCTCTGATTCGCCTTTCACCTGCTTGATGCTGCGTCCCGGTCCAGCTAAACATGAATTCTAGATAGCGACGAAATGCCGCGTAGCCTCGCCTCGCACGGGACTTGGGGCGGAACACCCACCGACGCTTTCCTTCCTTCACGGGCCGCAGCCCTTTGCGCCAGTGTTTGTAGCCAAAGTACTTCCCGCCGGCCCACCGAAAATGGGTTTGATCGGCCTTCCCTGCAGCATGTAGATATTCACCGCGCAAACGCATAATGGTATCCGCGCATTGCTGTCTATCACGTTTGCTCAGATCTAAATCGACGACGGCGGCCAGCGCAGGGTGTCCGGCATCGAGGATTGTATCGCCAAGGTAGGAACGGACGGGCGTCATCTTCGCGCGCAGGGGCAAATGCCGCAGCCAGAAAGCATAGGAACCTTTGGCGACTTTGACTCGGCGAAACCCAGCAGGAGCGGCGAACCGATCCGCCAAGGATTCGTATCCCACCCGATGACGAGACCAAGGGTAGAGTTTTGCCGCGTCGGCCTGCGAAAGCGTGCCATCTGCCGAGGCAGATGAGGCGGGCATCGCGACGAGAAGCAACACTAAGATAACACTCGCGCTGCGGCAGTTCTTCGTCATTCGCTTGGAATACGCAATTTGTTGATTCGCTTGCAGCAGGGCTGATGACCACCGTCACAGGCCTTATGAAAATTCTCCACCGCCTTGTCCAAATCTTGCGCCACGCCCTTGCCTTCGTTGTAGCAATCTCCCAACATACAGCAGCCGATGGGTTCACCATACTTGCAGGCTTTTTCGTAGAGTTTGAAGAGACGAAAATCGTTACGCACCGATGATTGGCCCAAACGGAAGGCCAAGAGCGTGCAAGCGGAGCCCAGTTTTGCATCGCACGCGGTTTCGTAGAGTTTGATCGACTTTGCCTGATCCTTTTCTACACCCTTTCCGCGGGCGTAGTAGCCGGCAAGATGATAGCAGCCCAGGGGTGTACCCTTGTCACATGCCTCTTTGTTCAAAGCTACGGCTCGCGCTAGGTCTTTTTTCACACCCTGCCCTGTACCAAAAGCATTGCCCAAAAAGGCGCAAGCTTCCCGATGCCCTCCTTGGCACGACTGCTCAAAGAGTTTGGCCGCGCGGTGGTAGTCTTTGACTGGTGCCTTTTCCACCCAGAAACGTGCCAGATGGGTGCAGCCATCGAGATCTTTGGCTTTGCAGCCCTTTTCATAAAAAGCGAGGGCCTGCTTGTCATCGCCGGTCTTCGCGAACAGGCTTCCCAACCCCGTGCAAGCGGGAGCGTAATCCGCTTTGCACGCCTTCTGCCAGAGCTGTCCGGTTCGTGCCGGGTCCATATCCACGCCCCGCCCCTTGAGCGTGATCATCCCCAGCCGATAGCACCCCGCCGGTGACTCACCCAGACATGCTTTGTCGAAAAGTTCAGCCGCCAGCTTTGGGCTTTCGGTGAGTAGAATACGGTCGTCGTAGAGTCGCCCCAGCGCGGCGCACGCTGCGTAGTGCGTGAGATTGCAGGCGTTTCGGTAGTATTTGGCCGCCTTGACGTAGCTTTGTTCCACCCCACTGCCGGATTCGAAGATCGTCCCCACGACCGAGCAGCTTTTTGCGTGTCCCGACTGACATTGCTTCAGGCAGATCGCCCATTGGCTCTTGGTGCATCTATCGGCTGAAAACTGCTTGGGATTGTCAGGCTTCTTCTTTTCGCCGCAGGCGACGAGTACGAGCCCCAAGGCCAGACAGAGGGTGAGGCGCAGCCCCTGAGAGAAACTTCGACGGGGTAACACACTGCCACTGGCTACGATTCGATGGTCTCCGTGGCGCATCATCCACACTCCCCCGTTAAAAAGGGCATAACACTTGTCCGGTCACCCTCCCAAGGGTTAACTTGATTTTCGTAGGCCTTGAAGGGGGGTGAGCCATTTTGCTGAGCGATTCCGAGCAAAAACAACTGGTCGAAGCCAACCTCGACTACGCTCGAAAGCTCGCGAGAGGGCTGAAAACGCAAATCTCTTCCGACTTTAGCCACGACGAATTGGTCGCCTATGGCAACCGCGGCTTGGTGGAGGCCGCCGCGCGATTCGATCCAACCCGGGGGGCGTCCTTTAAGACGTTTTCGTATTATCGAATTCGCGGTGCGATTCTAGACGGCGTGCGCGCTGAAGGGTGGCACGTTCGCAATCGAAACGCCCGCTTCGTTCAAGGCAGCAACGACCTTCTGGAAAATATGGCGGACCGTCAGCCGGCATCAGGTCCCCATACAACGTCACCCACGCTCGAGGATGCGACATCGGATTTGGCCGAATCGCTGAATCAGCTAACAACTATCTTTCTGCTCGCGGACGAAGAAGAACTGGGCCGGGTTGCCGATGACACGAAAAAGGATGCCGAGGAGCAGGTAGATGCCAAGAAACAGGCCGGCAAGGTGGAACACGCCGTGAATAGCCTACCTGAACGAGAACGAAAGATGATCGAACTTTGTTATTATCAGGACAAGTCGATCAGAGAGGCGGGTGACTCCATGGGGCTCAGCCGGTCGTGGTCGTCTCGCCTACATGCGAGGGCGATCAAACTCTTGGGCCAGACGCTACAGAACGCCCTCTAGAGGGGAAGGTCGGGCTGCGGATCGAGCGGGAAGTCTCGAATCAAGCTCCGCGCGAGTTTGAGTTGATCTGGCTCGCAATAGAGTCGCGTTATGCGTGCCGGCTGGGCGTAGCGTTCAAAGACTTTGGCATATTCATCGATAGGACTGACTTGGTCCATCGTCTTGTTGAGCACGAAGATCGGATTTCCGGCCGCAGCTGACCGGTAGTACCGACTGAGCACGCCCCGAGCTTCATCGGCGAAATAGTCCACGTTCTTTTCTTTTAGCGCCCGTTGAAGGCCTGCGAAGTCGAAGTGTTTATGCTCGCCACCAAAATCCAATACCCGACGATAAACGTTGCGGTCGACAATGCGCCGCGCCCAACGATTCGATGACCGCCTGAGAATATTCCACAGAGCGATATCGTCGAACTCAAGGTATTGCTGAGGATCGGTGGGAAAGGGGACCTCGTCGGCTGCTTCTTGGTAGTAGCGAATCAACATATTATCGAATGCTACTGTTGTATGGTGGTAATAGACGCTAACGAACATATGGTACCGACTCAGTAGAAAGTCCTCAAAAGCGAAGATCGCCCGATGCGACAGGGCCAAATACGCGCGGCCATCCAAGACATGGTAGCTGAGGTTATTGATCAGCCAATCTTCATCGAACTGGCCGTAGCTGACACCCGCGTAGTAGGAATCGCGGGGTAGATAGTCCATGCGGTCGGCATCCATCTCGCCGCTGATCATCTGATTGAGCAACGGGCCGAAATCCACACCTTCACATTTGAAACTATCGCCCCGTTCGGGAAAACGGCCGCTAATGAGCTGACAAATATCTTCGGGCTCAACCCCAATGCTGCCAAATCGGTTGCGGATCAGATTACCCAATTCGGAATTCAGGATCAGATGAATCGTATAATCTTCGTGACTGGCCTGCTGTTCCTGTTCTTCGTCGGAGAAACAGCTCAGACCCAGATGTTTGCGCAGCGGCATCGCGCACTCTGACGCATGTGACAACGGCGGATGGCCGATATCGTGCAGCAGCATTGCCAACCTGACAACTTGCCGTAGTCGTCGGCGGTCTGCATCACTGAGGATCGATGCTCCCAGGGGAAAAATCCCATCGAACATCTGTCCTGCCATTTGGGCCGCACCCAAACTATGCGCATACCGAGTATGGGTTGCGCCAGGAAATGAGAATTCAGTGAACCCCAGCTGTTTGATTCCCCGCAAGCGCTGATAGACGGGACTGTCGACAACCTTCAACTCATCCGGACTTACGTGAATGGTTCCGTGAACCGGGTCGCGAATTTGGATCGTATCCTGGTTTGGATTCATAGCTTGCCTCTCCAATACGGGGCTGTACTCTACGCTTCGCCGGTGATCGGCGTTGCAAAGAGGGTATGCGTGCGAGCGGAAGTAACGACGGCCCTTACCATATCTCCGGGGCGATGTTCTCCGTCGAGGCCTGTGGTCTTAAAACAGCTACTCCGCCCCATTTTCTGGGCGGCATTCTTGGGATTGGTGCCCGTCACGAGGACATCCACTTCCTTGCCTATCATTCGCGCACTACGCGCAATGCTGCATTGTTCCTGCAACTTGATAAGGCGCGTCAGCCGTTGGGATTTTACCTCTTCAGGAACTTCGTCTTCACAATTCTTCGCCGCCCAAGTGCCGCTGCGCTCGCTATATTTGAACATATAGGCGCTATCGAATTGAACTTCTTCCACGGCGCGAAGGGTTTCCTCGAATTCATCGTCGGTTTCGGTGGGATAGCCGACGATCAAATCTGTCGTGATGGAAAAATCGGGCATATTTTGACGAATTGTACGGGCCAACGCGAGGTATTCCTCAATGGAATAACCGCGGCGCATGGCTGACAGAACTCGGCTACTCCCACTTTGTAGTGGCAGATGAAGGTGACGGGCGACTCTCGGCAACGCCGAAAGGGTTTCCAGCAGCCGTGGGCTGAAATCGCTCGGATACGGTGACGTGTAGCGAATTCGCGCGAGGCCTTCAACGGCGTGCAACCTTTCGAGCAAGGCTGAAAAATCACAATCGTCGTGATTGTAGCTAGAGACAGTTTGGCCCAGAAGTGTGACCTCCTTGAACCCCTGTGCCACCATTTCTTCGGCTTGTTGCACGATGTCATCTGGGGCCACACTGCGTTCGCGCCCCCGGGTATAGGGTACGATACAAAACGTGCAGAATTTGTCGCAGCCGCGCATGATGGAGATCCAGCCCGACACGCCCAACGCACGATGGGGGCGTTCCCCTTCGTAGAGTTCTTCCCGATCGAGGCGAACGTCGACCATGGAATCGACCGCACCTGCCTGGATTTCGTTGATCAACGCGGGCAGACGTCTGTAGGCATCGGGGCCCACGACAATGTCGACGTAGGGCGCACGCTTGATCAGCGCTTCTTTCAGATGTTCGGCCATGCAGCCGGCAACACCCAACACCAATTCGGGGCGGCTATCTTTGAGAGGCTTAAGCCAACCGAGCCGACCGAAGATTCGGTCTTCCGCCTTTTCTCGGACGGCGCAGGTATTGATCAGCACAACGTCCGCTTCTTCGGCGCTTTTGACCGAGGTGAAGCCGTGGCGCCCCAACAGCCCAGCCATTAGCTCTGAATCGGCCACGTTCATTTGGCAGCCGTAGGTTTCGATGTAGACCCGCTGGGCCATTGTCGCCTCTATACCCGCAAGAATGGGGCCTATAACAACGAACTCCAAGCAGCGTCAAGATCCACCGCTGCCAAGAGCCTTGGCTGGCCCCCGGGTTATGCTATGCTGGGGGTCCAACGGCAGGGCGATATGTGCGGAATCTGTGGCGTATTCAACCAGGGACAACTGAACCCAACCCGCGCTGAGACCTTGGCCGACATGGTGGGCGCCCTCGACCATCGCGGCCCCGACGAAAGCGGCGGATATCTCGACGATCAGGTCGCGCTGGGCCAAAGTCGGCTTTCGATTATCGACCTCAGTGGCGGGGCCCAGCCCATGGCCAACGAAAACGGCGAGATCTGGCTCGTTTTCAACGGCGAGATTTTCAACTACGTGGAGCTGGCGGAAGAATTGAAGAAGGCGGGTCACGTCTTCGCCACGCAAAGCGATACCGAAGTGATCATTCACGCCTACGAGGAATGGGGCTGTGATTGCGTCGAACGCTTCAACGGACAATTCGCCTTCGGAATCTGGGACAAACCTCTCGATCGGCTATTTTTGGCGCGCGACCGCGTGGGCATTCGGCCACTATATTATACGACGGTAGAAAACCGTTTTCTCTTCGCTTCGGAAATCAAGTCGATCTTCGCAGATCCGTCGATCTCTCGAGAACTCGACGCTCAAGGCTTGGCCCAAGTCTTTTCCCTTTGGGCAACCGTGGCTCCAACGACCCCATTCAAGGGCATCAGACAGGTTAGGCCCGGCCACTGTCTGATTGTAGAAAAGGGCTCGCCACCCCGGGAATACCGCTACTGGCGGCCAGACTTTCCCGACGCGGAACCAACCCAGTATACCGGTGAAAAGAAACTCGATCAGCTCGCCGAAGAGCTACGGGAAAAGCTGGAAGCATCGACCAAATTGCGCATGCTGCGAGCCGATGTTCCCGTTGGCGTATATCTAAGCGGAGGTATCGACTCATCCGTTATCGGCGCGCTGGTGCGCAGATTTCATCACGGGCATTTGCGCACCTTTTCCCTGAGTTTCAAACATCCGGATTTCGATGAACGAAACTACCAGAACGAAATGGTGGAGCGCCTAGGAACGGATCATTCCGTCGTGCAGGTCGACTACCATGACATCGCTGAAGCATTCTATGATGTCATCGGTTATACGGAAAGTCCGATTCTACGCACGGCTCCAGCGCCGCTCTACCTCCTATCCAAACTCGTTCGCCAAAATGACTACAAAGTCGTCCTCACGGGAGAAGGGTCCGATGAGTTCCTCGCCGGCTACGATATCTTTCGTGAAGACCGCGTTCGGCGTTTTTGGGCCAAGCATAGGGATTCGGAATTTCGTCCCCAGCTGCTGAACTGCCTTTATCCATGGCTTTCACGCTCACCGGCGCAAGCCAAGGCATTGCAGCGGAGCTTCTTTGGCAAAGGAATGGATCGCCAAAGCGCAGCCTACTTTTCCCATATTCCCCGCTGGGAAGCTGCGGCAAGTTTGCAGCGACTCTTCCACGAGGACTTCCGAGCGCGAATAAACGACTACGACGCCGGCATTGAATTCGCCAAGGGGCTACCCTCCGAAATCGACGGCTGGGATCCCCTGGGCAAAGCGCAATTCGTGGAAATCTCCACGCTGCTCAGCGGCTATCTGCTTTCATCACAAGGCGACCGCATGTTGATGGGCAATTCCGTCGAGGGGCGCTTCCCCTTCCTCGATCATAACGTGATGGAATTTGCCAACGCTCTACCGCCCGATGCCAAACTGCGGGTGCTCGACGAAAAGCACCTGCTCAAACGCGCCGCGGCCGATCTTATACCATCGTCTATTCTGCAGCGCCCCAAACAACCCTATCGGGCACCCGACGCTCAGTGCTTCGTTCAAGAAGATGTGCCGGATTGGGTCGAGGAAGTCGTCTCCGCTGAGGCGGTTGCTGATGCGGGGGTTTTCGTGCCCATAGGCGTGGAACGCTTGCTGAAGAAATGCCGCAAGCATCGTGACCGCACGCCGTCGAATGCAGACAATATGGCGGTACTCGGCGTGATCAGCACCCAGCTATTGCACCATCTCTTTGTCCGTGGTGCGGGCCGGCAATACAAACGCGCAGAATTCAACCACTGGTTCGACCGAAGGAAGGCTTAAGTCTCAATCATGCATCATCACGATCACCGAAAGCACGGCCAAGTTAAGGGCCCGATTCACGTGGCCATCGTCACCATCAGCGATACGCGCGACGAAACAACCGACAAGAATGGCCCCTATTTGAAGGCCGAGCTGCAGAAAGCCGAATACGAGCTGGCGTCATATATTATCGTGAAAGACGACCCCGAAGCGGTACGCGACAAAGTAAAGGAACTCGCTGCCGGCGATGCTCAGGTCATTCTGCTCAATGGTGGAACGGGTATTTCGGCCCGCGACAATACTTTCGACACCCTGAGTGCCTTGATCGAAAAACCGCTACCAGGGTTTGGCGAGCTCTTTCGTATGCTCAGTTTCGATCAAGTGGGTTCTGTCGCGATGCTGTCGCGCGCCACGGCCGGCGTGTATAAAAAGACGCTGCTCTTTTCTACGCCTGGGTCGTCGAAGGCTGTCGAATTGGCCTGGGAGAAATTGATTGCCCCTCAGCTCGGGCACCTCGTTTGGGAATTAACGCGATAGCATTTCACAGAACCGCCACGCTATTTGAGCAATTTGCTCAACCGATCCCAAACATTCTTTCGTGCCTTGTTGTATTTTCGAAAGTCCGATTTATCTTCTGAGCGAATGTAGGCCGACAGTGCCTTCGCCTCGACGACCAAGAGTTCCGCCACTTCATTCAGCTCGATCACCGCCTTCCGATCAGTAGCCGGCAGCTTCATCTTTTTCATTGCCTCGAAAGCGTCGGCCACGGAAATCGTCAATTTCAATGAAACGCTCAACAGGCCACGTGCCTTCTCCTCGGTATACGCCTTTTTCGCGAAGCCGTCGCCCACCGCCCCGATCACCGTAAACGTCTGAAAGAGATATGCAGCACTCAAAAGGCCGATGGTGCGGCGGTATTGATCGCCTTCATCCGCTGGGGCGGCGGTCACGCCTGCTGCAAATGCCGGCGTTTGCACGGAGAGTAAAAGGGTGGCGATTAGAAAGAGAGATAGTCGGCGAGTCATACAGGCTCCAAATACGAGAGGATGGAGCATAACCGGTGGCGGGCCTGAAGGACTAGTTATTTGCCAGACTGCCGTGTACGCGCCCCGCGTCGGAAGGAAATGAGTAGCCCGATGACAAAGAGCCCCGGCAGGTAGCTTAGCGAGGGGGAATGGGTCGAAAAGGGATCTGTTGTTGCACAGCCACAGCCGGAGGTTTCAGTGATCAGCGGTGAGGGTATTTCGCTGGTAGTTGAAAATGATGGATCATCAAATGCGACCATGTAGTTGGAAAATTTGAAGCCGCCAACCCAGAGGCGTCCGTTGGCATAGGCGAGCCCCGCGGGCATAAATAGCCGACGAGAAGGATCGAAATTCGTCTTCTTGCCAGCCGTGAGTTTGTCTGAGCCCAGTACCAAATCGGGTTCGACACCCACGATTGCATCTTCGACGGATTGCCAACCCAAAACGCGGTTGCGGTTGGTGTCGGCCACGAAGAGATGCCCCTCAGCCAGTAGAACGTTCTGAGGCAATTCTAGACTCCATTCATCGGGCGAGGGTGTACGCTGCCCAATGACCGCGAGGGGAGTGACCTTTCCAGCCTTTAGATCATCGATTCGATAGATTCTGACTTCGTTAGGATCGTAGCTCACCGTGGCCAGATAGTCTTCGTCGGCACTGATCCGCCCCGCTCGCTCGATATCGAAACTACCCAGATATTTAAAATCTCCTGTGGCCTGCCGGGAAAAATAGCTCAGCCTTTTGTTTCGCCCATCGGAAAGAAAAAGCAGGCCATCCTGATAGGCCACCCCGGCAAGTTCACCAAAAGAAATGCCGTCGAGTTGTTGGCGAATGATTTGGTCGGGAAGGCGGCCGTCTCGAGGAAGCCCATCCCAAATAGCCAGCGTGTCGTGACCGCTGGCGAGCAGCACGTCGCCACTGATGGCGGCATCCCACGGGGGAAACTCCAGAGAGATACTCGCATCGGGATAGGTGCCACTCTGTTCGGGTAATTCACGCCAGATGGAAAACGTTCGGTCGAAGTCCGAAAAAGCAAAGAGGCTTTCGCCGTCGCTAGCGACGATAGCGTTGGTGATCATATGATGGGTCTTGAGCGTATTCGTATCGATATCCGGTGAACCAATGGCATAGTCGGGACATTGTTCAGCCGAGGTTGGCAGCGAATTGAAAACGACCACGCGATTGGCGTTTGCTAGGGAAACAAAAATCTGTCCCGCTTCGCTCATCGCCCAGCCCGAACCATCACCACTATGAAAAGGAAAGCCGTGGCCCTCACAGGCCGCGTTGTCGGTTGGGCCGGATGCGCGCCCCACACTCAGAGCAAGGGACTCGGTCGTCATCCCGCCGTCTGTGGGCCAAATATAGAGGCGGGTTCCCAAACCGATCTTCGCTTTTCCCGGAAGCACCCGTCCGCCCCAAAGCAAACCATGGTTGAAGGAACCTTCGGTCATGAAGTGGGTGTAGGGTTCATCGGGTTGCGTGGGAAAGGTATGCCAAACAAACGTTCCCTGCTCCGCCTGTTGGTTCTTGGCATTGTGGTCGCCGATCGCCAGAAAGGTCTTTCCGTCGCTGAGAATCGTCCGGGGGGTACCGAAATCGAGGCTGCCTGTTTCGCTTTTACCGAAGAGCACAAGATCGGGTGGCTGGTCGTCTCGCTGGGGAATTGACTGCCAAATGAATATCGCCTGGCTACCGCCGGTGGCGGTGGCGATCAAACGGTCGCCGTCTGTCCAAACCGCCCAAGGCCACTCCATA